>Ga0164242_10000314_pt1 | contig 60257 bp, 52 predicted proteins | sample OricomgcompostMG_FD_108783 | JGI IMG/M metagenome (GOLD analysis project Ga0164242, IMG submission 108783) | Miracle-Growth compost microbial communities from Emeryville, California, USA - Original compost - Miracle growth compost (MG) ...
CATTCCCATGGGCCATCGACTCTCGAAAATCGCGACGCGCACCGGCGACGACGGCACCACGGGTCTTGGCGACGGCGCCCGTGTCGCCAAGGATGCGCCGCGCGTGCACGCGATGGGCGACGTGGATGAGCTGAACGCGCATCTCGGCCTGCTGCTGTGCGAAGACGTGCCGGCAGACGTGCGCGAGGCGCTGGGCTCGATCCAGCACGACCTGTTCGACCTCGGCGGCGAACTTAGCATGCCTGGCCATCAGCTGATCGAGGGGCCGCACGTGCTGCGACTCGACGCATTGCTGGCGCGCTACAACGCCGATCTGCCGTCTTTAAAGGAATTCATCCTGCCCGCCGGCTCGCGCGCCGCCGCCCAGACCCACGTCTGCCGCACCGTATGCCGGCGCGCCGAACGCACGGTCGTCTCACTCGGGCAGGCGGAAACGGTCAACGACGCCGTGCGGCAATACCTGAACCGGCTGTCCGACCTGCTGTTCGTGCTGGCCCGCGTACTGAACCGTTTTGCCGGCGTCGGCGACGTGTTATGGGAACGCAAGCGGCGGGGCGAGACGAACGGCTGAACCGGGCAATAAAAAACGGCGCACGATGCGCCGTTTTCATTGATGGGATCGAGCACCATCCACGCGACGTCTTTCCGCCGCCGCGCCGCCGTCAGTCGCGCTTGTCGCGCTCGATCATCGCGTAGGCCGAGTGATTGTGGATGGATTCGAAATTCTCCGCTTCCAGCGTATAAGCCAGCACGCGCGCATCGCGGTTCAGCACGCCCGCCACGTCGCGCACCAGATCCTCGACGAACTTCGGATTGTCGTAGGCGCGTTCGGTCACGTATTTCTCGTCCGGGCGTTTCAGCAGGCCGTACAGCTCGCACGATGCCTGCGCCTCGATCTGCGCCACCAGTTCCTCCACCACCAGGTCGCCGTCCAGCAGCGCGTGGATCGTGATGTGCGAACGCTGGTTGTGCGCGCCGTAGGCCGAAATCTTCTTCGAGCACGGGCACAGGCTGGTGACCGGCACCATCAGCTTCAGCGTGATCTCCAGCGCGCCATTGCGGATTTCGCCGGTCAGGCCGACTTCGTAGTCGAGCAGGCTCTGCACGCCGGATACCGGCGCCGTCTTGTTGATGAAATACGGGAACGAGACTTCGATGCGGCCGGCCTGCGCTTCCAGCAGCGCCAGCATGTCGCGCATCAGCTTCTGCAGCGCGGGCACGTCCAGCGGCCCGTCCATATCCTCGAGCAGCGCGATGAAGCGCGACATGTGCGTGCCCTTCTGCTCTTCCGGCAAATGCACGGTCATGTTCCACGTGCCAACCGACGGCTGCACGCCGGCGGCGGTGCGCACCGTCAATGGATAGCGCACGCCCTTGACACCGACGCGCTGGATGGCGATGTGCCGGGTGTCGGGCGTGCTTTGCACGTCGGGTATGGCGCTGACGCCGAAATCGCGGATATTCATGGTGGAACCTGTCCCTGGCGGCAGCGCCGCCGTGATTCAAACTGCCTGCTGCTTGTTGTTGACGACCAAGCGCGGCTCGCCCTTGGAAAAGCGCTGCCGGACCGCGGCGGCAATGCCTGCCGCATCCAGGCCGCACATCGCCAGCAGCTGCTGGGCATCGCCATGATCGATAAATTGATCCGGCAGCCCCAAATGCAAGATCGGCTTGACCACGCCGGCGGCGGCCAGCGCTTCCGCCACCGCCGAACCGGCGCCGCCCATCAGCGCGCCTTCCTCGACCGTGACCAGCACGTCGTGCGTGTCGGTCAGCCGCTTGACCAGCTCGACGTCCAGCGGCTTGACGAAGCGCATGTTGGCGACCGTCGCGTCCAGCGCTTCCGCCGCCTGCAGGCTGGGCGCCAGCATCGTGCCGAATGCCAGAATGGCAATACCGCTCTTGCCTTCGCGGCGGATTTCGCCAGTCCCCAGCGGGATTGGGTCCAGATCCTTGCCGACCGCGGCGCCGATGCCGCCGCCGCGCGGATAGCGCACGGAAGCAGGACCATTGTAGTGGAAAGCCGTCGACAGCATGCGGCGGCACTCGTTTTCGTCGGACGCCGCCATGATCACCATGTTCGGGATGCAGCGCAGGTAGGCGATGTCGTAGTTGCCGGCATGCGTGGCGCCGTCCGCGCCGACCAGGCCGGAACGGTCGAGCGCGAAGGTGACGTCGAGGTTCTGCAACGCCACGTCGTGGATCAGTTGATCGTAGCCGCGCTGCAGGAAGGTCGAATAAATCGCCACCACCGGCTTCAGCCCTTCCGTCGCCAGGCCAGCGGCGAAGGTGACGGCATGCTGCTCGGCAATGCCGACGTCGTAGTAGCGGTCCGGGAAGCGGCGCTCGAATTCCACCATGCCGGAACCCTCGCGCATCGCCGGCGTGATGCCGATCAGGCGCTTGTCGGCTGCCGCCATGTCGCACAGCCAGTCGCCGAACACGCTGGTGTACGTGACCTTCTTCGACGCGGCCGGCTTGATGCCTTCGGCCGGGTCGAACTTGCCGGGGCCGTGGTACAGCACCGGATCGGCCTCGGCCAGCTTGTAGCCCTGGCCCTTGCGCGTGACCACGTGCAGGAACTGCGGCCCCTTCAGATCCTTCAGGTTCTGCAGCGTCGGGATCAGCGAATCGAGGTCGTGGCCGTCGATCGGGCCGATGTAGTTGAAGCCGAATTCCTCGAACATCGTGGCCGGCACCACCATGCCCTTTGCATGTTCTTCCAGCCGCTTGGCCAGTTCGCGCACCGGCGCCGGCAGCACGCTCTTGCCGACGTGCTTGGCGGCGGCGTAGAACTGACCGGACATCAGGCGCGCGAGATAGCGGTTCAGCGCGCCGACCGGCGGCGAGATCGACATGTCGTTGTCGTTGAGCACCACCAGCAGGCCGATGTCGTCGTGGATGCCGGCGTTGTTCATCGCCTCGAACGCCATGCCGGCCGTCATCGCGCCGTCACCGATCACGGCGATCGCGTGGCGATGCTCGCCCTTGGTCTTGGCCGCCAGCGCCATGCCGAGCGCGGCGGAGATCGAAGTCGACGAATGCGCGGTGCCGAAGGTGTCGTACACGCTTTCGTCGCGCTTCGGAAAACCGGAAATGCCGTCGCGCTGGCGCAGCGTGTGCATGCGGTCGCGGCGGCCGGTCAGGATCTTGTGCGGGTAGGTCTGGTGGCCGACGTCCCACACGATGCGGTCTTCCGGCGTGTTGAAGACCGCGTGCAGCGCGACCGTCAGCTCGACCGTGCCGAGATTGGACGACAGGTGGCCGCCGGTCTGCGACACCGACTGCAGCACGAAGGCGCGCAACTCGTCGGCCAGCTGCTTGAGCTGCGTGCGCGAGAGCTGCCGGACGTCGGCCGGGTCGTTGATGGTTTCGAGCAAAGTCATGCTAGGCCTTCCGCTGCACGATCAGATCCGCGATGTCGCGCAGATGCCGTGCCTGTTCTCCAAATTGTTCCAGCGCGCGATGCGCGTCCATGCGCAATCGTTCGGCCAGTTCACGCGACGCCTCCAGCCCCAGGATAGAGACATAGGTCGGCTTGTTGTCGGCGGCATCCTTGCCGGCGGTCTTGCCCAGCGTGGCGGAATCCGCCGTCGCGTCGAGCACGTCGTCGACCACCTGGAAGGCCAGGCCGACGGCGGCGGCATAGGCGTCCAGCGCCTGCGTCTCGTGCGCCGACAACGCCTTGCCGGCCAGCGCGCCCAGCAGCACCGACGCGCGCAGCAAGGCGCCGGTCTTCATGCGATGCATGCGCTCCAGTTCGTCGCGCGACAGATTGCGCCCCACGCTGGCGAGGTCGATCGCCTGGCCGCCGCACATGCCGCGCGAACCCGAGGCCTGCGCCAGCACGCGCACCATGGCCAACTGCCGCTGCGGCGGCAGGCGTCCGTCGGCCAGCACCTCGAAGGCCTGCGACTGCAGCGCGTCGCCGACCAGCAGCGCGGTCGCCTCGTCGTACCGCACATGCACGGTCGGCTTGCCGCGGCGCAGCGCGTCGTCGTCCATGCACGGCATGTCGTCGTGCACCAGCGAATACGCGTGGATCATTTCGACGGCTGCCGCGGCGCGCGCCAGCTCCGCATCTTCCGCTTCGAACAACGCGCCGGCGGCGAACGCCAGCAGCGGCCGCACGCGCTTGCCGCCGTCCAGTACCGCGTAGTGCATCGCTTCGTGCAGGCGCTGCGGCACGCTCGACGGCAACGGCAGATAGCGTTCCAGCGCCGTCTCCATGCCGACCTGGACGCCGCGCATCCACGCTCCGAACGGTACCGTCATTCGTCCGTTCCGGCCGCGGGATCGGCGTTGAAGGGCTTCAGCATGTCGCCTTCCAGCATGCGCACCTGGCTGTCCACCTTCTCCAGCTGCGCCGCACAGTACTTGACCAGTTCCGTACCGCGCCTGTAGGCCGCCACGGAGGCTTCCAGCGGCAATTCGCCGGCCTCCATGCGGGCGACCAGCTGCTCCAGCTCTGCCATTGCGTCTTCGAACGACGCCGGCTGCTCGGCCGATACAGATTTTTTGGACATAGGTGCGGAAAAAAGGTTGAACTCGTTATTTTAGTGCAATCCACGGCCCGGCTGCGAAACCGGTGCCGCGCCCTGGCGCCGCGCCCGCCCCCGTGCCGCGATGCCTGGCGCAAAACGTTTCCGCAATTCAAGCCGTCCGGCTTGCCGACTTCGATATGGGACCTTCGGGTATAATCTTTTGTTCTGTCCAAAATTGCCTCTTCATTTCGTTTGAACATGGTTTTTGCGGATTCTTTCTCTCTTAGGTTGGTGCAAATTAATTTGGGGGTGGGGAATGTCCGATCTGTTAAGTCTCGCCAGACTTGCGCGTTCCAATGCGCAACTTCCCGTCAACGTCTACTTTGACGATGCGCTTCTGAAGCGCGAAATCCAACAGCTTTTCGACCAGGGCCCGCGTTACGCCGGCCATGAACTGATGGTGCCCGACGTCGGCGACTACGCCACGCTGGCATGGGAAAACGAAGGTCGCATGCTGGTGCGCAACCGGCACGGCATCGAACTGCTGTCCAACGTCTGCCGCCATCGGCAGGCGAAGATGTTCAACGGCCGCGGCAACGCCAACACGCTGGTCTGTCCGCTGCACCGCTGGACCTACGACCTCAAAGGCGAGCTGATCGGCGCGCCGCATTTCGGCGAAACGCCCTGCCTGAATCTTTCCAGGACCGCGCTGCAGAACTGGAACGGCCTGCTGTTCGAGCAGAACGGCGTCAACATCGCGCAGATGCTCGGCAAGCTGGGTGTGACCAAGGATCTGGATTTCACCGGCTACATGCTGGATCACGTCGAGCTGCACGACTGCGACTACAACTGGAAGACCTTCATCGAGGTCTACCTGGAGGATTACCACGTCGAGCCCTTCCATCCGGGCCTGGGCAATTTCGTCACCTGCGACGACCTGCGCTGGGAATTCGGCGAGCAGTACAGCGTGCAGACCGTGGGCGTGAACCACGCGCTGGCGAAATCGGGCTCGCCGACCTACCGGAAATGGCAGGAGCAGGTATTGCGCTACCGCAACGGCGAAGCGCCGCCGTACGGCGCGATTTGGCTGACGCTGTATCCGAACATCATGGTCGAGTGGTATCCGCACGTGCTGGTGGTGTCGACCGTGTGGCCGCTGGGTCCGCAGAAGACGCGCAACGTAGTCGAGTTCTACTACCCAGAAGAGATCGTGCTGTTCGAGCGCGAATTCGTTGAGGCCGAGCGCGCGGCCTACATGGAAACCTGCGAAGAGGACGACGAGATCGCGCTGCGCATGGACGCCGGCCGCAAAATCCTGCTTGAGCGCGGCGTCAACGAGGTCGGTCCATACCAGTCGCCGATGGAAGACGGCATGCAGCATTTCCACGAGTGGTACAGGCGGCATATCGCGGTGTAGGCGTGGCGTAGGACACATCCTGGATGCCCGCCTGCACTGACATGACGCCGGATGACGAGGCGATGCCGCATGACCTGACATGCGCCGAATCGCAGGCCGCTACCGGGCGTATCGGCCGTCCGCAGCACGTACCGAACAGTGTCGTCCTATTTTCCAGGCAAGCGCGAATCCGGCCAAGCGCCTCGCCGCATTGCTTTCCTCGCCCATCCAATGCCGGGCAACACATCCTCGCTCGTCCAGCGATCGCATCACATCGTTCTTTCCGGTTGGCGGCACATTGCCATCCGGCATGATCAGGACACCGGCACGTGCCAGGCCAACGCGTGGCCTGGCACGTGCCGGCATCATGGTGACCGCGCTCTACAATGCGCATCACGCGCCGGCATACGAGGCCGGCCACACCGCCTGCCATCGTCTACCATCAAACCGCGCCATCCCCGGGAGCAAGCATGCCTTACACCACCCTGATTTCCGCAGCCGACCTGGCCGCCCGCATCAATGACCCCGACTGGGTGATCCTCGACTGCCGCCACGACCTGACGAATCCGGCCTTCGGCCGCGACGCCTATGCGGAAGGGCATCTGCCGCATGCGCAATTCGCGCATCTGGACGAGGATCTGGCCGGCACCAAGCTGGACCGGCAAGGCGTATTCCGCGGCCGCCATCCGTTGCCGGAGCAGGACATCTTCATCGACACGCTGTGCCGCTGGGGCATCAATGACGACACGCAGGTCGTCGCCTACGATGCGCATGGCGGCATGTTCGCCGCACGGCTGTGGTGGATGCTGCGCTGGGTCGGACATGAAGCGGTCGCGGTACTGGACGGCGGCCTGCCGGCGTGGATCGCGCACGGCGGCGCCTTGTCGGCCACAGCGGAAACCCGTCCGCGCGGCACGCTGAGCATGCATCCGCCCTTGGTCGCCACGGTCGATGCCGACGACGTGCTGCGCAACCTGCAGCACGGCCGGCACGAAGTGGTCGACGCCCGCGCACCGGACCGCTTCCGCGGCGAGAACGAAACGCTGGACCCGGTCGGCGGCCACATCCCGCGCGCGAAGAACCGCTTCTTCAAGGACAACCTGCAGGCCGACGGCCGCTTCAAGCCGGGCGCGCAACTGCACAGGGAATTCGCCGCGCTGATCGCGCAGCCGTCGCAGGCGATCATGCAATGCGGCTCCGGCGTCACCGCCTGCCACAACCTGCTGGCGCTGGAAACCGCCGGCCTGCCCGGCGCGGCGCTGTACCCGGGTTCGTGGAGCGAGTGGTGCGCCGATCCTGCGCGGCCGGTGGCACAGGGATGAAGATGAACGGCGCGCCTAGTGCGCGTGCCGGGTCAGGAACAGCACGATCACCACGCCCAGCGCGATCAGCCCGACCTGCGGCACCGAATCGCGCCAGGTCGCGCGCCGCTGCATCTGCGGCATCAGGTCGCTGACCGCGATGTAGATGAAACCCGACGACGCGAACACCAGCACGTATGGTATCCAGGCCTGCGAGCGGTCCAGCATCACGTAGCCGACCAGGCCGCCCACCACCGCCATCAGGCCGCAGATGATGTTGTACGCATAGGCGCGGCGCCGCGTGAAGCCGGCGTTCAGCAGCACGATGAAGTCGCCGATCTCCTGCGGAATCTCGTGCACGATGATCGCCAGGCCGGTCAGGATGCCCAGGTGCGGATTGGCGAGAAAGGCGGCGGCGATCAGGATGCCGTCGGTGAAGTTGTGCATGCCGTCGCCGACCAGGATGGTCCAGCCGGCCGCGCCCGCCTCGCGCCTGTCATGCCCGTGCGCATGGCCGTGGCCGTCGTCTTCGTGGTGGTGCGAATGGCGCAGGATGGACAGCTTCTCCAGCAGGAAGAAGCCGAGCAGGCCGCCCAGCAGCACGGCGAACAGCACGTGCGGGTCGGCGCCGGACTCGAAGGCTTCCGGCAGCGCATGCAGCAGCGAAGTGGCGAGCAGGATGCCGACCGACAGGCTGACCATGCGCTCGACGATCTTGGACAGCAATGCAAACGAAAACAGCGCGGCGGCAGTGATGCTGAGCACGCCCGAAATCGCGGTGGTCAGCACGATGGAAGAAAGCGTATTGATGTTGGTTCCCGGATTCAAGTGCAACAATGTTGCAAATTAACATATTCGGCGGGCGGGAGCAAATGTCGCAAACGCATCGCTGGGCCGTGAGTTCCACACCCGCGACACGGAGCGATGGACGGTTATCCCGGGCGACGGACCATAGGGGCAATCGGCGGGGACGTCATTGCCTGCGACGATAGGTGCTGGCTTGCGCTGGCGTTCGCTGCAGGGAGGAATTGACGCGCTACTGGGTCCCCGCCTTCGCAGGGACGACGTGGCAAGGAGGCCGGCTTTTCGATTGCGGATACACGCCGCTTTGCTCGGCCGCCGCAGGCGCGTTGCCCTACGGATGCACGCCGTGCGTACGGAACCACTCGATGCAGTATTCCCATCCCAGTTTCGCATCCGCCTCGACGTAGCTCGGACGATAGTCGGCGTGGAAGGCGTGGCCGGCATCCTTGAACACGATGAATTCGGATTTGCTCGGCCCTTGCGCCAGCGCCTCCTTCATCCGTTCGATCGTGCTGACCGGGATGCCCTGGTCCTGCGCGCCGTACAGGCCGAGGATAGGCGTCTTCAACTGCGCGGCGATATCGATCGGATTTCTCGGCTTCAATGCCGTCCGGTCGCCGACGAGATGGCCGTACCATGCCACGCCGGCGCGTACCCGCGGGTTGTGCGCCGCATATAGCCAGGCGATGCGGCCGCCCCAGCAGAAGCCGGTGATGCCGAGCTTGTCCATGTTGCCGCCGTTGGCCTGCGCCCATGCGACGACCGCGTCCAGATCGCCCATCACCTGCTCGTCCGGCACCTTGGACACGACGTTCTGCATCAGTTCGGGAATCGACGGGTACTTGCTCGGATCGCCCTGGCGCACGAACAGGTCGGGCGCGAGCGCGAGGTAGCCGAGCTTGGCGAAGCGGCGCGCCACGTCGGCGATGTATTCGTGCACGCCGAAGATTTCCGAGACCACCAGGATCACCGGCGGATGCGGCTTGCCGACCGGCTGCGCCCGATAGACCGGCACGTCCTGGCCGCCGACCTTCACGGTGAACTGGCCGACCGACAGGCCTTCGGCATCGGTATGGATGGCGCTCTGCGCGCAGACCGGCATCACGGCCGCGGCAAAGCCGGTCCCCAAGGCGACCTTGATGAAGTCGCGGCGGTCGACACCACGGCGGTCGGCACCGGGACGATCGACACCATCGGACAGCGCTTGCATCACGTCGCGTTCGACATCTTCCTTCAGATCATTCATCGCACTCTCTCCAGATTTGCCCACGAATATCGCCCCGCCATGACCGGCAAGCGCGGCGTCCGAAATTCCGTATGAGGCTATGCTCGCGTCGTTTGGTTCATCCCGCTCAATGCGCCTCGTCCCAGTTGCGGCCGACGCCCACGTCGGCGATCAGCGGCACTTTCAGCTGCGCAACGCCGGCCATCAGTTCCGGCAACCGTTCGCGCACCAGCGGCAATTCCGCCTCCGGCACTTCCAGCACCAGTTCGTCGTGCACCTGCATGATCATCTTCGATTGCAATCGTTCGCGCTCCAGCCAGTCCTGCACCGCGATCATCGACAGCTTGATCAGGTCGGCCGCCGTGCCCTGCATCGGCGCGTTGATCGCCGCGCGTTCGGCCGCCTGCCGGCGCGGGCCATTCGGCGAATTGATTTCCGGCAGCCACAGGCGGCGCCCGAACACCGTGCTGACGTAACCGCGCGCCTTCGCCTCCAGGCGCGTCTCGTCCATGTAGCGCTTGACGCCGGCGAAGCGGTAGAAATATTTCTCGATGTAGTTCTGCGCGGCGGCACGCTCGATGCCGAGATTGCCGGCCAGGCCGAATGCGCTCATGCCGTAGATCAGACCGAAATTGATCACCTTCGCGTAGCGGCGCTGTTCGCTTTCCACCGCGTCGCGCGCGACGCTGAAGATTTCGGCGGCGGTGGCGCGATGGATGTCCTCGCCTTTCGCAAACGCGCGCAGCATGTTCTCGTCGCCGGAGATGTGCGCCATGATGCGCAGCTCGATCTGCGAATAGTCGGCCGACACGATCACGCTGCCCGGCGGGGCGACGAAGGCTTCGCGGATGCGGCGGCCTTCGGCGGTGCGGATCGGGATGTTCTGCAGGTTGGGATCGTTGGAGGCCAGCCGGCCTGTCACGGCGATGGCCTGGCCGTAGTTGGTGTGCACGCGGCCGGTCCTGGCGTTGATCATCTTCGGCAGCTTGTCGGTGTAGGTCGACTTCAGCTTGGACAGGCCGCGGTAGTCGAGCAGCACCTTGGGCAGCGGATAATCCTCGGCCAGCTTCTGCAGCACTTCCTCGTCGGTCGACGGCGTGCCGGACGGCGTCTTCTTCACCACCGGCAGCTGCAGCTTGTCGAAGAAGATCTCGCCGATCTGCTTGGGTGAATTCAGGTTGAACGGCTGCCCGGCCAGGTCGTAGGCCGTCTGTTCGATTTCCAGCATGCGGCGGCCGAGTTCGTTCGACTGCGCGTTCAGCAGGGCCGCGTCGATCAGCACGCCGTTGCGCTCCATCTTGTGCAGCACGACGGCCGTCGGCAGCTCGATCTGCTCGTACACGTAGGCCAGGCCCTGGTCCTCGGCCACGTGCGGCCACATCGCGCGGTGCAGCTGCAGCGTGACGTCGGCGTCCTCCGCCGCGTACTCGGTGGCGCGGTCGAGCGCGACCTGGTCGAAGCACAATTGGGAGGCGCCCTTGCCGCACACGTCGGTGAAGGTGATGGTCTTGCGGTTCAGGTGGCGCAGCGCCAGGCTGTCCATGTCGTGGCTGCGGTGCGACTCGAACACGTACGATTCCAGCAGCGTGTCATGGCGGATGCCGCGCAGCGTGATGCCGTGGTTGGCGAATACGTGCGCATCGTATTTCAGGTGCTGGCCGACCTTGGGCTTGTCCGGGTTCTCCAGCCAGGCGCGCATCCTGTTCAGCACGAGGTCGCGCGACAACTGCGGCGGCGCATCCTGGTAGCGGTGCGCGACCGGGATGTAGCAGGCCACGCCGGGTTCGCAACTGAGCGAAATGCCGACCAGCTCGGCCTGCATGGCGTCCAGCGACGTGGTTTCGGTATCGAGCGAGGTCAGCGCGGCCGCATCGATCATCGCGATCCAGCGGTCGAGATCGGCTACGCTCAGCACGGTTTCGTAGCGCGTTTCGATGGCGGGCGTTTCGCCGTCGAACAGGCCGCCTTGCGGCGCGGCCGGCGTGTCGACAGCGGACTGCGACGGCGCGGCGGACGCGCCCGCCTCTTCCGTCAATTCACGCAGCCAGGTCTTGAAACCGTAGCGGCGAAAGAAGGCGACCATCGCGTCGCGGTCTTCCGGCTGCTGCACCAGCGACTCGACGATGGATGCCATGTGCTGCGACAGGTCGCAATCGGTCTTCACCGTCACCAGCGTCTTCGCCTGCGGCAGCCAGTCCAGCGCGCGGCGCAGGTTTTCGCCGACCGCGCCCTTGATGTCGGCCGCGTGTTCGATCACGCCGTCCAGCGTGCCGTATTGCGTGAGCCACTTGACCGCGGTTTTCGGGCCGACCTTGTCCACGCCCGGCACGTTGTCCACCGTGTCGCCGACCAGCGTCAGGTAATCGATGATGCGCTCGGGCGGCACGCCGAACTTGGCGAGCACGCCGGCGACGTCGAGCTTTTCGTTGCTCATCGTGTTGACCAGCGTGACGTGCCCGTTGACCAGCTGCGCCAGATCCTTGTCGCCGGTCGACACCACGGTGTCGATACCGTGCCTGCCCGCCTCGACCGCCAGCGTGCCGATCACGTCGTCGGCTTCGATGCCGTCGACCATCAGAATGGGCCAGCCCATCGCGCGCACCGCTTCATGGATGGGTTCGATCTGCTTCGTCAGGTCTTCCGGCATCGCGGCACGCTGCGCCTTGTAGGCGGGATACAAGTCGTCACGGAAGGTCTTGCCCTTGGCGTCGAACACGCAGGCCATGTAGGCCGCCGGGTAATCCTTGCGCAGGCGGCGCAGCATGTTGATCATGCCGTAGATGGCGCCGGTCGGCATGCCCTCGGCATTGCGCAGGTCGGGCAGCGCATGGAAGGCGCGGTACAGGTAGCTGGAACCGTCGACCAGCAGCAGGGTTTTGTTCATGCGGGAATCCGGAAAAACGGCGCGCGGCGCGCCGAATGGCAATGCCGGCGATTATCGCAGAGTTGGCGCCGCTTCCGCCCGGTCCGGCGCTGCCCGGGCTCAGCGTGACGGCAGGATAATCGGGCAGAAGAGAGACGGTTTGCTACAATGAACTCCCATCCATCACGGCTTCCCGTCCATCATGCGTCCATCCCTGTTCTGCTCACTCGTCACGCTGTCCGCTGCGATGCTTGCGGCGTCGGCCGTCCAGGCCCAATCCGCTCCGGCGGGCAACAGCGTCGCGCCACCGCCGCCGGAGACGCAGCCGCTCGAGGAAGGGGAACCGCCGGCCGTCACAATCCGCCAGCCGAGCACCAAGGGAAAGATCACCGAGAAAAAATCGCAGGGCCGCGTGACCGAGGTCAAGGTGCAGACCGGCCACAGCACCTATTATGCGTACCCCAACGATCCAGTCGGCAGCGCGATGCCCGGCGATGCGCAGAGCCAGACGACGCGCCCGGTGGAATTCCGCATCGGCAAGTTCGGGCCGCCGAAGACGAAAAAGGGACCGGAACCGGTGCAGACGCTGCCGCCGAATCCGAACCCGATGCCAACGGACAAATAAGCAGCTTCCCGAAAATAACGCACGCAGGTGCGTTATTTTTTATTTTTCACCAACCATTCCTTCGTTTCTTTCATGGCAGTCTTTACCCCGGTCAGCCTGGATGAGCTGCGTGCCTGGCTCGGCCAGTTCGCGCTCGGCAAGGCGCACGCCATCACGGGCATTTCGTCCGGCATCGAAAACAGCAACTTCTTCATCACGACCGACAGCGGCGAGTACGTGCTGACCGTGTTCGAGAAGTTGGGCTTCGCCCAGCTGCCGTTCTACCTGAACCTGATGCGCCATCTCGCCGAGCGCGGCATTCCGGTGCCGGCGCCGATTCCCGGCCGCGACGGCGCGCTGGTCAATCCGCTGCACGGCAAACCCGCCGCCGTGGTCACCAAGCTGGAAGGCGCCTGCCAGCTGGCGCCGGCGCCGGCGCACTGCGCCGAAGTCGGTGCGATGCTGGCCCGCATGCACCTGGCCGGACGCGATTTCCCGATGACGCAGCCCAACCTGCGCGGCCTGGCATGGTGGAACGAGAACGCGCCGGTCGTCATGCCTTTCCTGCCGGCGGACGGCGAGGCGCTGCTGACCGCCGAACTCGCGTTCCAGAACGCGTTCGCAGCCTCGGATACCTATCGGCAATTGCAGCGCGGCCCGATCCATGCCGACCTGTTCCGCAACAACGTGATGTTCGACGGCGAGCGCCTGACCGGCTTCTTCGATTTCTATTTCGCCGGCTGCGACGCCTGGCTGTTCGACGTGGCGGTCACCGTCAACGACTGGTGCGTCGACCTGGACAGCGGCGCGCTCGACCTGCCGCGCGCGCGCGCGATGCTGGACGCCTACCACGGCGTACGCCCGTTCACCGCCGCCGAGCAGGATGGCTGGCAGGCGATGCTGCGCGCCGGGGCGCTACGCTTCTGGCTGTCGCGCCTGTATGATTTCCATCTGCCGCGGGAGGCTGAAATGCTGACGCCGCACGACCCGGGGCACTTTGAACGGATTCTGCGCTTGCGCATCGAACAAGCGGTTCCCCCTCTCTACACCACGGCTGGATGATGGAAAAACTACCTGCAAAAGTGGGCTGGCTCTGGATCAAGGAAGGCTTTGCGCTGTTCCGCAAACAGCCCGCGGAACTGACCACGCTGTTCTTCGGCTACATGTTCGCGATGCTGGTGATCGGCCTGATCCCGCTGCTCGGCCAGGTGCTGCCGCTGATCCTGATCCCGATCTTCTCGATGACCTTCATGCAGGCCTGCGCCTACGTGGAAGCGGGTCGCAAGGTCTATCCGAACCTGCTGCTGGTCGGCTTCCGCGCCACGCAGGCGCGCACGCTGTTCCTGCTCGGCCTGCTCTACCTGCTGGCCGCGGTGATCGCGATCGGCGCCTCCGCCATCATCGACGGCGGCGTATTCTGGCATGCGATCACCGGCCGCATGGCGGTCAGCGAGGAAACGGTGCACACCACGCACATCAGCCTGGCGATGCTGTTCGCCGCGCTGCTCTACACGCCGGCTGCGATGGCCTTCTGGTACGCGGCGCCGCTGATCACGTGGCAGGACATGGGGCTGGGAAAAGCAGTCTTCTTCAGCTTCTTCGCGGTCGGCAAGGCGGGCAAGGCCTTCATCGTGTTCGGCCTGGCGTGGATCGCGCTCAACATCGTGCTGCCGGCCGTCGTCAGCATGCTGGTCGGCATGCTGACCGGTTCCGCCACCGCGGCGATGTTCACGATGCTGCCGCTGTCGGTGGTGCTGACCGTCATCATGTACTGCTCGTTCTACCCGACCTACACGCGCATATTCGGCGATCCGCCGGATTTCTCCCTGCCGCCGGCTGCGGCGGCGGTCTGACGGCGGCGTGCGTCCGCCTGGCCTAGCCGACCCGGTCGAGCTTGGCCACGCTCAGGTCGAGCAGCTTCATGCCGTGGCGGCCGAAATTGATATGGGCGCGCGCGCTGCCGCCGCTGCCTTCAATGTTGACGATCACGCCTTCGCCGAACTTGGCATGCGCGACCGATTCGCCGATGCGCCAGCCGACGCCCTTCTTCGGCATGCTCTGCGCGATCTGGTTGGTGCCAGGGCCGAAGGCGTCTTCCCACGCCGCCTTCGGATTGGCGAACCAGTGATGCTGATGCTGCTGCACCTTCGGCGACAGCCACTTCAGTGATTCTTCCGGCATCTCGTCGAAGAAGCGCGACTTCATGTTGTAGCGCGTCTGGCCGTGCAGCATGCGCGTCTGCGAGAAACTCATGTACAGCCGGCGCCGCGCGCGCGTGATGGCCACGTACATCAGGCGGCGCTCCTCTTCGAGGCCGCCCTCTTCCTTCTGCGAATTCTCGTGCGGGAACAGGCCTTCTTCCAGGCCGGTGATGAACACCGCGTCGAACTCCAGTCCCTTGGCCGAGTGCACCGTCATCAGCTGCAGCGCGTCCTGACCGGCCTGCGCCTGGTTGTCGCCGGCTTCCAGCGAGGCGTGCGCGAGGAAGGCCGACAGCGGCGACATCACGGTCGCCAGCGGCACGTCGGCATCCAGCACCTCGACGCCGTCTCCGCTGGCGATCGGCGTGCCGGCCATCGTTTCGCTGCGCGGTCCGAGCAGCGCCGGCGCGTCGATGCCGAAGCCTTCTTCCGACACGAACAGCGTGGCGGCGCTCACCAGTTGCTCCAGGTTCTCGATGCGGTCCGCGCCTTCCTTCTCGTTCTGGTAGTGCGCGACCAGGCCGCTGGTGTCGAGCACGACCTGCACCATTTCGGGCAGCGGCAGGTTCTGCGTCTCGAAGCGCGCGGTCTCGATCAGCGTGACGAAGGCGCCGAGCGCCGCGCCGGCCTTGCCGGTGAGGTGTGGCACGGCCGCGTACAGCGAAATGGTGTGGCGGCGCGCCGCATCCTGAAGCTGTTCCAGCGTACGCACGCCGATGCCGCGCGTCGGAAAGTTGACCACGCGCAGGAAGGCGGAATCGTTGTGCGGGTTATCCATCAGCTGCAGATAGGCGATCGCGTGCTTGATCTCGGCGCGTTCGAAGAAGCGCTGGCCGCCGTACACGCGGTACGGGATGCCTGCCGAGAACAGCGCGTGCTCGATCACGCGCGACTGCGCGTTCGAACGGTACAGGATCGCGATCTCGCTGCGCGCGCTGCCATCGGCGATCAGGCTCTTCGTTTCCTCGATCAGCCACTGCGCTTCCTGCAGGTCGGTGCTCGCCTCGTAGATGCGCACCGGCTCGCCGTGGCCGGCGTCGGTGTGCAGATTCTTGCCGAGCCGCTTGGTGTTGTTGGCGATCAGCGCGTTCGCGGTGTCGAGGATGTGGCCGTGCGAGCGGTAGTTCTGCTCCAGCTTGATCAGGTTCTCGACGCGGAATTCGCGCTCGAAGGCGATCATGTTGCCGACGTTGGCGCCGCGGAACGCGTAGATGCTCTGGTCGTCGTCGCCGACCGCGAAGATCGCGTTGCCCGATCCGGCCATCAGCTTCAGCCAGTTGTACTGCAGGTTGTTGGTGTCCTGGAATTCGTCGACCAGGATGTGGCGGAAGCGCCCCTGGTAATGCTCGCGCAAGGGCTGGTTGCGCGACAGCAGCTCGTAGGTGCGCAGCAGCAGTTCGGCGAAATCGACCACGCCCTCGCGCTGGCATTGCTGGTCGTACAGGTCGTACAGCTCGACGAACTTGCGGTTGTAGTCGTCGAAGGCTTCCACTTGATGCACGCGCAGGCCGCTATCCTTCGCGTTGTTGATGAAATACATCAGGTTGCGCGGCGGATATTTCTCGTCGTCGATGTTGTGGGCCTTCAGCAGGCGCTTGATCATCGACAGCTGGTCCTGCGTATCGAGGATCTGGAACGCCTGCGGCAGCGCGGCGTCGCGATAGTGCGCGCGCAGCAGCCGGTTGCACAATCCGTGGAAGGTCCCGATCCACATGCCGCGCGTATTGATCGGCAGCATCGCCGACAGGCGCGTCGTCATTTCCTTGGCGGCCTTGTTGGTGAAGGTCACCGCGAGGATGCCGCTGGGCGACACCTGCCCGGTCTGGATCAGCCACGCGATGCGGGTGGTCAGCACGCGCGTCTTGCCCGACCCGGCGCCGGCGAGGATCAGCGCAGACTGCGCCGGCAATGTCACGGCGGCAAGTTGTTCCGGATTGAGATTGTGGAGGAGGTTCTGCATCCACCGATTATACCGGCGGGGTGCGTCCCGCCGCAGCGGCACGTTCGCCCGGTCGCGCCAAGCCTGCCGTCACTTATAATGCCCGATTCGATTCAATTCACCGCCACATCATGGAATTAGCCAAGTCTTTCGACCCCGCCGGCATAGAAGCCTACTGGCGCGCCGAGTGGGAACGGCGCGGATACTTCACCGCCAGCGTCGATCCCGCCAAACCGTCGTTCAGCATCCAGCTGCCGCCGCCCAACGTGACCGGCACGCTGCACATGGGCCATGCGTTCAACCAGACCATCATGGACGGCCTGACGCGCTACTACCGCATGCGCGGCTACAACACCGCCTGGATTCCCGGCACCGACCACGCCGGCATCGCCACGCAGATCGTGGTCGAGCGCCAGCTCGATGCGCAGAAGATTTCGCGCCACGATCTCGGCCGCACACAGTTCCTCGAGAAAGTATGGGAGTGGAAGGAGAAGTCCGGCTCGACCATCACCGGCCAGATGCGCCGCCTGGGCGCCTCCGCCGACTGGCAGCGCGAATACTTCACGATGGATGCGGCGCGCTCCAAGGTCGTCACCGAAGTCTTCGTACGCCTGCATGAACAGGGCCTGATCTATCGCGGCAAGCGTCTGGTCAACTGGGACCCGGTGCTGGGCACGGCGGTGTCCGACCTCGAAGTGGTGTCGGAAGAGGAAGACGGCCACATGTGGTACATCCGCTATCCGCTGGCGGACGGCTCCCGATACCAGTTTCCGATCGCCTTCGACGACGCAGGCAATGCGACGGCATGGGAAGCGCGCGACTTCATCGTCGTCGCCACCACACGCCCCGAAACGCTGCTGGGCGACGTCGCCGTCGCCGTCGATCCGACTGACGAACGCTACGCGCACCTGGTCGGCAAGATGCTGACGCTGCCGCTGTGCAATCGCGAAATCCCGGTCATCAAGGACGAATACGTCGACAAGGCCTTCGGCACCGGCTGCGTGAAGATCACGCCGGCGCACGATTTCAACGACTACGCGGTCGGCCAGCGCCACCAGCTGCCGCAGATCGGCGTGTTCACGCTGGACGCGAAGATCAACGACAACGGTCCGGCCGCCTACCAGGGCCTGGACCGCTACGAAGCCCGCAAGCGCATCGTCGCCGACCTCGACGCGCAAGGCCTGCTGGAAGCGGTCAAGCCGCACAAGCTGATGGTGCCGCGCGGCGACCGCACCGGCGTCGTCATCGAGCCGATGCTGACTGACCAGTGGTTCGTCGCGATGAGCCAGCCGGCGCCCGCAGGAACCTTCAATCCGGGCAAGTCGATCGCCGACGTCGCGCTGGAAAAAGTGGCAAACGGCGAAATCAAGTTCGTGCCGGAAAACTGGACCACGACCTACAACCAGTGGCTGAACAACATCCAGGACTGGTGCATCTCGCGCCAACTGTGGTGGGGCCATCAGATTCCCGCGTGGTACGACGACGAAGGCAACATCTACGTCGCGCGCAGCGAGGAAGAAGCGCAAGCCCAGGCCGGCGGCAAAAAACTGAAGCGCGACGACGACGTGCTCGACACCTGGTTCTCGTCCGCGCTGGTGCCGTTCTCCACGCTCGGCTGGCCGGAACAGACGCCCGAACTCAAGGCCTTCCTGCCGTCGTCGGTGCTGGTGACCGGTTTCGACATCATCTTCTTCTGGGTTGCGCGCATGGTGATGATGACCGCGCACTTCACCGGCAAGGTGCCGTTCGAGACGGTCTACGTGCATGGCCTGGTGCGCGATTCCAGCGGCCAGAAGATGTCCAAATCCAAGGGCAACACGCTGGACCCGATCGACCTGATCGACGGCATCAGCGTCGACGACCTGGTCGCCAAGCGCACCGCCGGCCTGATGAATCCGAAGCAGGCCGCCAGCATCGAGAAGGCCACGCGCAAGGAATTCGCCGCCGGCATTTCTGCCTACGGCACCGACGCATTGCGCTTCACAATGGCCAGCTACGCCTCGCTGGGCCGCAACATCAACTTCGACCTCGGCCGCTGCGAAGGCTACCGCAACTTCTGCAACAAGCTGTGGAACGCGACGCGCTTCGTGCTGATGAATTGCGAAGGCCACGACTGCGGCTTCCGCGACGCGCCCTGCGGCCCCGGCGACTGCGATCCCGGCGGCTACACGCACTTCTCGCAGGCCGACCGCTGGATCGTGTCGCTGCTGCAGCGCGTGGAAGCGGAGGTGGCGAAAGGCTTTGCCGACTACCGCTTCGACAACATTGCGTCGGCCATCTACCAGTTCGTGTGGGACGAATACTGCGACTGGTACGTCGAGGTCGCCAAGGTGCAGATCCAGACCGGCACCGAGGCGCAGCAGCGCGCCACGCGCCGCACCTTGCTGCGCGTGCTGGAAACCGTCCTGCGCCTGGCGCATCCGGTGATTCCGTTCATCACCGAGCAGTTGTGGCAGACGGTCGCGCCGCTGACCGGCATCAAGCTGAAGCCCGACGGCGACACCATCATGCTGCAGCCGTATCCCGAGTCGCAGCCGAAGAAGATCGACGAGGCGTCCGAGCAATGGATGGCGGAGCTGAAGGCGTTGACCGACGCCTCCCGCAACCTGCGCGGCGAAATGCAATTGTCGCCCGCGCAGCGCGTGCCGCTGATCATGGAAGCGGCCGATGCGGCGCAGACCGAACGGCTGCAGGCATACGCGCCCTATCTGCAGGCGCTGGCGAAACTGTCCGAAGTGCAGGTCGTCATGCAACTGCCGGCATCGCCGGCGCCGGTCTCCATCGTCGGCACCGCCAAGCTGATGCTGAAGGTGGAAATCGACGTCGCCGCCGAACGCGAACGGCTGACGAAGGAGATCACGCGCCTCGAAGGCGAGATCGCCAAGGCGAATGCCAAGCTGGCCAACGAAAGTTTCGTCGCGCGCGCGCCGGCGCAGGTCGTCGCGCAGGAGCAGGAGCGCGTGGCGAACTTCTCGGCGACGCTGGCGAAGCTGCGCGAGCAGTTCGGCAAGCTGTAGGCCGGAGCGCGCCAAACAAAAAGCGCAGGCGAGTCCTGCGCTTTTTTATTGCTTTTCATGTTCCCCGCCACATCTTGGCAAAACACCCTCATGGACGCGCTCTTTTGATTTGGCCTGTTTGCGGATGTTCTGGATTCCCGCCTGCGTGGGAATGACACATGAAGTGGGAATGACGCAGAACCAGGCAGTTGTTCCAGGTTCCGGATTCTGAATTTTGCACTTCCATTTCTGCTGTTTCCGCGCAAGATGGAGCGGGAAATTCGGCCAGCATGTCGGCCGCCCGCAGAACGGTCGGCACCTGCAAGCGCGAACCCACGCTTCCGTAGCTACTCGCCCAATCACCGCCACACGCCAACTTCGTCATCATGCCCCTTTTCCGACAGCAGAAGGCGAGACACTGGCTTCATCCGTCGATATGCGCAATCAACGGCAAATGATCGGACGCCTTCCTCGCCAGCGGCGTCGCATGCACGTTGATGCGCAGCAGCCGGTGCCGCGGGCTGATCCAGATGCGGTCCAGTGCGAAGACCGGCCAGCGCGACGGAAACGTGCGCACCGCCGGCACCGCCTCGAAATGCGTGACCAGGCGGCGCAGGCAGCGGCCCCAGACGAACCATTCGTTGACGTCGCCCATCAGGATCACCGGCATGCGGTCGGTATCGAACACTTGCAGCAGCCGCGCGATCTGGTCGCAGCGCTCGGCCGGACGCAAACCCAGATGCGTGGCGACGATACGCAGCGGATTGCCGTCCACGTCGATGTCCGCATCCAGCGCGCCGCGTGGCTCGCGGCTGCCGAACGACAGGTCGATGGTACGCGTGGCCAGCACCGGATAGCGGCTCAGCACCGCGTTGCCGTAGCGCCGGTGCGGCAGGTCCAGCGCCGGCCCTTCCACCGCGTGGTAGCCGGTCGCCTGCTGCAGCACCGTCAGCACGTTCTCGCGGCGCGTGTCGCCCAGCGGCACTTCCTGCAGTGCGACCACGTCGGCCCCGATCTCGCGCAGTACGCCGGCCACGCGCCGTGGATCGAAGCGGCCGTCGGTGCCGACCGCACTATGGATGTTGTAGGTGGCGACGGTCAGCGGCCATGGGTCGAGATCGACCGGAGCGGCCTGCATTGGACGTGCGCTTGCGTCGTTCATTCTGCCGCCTCCGCCTTCGGGCGGCCCGCATGGGGACGGTCGAACAGCTTCTGCAGGCCGATCGCGGTGCCGATCAGCAGGACCGCCATCGCGGCCAGGATCGCGAAGGTCTGCGGGCTCGGATGGCGGATCGCCTGCGCCAGGTGGTGCACGAACAGCACGGTCAGCACGATGCCGGGGCTCATGCCCAGCACGGTGCCCAGCATGTAGTCGCGCAGCCCGATGTGCGATGCGCCGGCGATCAGGTTGACCACCGTGAAAGGCGCGATCGGCAGCACGCGGATGACGGCCATCGCCAGGATGCCGCGCCGGGCGATGCGCCGGCTCAGCCGGTTCACGCGCGTGCCGAGGTAGCGGCGCACCGCGTCGCGTCCTATCCAACGCCCGACCAGGTAGGTGAACACGGCGGTGGTGAGCGAGCCGGCGATCGCGTACAGCGCGCCGTACAGCGGTCCGAATACGATGCCGGTGACGCCGATCAGCAGCGTGACCGGGATCAGCAAGCCGCCGACCGCGTAGAACGCGACCACCACCAGCGGCGTGAACGGCATGCCGTTGATCTTTTTCGCCACGGCGATCAGCGACGGCATGTTGATCAAGTGGCCCAGCGGCGTGTAGCGCCATGCCAGCGTGCAGACCGCGAGCGCGAGCGCCAGCACGCCCAGTCCGACCAGCCGCCGCGGCACCGGCTTGCGCGCATCCTTGGGGACCAGTTGCGCGATCAGTTCGTCCGGATTGATCGGACGTTCGGGATCGAACACGGCATTGCCGGGGATCAGCGCATCGGCGCCCGGTATCGCGATTGGGTCGAACTCGATCAGGCGGCGGCCGTCGCCCTTCAGTTCGGCGACGGCCGCGTGCAGGCTGCCGAGCCGTTCCAGCGCGCCCGCCACCGCCTGCGGCGGCACGCCGAGGTGCTCGCCCAGCAGGCGGTTGCGCATGGCGGCGATGGCCGTGCCCAGGCGCGCGCGGTCCGCCTCGTCGGTGCCGTCGCGCGCGTCGATCACGAGGTTACATTCGGTATCGAGCACCATCGAGCGGTTGCTCATGTTGGCGGAGCCGACGCAGAACAGCGTGTCGTCCACCGCGAACACCTTGCTGTGCACGTTCAGGCAGCCGTCCTGCAATCCCGGCACGTACGGACAGTACATGCGGTAGCGCCGCTGTCCCTGCGCGGCGGCGGCAGCGCCCTTCAGCCGCTGGTGCACGCGCGCGCGCAGCACGCCCATCGTGGCCTGCTCCAGCCAGCCGCTCTGCATTTCCGGCGATACGATCGCGACCTCCGGTGCGTCGGCATCGTCCAGGCGGGCAGCCAGCGCGGCGGCGATGCCGTCCGCCGTGAAATACTGGTTCTCGAAGAACAGCAGGCGGCGCGCGGAAGCGATCGCGTCGAGGTAAAGCTGGCGAATCTCGAACACGCCCGGCATGCCTTCGAGCGCCGGCTGCGTGCGCGCGATGCCGATCCTGACATCGGCCAGATCGACCGGCACGCCCGCCGGCCAGGGATCGTCCTCCGGAGGAGGTTCCAGCTCGACGGCACGGCGGCCGGTGGCTAACCGCCAGCGTTCGCGCGCCAGTTCGCCCAGCGCGGCGGCCGCAGCACCGTCGACCAGCGCCTGCACGTCGTGGAAAGGCGCGTAGGACTTACCATCCGTATCGCAGCGCAAGGCATTGTCGCAAGCGTGCTCCGGCGTGTCCCAGCGGCTGCGCGTCAGATCGAGACCGCCGACGAAGGCGATGCGGTCGTCGATCACCACCACCTTCTGGTGATGCGAAGCGCCGACCGGATGGCGGCCGTCCATGCGCACCGTCAAGCGGCGCAGCTTGCGCCAGCCGCTGTTGTAGGCGGGCGGCAATTCGCGCTCGAGCGCGTACAGCATCGCGAAATCCCAGTTCAGCACGCGCACCTGCAGCGCCGGGCGCGCCTCGACCAGCGCGGCGAGAAACTCGCCCAGCGGTTCCGGCCAGCCGTCGTTGGCGCCGCCCGGCACCAGCCGCATGCGGCTGTCGATGTCCCAGCTGAGGATGACGATGCTGCGGCGCGCCTGCGCCATCGCCTGCCGCACGGCGGAAAAATAGGCTTGCGCGTCGATCAGCAGCGCAAAGCGCCGCGCTCGCTCGATGCGCCAGCAGTTGCGGCCGGCCCGCAGCAATCCTGGCTCGGCGCTGTCTTTGGATGGCTGGATGGCGGGGGCGGCGGTTTCTGACATGCGCTCGTGGTCGGAATCGGGTCACCGATGGATTGCACGAACGCGGCGAAGGTTCCTCCGGCGCTTCGGGCCGGCGCCATGCCGCACCGGAAAGCGCACGGTCGTGCCGCCCTCTCGCCGGTTTCGGCCGGCCGGATTGCGCGCGCAGCGGGCAAAAAAAGCGGTCCGTCCGGACCGCCCTGCCGTTCTTCCTGGACCACGTCACAAGACGGCGCCCAGCCTCTGCGTCACACGAATGAAAGGGTCATGCCGGGCAGCGCCACGCCGGAGAAGGCGGTGGACCAGGTCTGGCCCGGCTTGACCGGGCAGGCGGGCGTCAGGGCGCCGGTGGCGACCAGTTCGCCGGCGGCCAGCGGAGGAAATTGCGGCTGCGTCTTCAGCAGTTGGTGCAGGCGCCACAGCGCGTGCAGCGGGCTTTCCATCACGTCGCTGCCGAAACCGGCGGCCTGCAGCGAAAGCTGGCCGCCTTCGTTGCACGACAGCGACACGCTGGCGGCCGGCAGGATTTCGGCCAAATGCTGGCGCGTGGCGGCGGACAGCATGTGCGGCTCGCCGACGATCAGCGTGCCGTGCAAGCCGAACGCGGCGATCGCATCGGCCGCCTCGCATTGCCAGTCGGGAAACGGGCAGACGAGAATTTCGCAGCCGTGCGCCATCCATTCGATGCAGTCGGCCATCTCTGCGATGCCGGCGTTGCGCGCCGGCGCCCTGCCGAGCTTGAACACGATTTCCGGCTCGATGCGCGGCTGCACGGCGCCAGCCAGGCTTTGCACGCCGTGGTTGTCATCGGCGTAGCGCACCGTCGCGTCGAAGATCGGCGCCCAGATCGGCGCCTGCGCTGCCTGTCCTTCCTGTCCATTGGCCGGCAGGCCCCAAGCCTTGCGGTTGGCCATGCCGATCTTGCGGCCGATCATCGTCTCGCCTTCCGCAATGCGGATGTCGAGTACGCTGCGCGCGATGTCGTAGGCATCGGCGACCGAAATCCCCTGGGTGCCCAGCCGGGCGATCCGGTGCGCGTTTGCCCGTGCGTCCAGCAACTGGTGCGCATAACGGTTGGCCTGAGTGGACATCAGCATCGTGGAGCTCATCGAAGTGGGAGAAAGACGAGGCGAACCATTGTCCACGACGCCTTGTTTTTATACAAGGGGCAAAGACAATTCTGCTTGTGCGGCAACATTGTTTCCGAATGCGGAAAAAAGCCTTCGGTTGACGCTGGGCAAGGCGGCAAGTCCATCCCGCCCATGCCCGCATGGCGGGAAAGCGAACGTCGATCAGGCCGGCGGGCCGCTCCAGAGATCGCCGCTGGGATCGGCCTGCGGCGCGGCGACGCCGAAATGCCGGTAGGCAAGCGAAGTCGCCACGCGGCCGCGCGGCGTGCGCTGCAGGAAGCCCTGCTGGATCAGGTAGGGTTCGAGCACGTCCTCGATGGTGTCGCGCTCCTCGCCGATGGCCGCCGCCAGGTTGTCGAGGCCGACCGGGCCGCCGCCGAACTTGAACAGCACCGCTTCCAGCAGCTTGCGGTCCATCACGTCGAAGCCGACCGGATCGACGTCGAGCATGATCAGCGCGGCATCGGCCATCTCCTTGGTGATGCGGCCGCTGCCCTTCACTTCCGCGTAGTCGCGCACGCGGCGCAGCAGGCGGTTGGCGATGCGCGGCGTGCCGCGGCTGCGGCGCGCGATCTCGAATGCGCCGTCGTCGTCGATCGGCGCGTTCAGCAGCGCGGCGCTGCGCGACACGATGTGCGCCAGTTCGGCCGGCGTGTAGAACTCCAGCCGGGCGACGATGCCGAAGCGGTCGCGCAGCGGATTGGTCAGCATGCCGGCGCGCGTGGTGGCGCCGACCAGCGTGAACGGCTGCAGGTCCAGCCGCACCGAACGCGCGGCCGGCCCTTCGCCGATCATGATGTCGATCTGGTAGTCCTCCAGCGCGGGATACAGGATCTCTTCCACCACCGGCGACAGGCGGTGGATCTCGTCGATGAACAGCACGTCGTTGGCTTCGAGGTTGGTCAGCAGCGCCGCAAGGTCGCCGGCGCGCTCCAGCACCGGGCCGGAAGTCTGCCGCAGGTTGACGCCCATCTCGCGCGCGATGATGTGCGCCAGCGTGGTCTTGCCGAGGCCCGGCGGGCCGAACAGCAGCGTGTGGTCGAGCGCTTCACGGCGCTGGCGCGCGGCGGCGATGAACACTTCGAGCTGGCCGCGCGCCTTTTCCTGGCCGACGTATTCGTCCAGCAGCTTGGGCCGCAACGCGCGTTCGATCGCCTCCTCGTTGGGAGACGCCGGCGTGGCGGCAATGATGCGCTGTTCGCTGAAATCGTCGGTCTGGATGCTCATGGCGGCATTGTAGCGCGGCGGCTGGCGGTGCGGAGGCATGCTGCATACGTTCGATGACGAACGAGAACCGGGATGACTGCCTTGGAATTGTGCGAGCTTCCGTGTGTCGTTCTTATGCAGGCGGGAATGACGGGAGAAAAATTACGGGAGCCCGTTTTCCATACACGATGTCGTTCCCGCGCAGGCGGGAACCCAGTACGACCGTGACAAAGCCGCATGCGGCAGATCACAGCCAACCACGTCTCGTGACGCTTCTGCATCCATTCGCAGCCTGCATAGCGTTCATGATCGGCTGCTGCGCCGACACCCGGCACGGCGCCGAATTCCCGCACGCTCTTCGCCGGACTGCCTATCGAAAAATGAAAGGGAGCGGCCTTGCCTACGCCTTGGACAGCGCCTTCAACGCCAGCTTGATGCCGTCCGACACATTGCTGCCGGCCGGCACCTGTTTCAGCGCCAGCGTCGCTTCCTTGTCCGAATAACCGAGCGCCAGCAGCGCGTTCAGGATGTCGGACGACGCTTCGCCTGCCCCGGCAACGGCGCCCGGTGCGCCGATGTCCGCGCCCAGTTTGCCCTTCAGTTCCAGCAGCAGGCGCTCGGCGGTCTTCTTGCCGATGCCGGGCACGCGCGTCAGCCGTCCCGCTTCCTGCAGCGTGACCGCCTGCGCGAGATCGTGCACCGACATGCCGGACAGGATGGACAAGGCGGTGCGCGCGCCGATGCCGCTGATCTTGATCAGCTCCTTGAAGGTGTTGCGCTCCTCGACCGTGCCGAAACCGAACAGGATGTGCGCATCCTCGCGCACGACCAGGTGCGTCAGCAGCACGACGCGCTCGTTGAGGTTCGGCAGGTTGTAGAAGGTGCTCATCGGCACGTTCACTTCATAGCCGACGCCGTTGCAGTCGAGCAGGATCTGCGGCGGGTTCTTTTCCAGCAGCGTGCCGGACAGGCGACCGATCATCGTGATGTTCCGAAAAAAAGAAAAGAGAGGAAGAAAGCGGCGCGGCAGCCGATATTGGACGCGCTCACCGCTGCACTCGCAGCACTATAAGGCAAACGCGCGTCCGGCTCGCCGGCACGTCAGACGATCAACCATCAACCGACCAGCCGGCCGCCGCGCACGCGCAAGCCTTTCTTCGCCAGCTCCGGCGCCAGCGCGCCGAGCGAAGACAAGGCATCGCCGCTGTGCGCATGGCAGATCGCCACGCCCAATGCATCGGCGGCGTCGGTGCCGGGCAGGCCGGACAATTTCAGCAACCGCTGCACCATCTCCTGCACCTGCGCCTTCTGCGCCTTGCCGTGGCCAGCCACCGCCTGCTTGATCTGCAGCGCGGTGTATTCCGCCACGCGCAACTCGGCGCCGACCAGCGCGCAGATCGCCGCGCCGCGCGCCTGGCCCAGCAGTAGCGTCGATTGCGGATTGACGTTGACGAAGACCTTTTCGATCGCCGCGCAGTCCGGGCGATAGGTGCCGACGATTTCCGCCACGCCGTCCAGGATGGTCTTCAGGCGTTGCGGCAGATCGGCCTCGGCCGTCTTGATCGTGCCCGACGCCACATAGAACAACTGGTGACCCTGCTTGTGGATCACGCCGAAGCCGGTGGTGCGCAGGCCGGGATCGATGCCGAGGATTTTCATGAAGCCGCCGCGAAGGAAGGAACGGTCACATCATAGCGAACGTTCGCCGCCTGCATCGCACGCCGATGACGATCAGTGGCGGAAATGCCGCGTGCCGGTCAGCACCATCACGATGCCGTGCTCGTCGGCCGCATCGATCACTTCCTGGTCGCGCATCGAGCCGCCCGGATGGATGACGGAGGTCGCGCCGGCTTCGACCACGACGTCGAGGCCGTCGCGGAACGGGAAGAAGGCGTCCGACGCCACCGCCGTGCCGACCAGCGACAGGCCGGCGTTCTGCGCCTTGATCGCGGCGATGCGCGCGGAATCGACGCGGCTCATCTGCCCGGCGCCCACGCCCATCGTCATGCCGTCCTTGCAGAACACGATCGCGTTCGACTTGACGAACTTGGCGACGCGCCACGCGAACATCAGGTCCTGCAGCTGCTGCGGCGTCGGCTGCTTCTTCGTGACGACCTTCAGCTCGGCGAGCGCGACGTTCTTCGCGTCCGGCGACTGCACCAGCAGGCCGCCGCCGACGCGCTTGAAGTCGTAGTCGTTGACGGCCGCATTACCGGCGCTCGCGAGCGGAATTTCCAACAGGCGCACGTTCTGCTTGGCGGCGAACACTTTCTTTGCCTGCTCGGTAAACGACGGCGCGATCAGCACCTCGACGAATTGCTTGGCGACCGCTTCGGCGGCATTGCCGTCCAGCTCGCGGTTGAAGGCGATGATGCCGCCGAAGGCCGAGGTCGGATCGGTCTGCAGCGCCTTGCTGTAGGCTTCCAGCGGCGTGACGCCGACCGCGACGCCGCACGGATTGGCATGCTTGATGATCACGCAGGCCGCTTCCTCGAAGGTCTTCACGCATTCCCACGCCGCATCGGCGTCGGCGATGTTGTTGTACGACAGTTCCTTGCCCTGCAGCTGCGTGTAGTTGGCCAGCGCGCCGGCTCGCGGATGCGTCTCGCGGTAGAACGCGGCGGACTGGTGCGGGTTCTCGCCGTAGCGCATTTCCTGCACCTTGTCGAAATGCAGGTTCAGCGTGGCCGGGTAGGCGCTGCGCGTGGCATGCGCCTTGTCGGCGCCGAGCGAGGTGAAGTAGTTGGTGATCGCGCCATCGTATTGCGCGGTGTGCGCGAACACTTTTTTCGCCAGCGCGAACTTGGTCTCGAACGTGACTTCGCCGCCGTGCGCCTGCATCTCGCTCAACACTTGCGCGTAGTCGGCCGGGTCGCAGATGACGGTGACGTCCTTGTGGTTCTTGGCCGACGAACGCAGCATGGCCGGGCCGCCGATGTCGATGTTCTCGATCGCGTCTTCCAGCGTGCAGTGCTCGCGCGCGACGGTTTGCTGGAATGGATACAGGTTGACGACCACCATGTCGATGGTCGGGATGTCGTGCTGCTGCAATGCGCCCATGTGTTCGGGAAAATCGCGGCGCGCGAGGATGCCGCCGTGCACCTTCGGATGCAGGGTCTTCACGCGGCCGTCCAGCATTTCCGGAAACCCGGTGTAATCCGCCACCTCCGTCACCGCAATGCCGTTGTCCGCCAGCAGCCTGGCCGTGCCGCCGGTCGACAGGATGCGCACGCCCATGCCGGCCAGCGCGCGCGCGAAATCCAGCACGCCGGTCTTGTCGGAGACGGAAATGAGAGCTTGTTTGATCATGATGAAATACGGAAAAGGAGGAGGAATAACGGGAGGCGGTCAGCGCGCGGCGGCTACAGCAAACCGTGCTGCTGCAGCTTCTTGCGCAGCGTGTTGCGGTTGATGCCCAGCATCTCGGCCGCCTGCGACTGGTTGCCGCCGGCGCGTTCCATCACGGCTTCCAGGATCGGCTTTTCCACGGTGAACACGACCATGTCGTACACGTTCGTCGGCGCCTGTTCGCCCAGGTCCTTGAAGTACTTCTCCAGGCTCTTCTTGACGACGTCTTGGATGTTGTCTTTGCTCATGTCGATACACGGAATGGTTCAGGGCCTGGCGCGGCAGTCGGGGAGAATGCAGCGCCAGGCCCTGTGGTTAGGCAGCCAGTTTCTGTTCGGGCGGCCGGTATTGTAACCGCTCGCCATGGGCCGACTGCGCCGCGAAGAAGGCCGAGACGGCTTCGAGCTGCCGTGCGCAATCGTCCAGCTCGTTCATCTGCCGGCGGAATGTCTCGCCGCCTTCCAGGTCGCGCACGTACCAGCCGATATGCTTGCGCGCGGTGCGCACGCCCAGGTAGGGGCCGTAGAACGCGTAGTGCGCGCGCAGGTGTTCTTCCATCAGCGCACTCACCTCGGCCACCGTCGGCGGCGGCAGATGCGTGCCGGTGCGCAGGTAATGGTCGATCTCGCGGAATATCCACGGCCGGCCCTGCGCGGCGCGGCCGATCATCACCGCGTCGGCGCCGGTCGCATCCAGCACGTATTTCGCCTTCTCCGGCGACGTGATGTCGCCATTGGCGACGACCGGGATCGACACCGCCGCCTTCACCGCCGCGATCGTGTCGTATTCCGCCTCGCCGCCGTAGCCGTCGGCGCGCGTGCGGCCGTGCAGCGTCAGCATCGCGATGCCGCTCTGCTCGGCGATGCGCGCAATGGCCAGCGCATTCTTGTGCGCGCGATCCCAGCCGGTGCGGAATTTCAGCGTGACCGGCACGTCGACCGCCTTGACCACGGCCTCCAGGATCTGCGCGACCAGCACTTCGTGCTGCAGCAGCGCAGAGCCGCACCAGGCGTTGCAGACTTTCTTCACCGGACAACCCATGTTGATGTCGATGATCTGCGCGCCGCGCGCGACGTTGAACCGCGCGCATTCGGCCAGCATCGCGGGATCGGCGCCGGCGATCTGCACCGCCTTCGGTTCCATTTCGCCGTCGTGATCGATGCGGCGCGCCGTCTTTTCCGACGCCCACAGCTTGGGATTGGAGGCCGCCATCTCGGATACCGCGTAGCCGGCGCCCAGCTGCTTGCACAACTGGCGGTACGGCCGGTCCGTCACGCCGGCCATCGGCGCGACGAAGACGTTGTTGGCAAGGGAATGGGGACCGATGTTCACGGGAGCGGCGGCGCGGGGAAAGCCGCTATTCTAGCCCCATCGAGGTGCCGAAAAAATCAGCAAAGCGTGAAATCCGGCGATTTGTGGCGGCGTATCGCCTGCGCGCAACAGCCGCGCCGCCCTGCATCGCGTGTCAGCGCGGATGGTCGGCTTCGTCCAGCGTATGGGCCAGGTGCGACACGTCGGCCCATTTCAGGATATGGAATCTTTTCCCGTCCCAATGCAGGCGGTTGATGCTGGCGTTCAGCACGTCGAAATTGCGCGGATGCTCATAGCCGAGCTTGGCTGCGTGCCGATGCAGCGTGTCGAGCACGCCGCCATGCGAGACGACGGCGATACTGCGGTGCGGGCCATTGGCAAGACGCGTCAGGCAAGCGAGCGCGCGGTCGGCGAACTCGCGCAGCGTCTCGGTGCGATGCGTGCCCGCCGGGTAGCGATGGTCCAGGTCGCGCGCCTTCCACGCGACGAAGTCGGCCGGATAGCGTTCGTGGATCTCGTGATGCAGCAAGCCTTCGAAGGCGCCGTAGCAGCGCTCGCGCAGGTGCGGCTCGGTATGCACGATCATGCCGCGCGGCACGGCGATCGCCTGCGCGGTATCGCGTGCGCGCTGCAGGTCGCTGGCGTAGATGGCATCGAGCGGTTCGTCCAGCAGCACGCGCCCGAGCGCGGCGGCCTGCCGCCTGCCCTCCGCATTCAGCGCGATGTCGGCGTGGCCCTGCAGCCGCTTTTCGACGTTCCAGTCGGTCTCGCCGTGCCGGATCAGCAGGATCTCGGTCACGCGCCGGCCTGGACGGAAACCGCGGGGTTCAATGTGTACAGCCCGGTGAGGCTGGCCTGCGCCAGGACATGGCCGGCGATCGCCTCGCGCACCTGCGGCCCGGTGAAGTTGCCGTCCACCGGCACTGCGGCGATGTCGAGCGCGTACAGCGTGAACACGTAGTGATGCACGATGGCGTCGTTCCACGGCGGGCATGGGCCGTCGTAGCCGAAATAGCTGCCGGACATGTCCTTGTCCTGCGCAAACCAGCCGGTGTAGTCGTTCACGCCGTGGCGCGCGCCGGCAATCGGCGAACCGTGGATCGCGGGGCCGGATTTGCCGCGCGGCGTGACGCCGTCCGAGAAGCTGCCTTCCGCGATCGCCGCGGCCGAAGCCGGCAGGTCGACCAGCGTCCAGTGGAAGAATTCGACGCGCGGCAGGTCGGCCAGCACGGTCTTGCCTTCCTGGTTCACGTCGTCGCCACGCGACGGCACGTCGGGATCGTGCACGATCAGCGCGAAAGACTTCGTTCCCGCCGGCGCATCGCGCCATGCCAGGTGGGGATTGCGGTTGTCCGACAGCCGCACGTGCGTGTTCGGATCCTGCACGCAAAAGGCGCAGGCGCCGGGAATGACGCCGCCGTCCTGAAAGGAATTGCTCCAGAGTTTCATCGCATCGCTCCGATCGTCGTTTGCAAAGCGCTCATTGTAGGGCAGGCGCGCTCAGCCCGCGGGCCGCGTCTGCAGCCAGAAGGTCACCGGCCCGTCGTTGGTCAGCGATACCTGCATGTCGGCGCCGAAGCGGCCGGTCTCGACGCGCGGATGGCGGCGGCGGGCAGAAGCCACGACATGATCGAACAAGGCACGGGCGGCATCGGGCGGCGCAGCCGGTGTAAATGAAGGCCGGGTGCCGGAACGCGTGTCGGCCGCCAGCGTGAATTGCGGCACCAGCAGCAGGCCGCCCCGCACGTCGGCCACGCTGCGGTTCATCCTGCCCGCGTCGTCGGCGAACACGCGGTAGGCCAGCAGCTTCGCCAGCAACGCATCGGCTTCGCCTTCGGTATCGCCGCGTTCGGCGCACAACAGCACCATCAGCCCGTCATCGATGGCGCCGATGACCTGGCCGTCCACGGCGACGCTGGCCTGCGTCACGCGCTGCAGCAGGGCGATCATGCCTGGTGCGGATCAGCTCAGCGTCACGCGCGCGAACTTGCGCTTGCCGACCTGCACGACGCAGGTGCCGGCCGCCACCTTCAGGCCCTTGTCGCTGACGACGGCGCCGTCGATGCGCACGCCGCCCTGCTCGATCATGCGCAATGCCTCCGACGTCGACGCGCACAGGTTGGCCTGCTTCAGCAAGTGGCCGATGCCGAGCGGTGCGCCGGTCAGAGCGACCTCCGGAACGTCGTCCGGGATGCCGCCGCGTGCGCGCAGGTTGAAATCGGCCAGCGCGTCTTCCGCTGCCTGCGGCGTATGGAAGCGCGCGACGATTTCCTGCGCCAGCAGCACCTTGACGTCGCGCGGGTTGCGGCCGCCCTCGACTTCCTTCCTGAACTGCGCGATCTCGGCCAGCGAGCGGAACGACAGCAGTTCGTAGTAGCGCCACATCATCACGTCGGAAATGCTCATCACCTTGGCGAACATGGTGTTGGCCGGCTCCGTGATGCCGATGTAGTTGCCCTTGGACTTCGACATCTTCTCGACGCCGTCCAGGCCTTCGAGCAGCGGCATGGTCAGGATGCATTGCTGTTCCTGGCCGTAGCTCTTCTGCAGCTCGCGCCCGACCAGCAGGTTGAATTTCTGGTCGGTGCCGCCCAGCTCCAGGTCGGACTTCAGCGCGACCGAGTCATAGCCCTGCATCAGCGGATACAGGAATTCGTGCAGCGAGATCGGCGTGTTGGCCTTGAAGCGCTGGGTGAAGTCCTCGCGCTCCAGGATGCGCGCCACCGTGTACTTGGCGGCGAGTTCGATCATGCCGCGCGCGCCCAGCGGATCGCACCACTCCGAGTTGTAGCGGATCTCGGTTTTCTCGGGATCGAGCACCAGGCTGGCCTGCGCGAAATAGGTCTTCGCGTTTGCCTCGATCTGTTCGCGCGTCAGCGGCGGGCGCGTCACGTTGCGGCCGGACGGATCGCCGATCATGGACGTGAAATCGCCGATCAGGAAGATCACGTTGTGGCCCAGATCCTGCAGCTGGCGCATCTTGTTCAGCACGACCGTGTGGCCGAGATGCAGGTCCGGCGCGGTCGGGTCCAGGCCGAGCTTGATGCGCAGGGGCTTGCCGCTTCGTTCGGCGCGCGCCAGCTTCTGCGCGAATTCGGCTTCGATCAGCAGTTCCTCGACGCCCCGCTTCGTGACCGCGAGCGCCTCCTGCACGGCGTCGGAAAGAGGCAACAAGGCGGTTTGATTGTGAGAGGAAGCGTCCATGGTCGAGCGAAAGATGCGGAAATTTGTGAGGAAAATTGTAAGGAAAATTACAAGAAACGGCCGTAGGAAAAGAGGAAGCCGTTACAATGCCCGTGATTTATTTGCAGTCTCTTTTCCAACCCTTGCTGTTCCGGATCGACAAAAGCAACAAGAAAGAGAAGACGAACAAGCGGCAGATTTTAACTTATTGCATGTTCTCGTTGAATAAATTCCACGCCCTGTATTTCCGCGGCAAGCAGTTCGTCCTCACCTCGTCACGCAAGACCCGCATCGTTTCCGCCTCCGCGCTGGCGCTCGTGCTGGTCGCCTTCGGTGCGGCGGCAGTGGCGCCGGCGCCGCCCGACTTGACGAACGTCAAGGTGCGGCCCATCGAACAGAGCTTGGCGCTGCCCAAGCTGTCGGACCAGATCGCCGCGCTCGACGACGAACAGCAGGATTATGTGTCGGAAGCGCGCGCCCGTGCCGGCGATACCCTGGGCACCCTGCTCGACCGGCTGGGCATCGAAGATGCCGCCGCGTCGGCCTACATCCGCGCCGATCCCTCGGCACGCGTGCTGCTGCAGCTCAAGCCGGGCCGGCAGGTGCAGGCGAAAGTCAGCGACACCGGCGAACTGCAGCGGCTTTCCAGCACCATCGCCGACCGCGGCCGTTTCACCGATCTGGTGGTGACGCGCGACGGCGACGGCTTCAAGACGATCGAAACGCCCGCCGTCCTCGAACGGCGCGTCGAGATGCGCTCCGGCGAGATCCATTCCTCGCTGTTCGCCGCCACCGACGCGGCCGACATTCCCGACAGCGTGGCGACGCAGATGGTGGACATCTTTTCGACCGACATCGATTTCGGCGCGGACTTGCGCCGCGGCGACCGCTTCACCGTCGTCTACGAAACCTTCTGGCATGACGGCGAATACGTGCACGCGGGCCGCGTTCTTGCCGCGCAGTTCTCGAACGGTCCGGCGGTCTACCGCGCGGTCTGGTTCCAGGATTCCGCCGACGGCCCGTCCAGCGGCGGCTACTACGACCTGGAAGGCAAGTCGCTGAAGAAGGCGTTCCTGCGCTCGCCATTGAAATACACCCGCATTTCTTCCGGCTTCTCGATGCGCAAGGATCCCATACTCGGCGTCTGGAAGCAGCACAAGGGCGTCGACTTCGCGGCGCCGATGGGCACGCCGATCCATGCGGCCGGCAATGGCACCATTGCCTTCATCGGACAGCAACGTGGCTACGGCAACGTGATCATCATCAAGCACTGGGGCCATTATTCGACGGTGTACGGCCACATGAGCCGCTTTGCCGCCCATCTGCACCGTGGCACGAAGGTCGAGCAAGGCCAGCTGATCGGCTACGTCGGCATGACCGGCTGGGCGACTGGCCCCCATCTGCATTACGAATTCCGCATCGACAACGTCGCGCATGATCCGATGAAGGTGAACCTGCCGAATGCGAAGCCGCTCACTGCGATGCAGATGCAGGAATTCCACGGCGCCGCTTCCGCAATGGAACACCGGCTCGCGCTGCTGACGCCGGCAGACGCCAGCGTGCAACTGGCTTCCAGGTAATCAATCTCGCCCGACGACGGGCCCGCAATAAAAGCCGTTCGGTCGGCGTTCGTGACTTACAATCACTGGACTCCAACCGAACGGCTTTTTCATGTCCTTCTTTCCTTCCGGCGACGGCGACGCCACTGTCGCGCTCTACATCGGACTGATGTCCGGCACCAGTCTCGATGGCGTTGACGGCGTCCTCGCCTCTTTTTCAGAACAAGGCGAATTGCGCGCCACGCTCGCTGCCGCGCACCTGCCGTTTCCCGCTCCGCTGCGCGACGAACTGATGGCCTTGCAGGTTTCCGGGCCGGATGAAATCCACCGCGAGGCGCTGGCGGCCGGACAGCTCGCGCAACACTATGCCGAGTGCGTCGCCTCGCTGCTCGCGCAGGCCGTGGTGGAAGCCGCCGACGTCACGGCCATCGGCGTCCACGGCCAGACGATCCGGCATCGGCCGGAAGCGGGCTATACGAGACAGACCAATCATCCGGCCCTGCTGGCCGAGCTGACCGGCATCGACGTCATTGCCGATTTCCGCAGCCGCGACATCGCGGCCGGCGGCCAGGGCGCGCCGCTGGTGCCCGCCTTTCATCATGCGCTGTTTTCCAGCCGGGAAGAGGATCGCGTGGTGGTCAATATCGGTGGCATCGCCAACATCAGCGTGCTGCCGAGCCGGCTGAACATGCCGGTCACCGGCTTCGATACCGGCCCGGGCAACGTGCTGCTGGACGCCTGGGTGCGGCAACACAACGGCCAGCCCTACGATGCGGGCGGCGAATGGGCGAAAAGCGGCAAGGTCGACGGCGCGCTGCTGGCCGCCCTGCGCAGCGAGCCTTTCTTTTCGGCGGCGCCGCCGAAAAGCACCGGACGCGACCTGTTCCATGAAGCCTGGCTGGCGCAGACGCTCGAAGCGTTTCCCGACATCGCGAGCGCGGACGTGCAGGCGACGCTTGCGCTGCTCACCGCCACCACGATCGCCGACGCGATCCGGCAGTACGCGCCGGCAACGCGCGGCGTGTACGTGTGCGGCGGCGGCGCCTACAACACCTATCTGCTCACGCTGATCCATTTCGCCCTCAAGCTGCACATGCCCGACATCCACGTCGAGACGACCGCAGCACTGGGGGTGGCGCCGGTCCACATCGAGGCGCTCGCCTTCGCGTGGCTGGCCGAGCGCTTCACCGCGCGGCAGCCAGGCAATCTCCCCGCCGTCACCGGCGCCAGGGGACTGCGCGTACTGGGCGCGCTCTACCCCGCCGGCCCGATGGATTGATGGATCGAGCGCGCACAAAAAAGGCGCAGCCTTGGCTGCGCCTTTTTCCTGGCAAAAACGGTCCTATACGGAGAACGAGGAACCGCAACCGCAGGTAGTCGTGGCGTTGGGGTTCTTGATCACGAACTGCGCGCCTTCCAGATCGTCCTTGTAGTCGATCTCGGCGCCAACCAGGTACTGATAGCTCATCGAATCGATCAGCAGTTGCACACCGTTCTTCACCATCGTGGTGTCGTCCTCGTTGACGATTTCGTCAAAGGTGAAGCCGTACTGGAAGCCGGAACAGCCGCCGCCCTGCACGAATACGCGCAGCTTCAGATCCGGATTGCCTTCCTCCGCGATCAGCTCGGCCACCTTGGCGGCGGCACTGTCGCTGAAGTTGATCGGCGCGGGCATGTCGGTGATTGCATTCATTTCAGGCTCCTGCTGGAAATCGGTCCTTCATTATAGCGCCTGGCCGCGCCGGGCGCCGGCTCAGGTGTTGGCGGCCAGCGCGGGCACGGCGAGCTTCAGGACCGGTTCGCCGGCTTCCGCATGGGTCAGCTTGCCGGAAACGACCGCGCCGCCATGCATTTCGAGCGCGTTGTACTGCACGTCACCGGTTATGCGGGCTTTCGGCTGCAATTCAAGCAGTTCGGAAGAATATACGGGGCCGATCACCTCGCCGTTGATCAACAGGTGGGCGACACGCACCTGCCCTTCGATTCTTGCATCTTCGGAAATGACCAGCATGCTCACCTGATCCTCGTCGGCGATCACGTCCCCCTTCACGCGGCCATCGATACGCAGCCCGCCCTTGAAACGGATGTTGCCCTCGATCGAGGTTTCCGCGCCGATCAAGCTGTCGATGGTACTTTTGCCTTTACGACCAAACATGTTGCCGCTCCTTACAGATTTTCGGAATCCTGCGCCTGCACCGCGCCCTTTTCCAGAATTTTGACCAGAACCGATTTGACTGTCGCGCCATCCGGCACGGCAAGCACGCCATCCACCCGCTGATAATGTTTGAAGGCCAGGCGGTATTGATCCGCCGCGGCCGGCTTGTTGGGGAAGGTCATCATAACACTTTTGCCCCCCTGCAATAGCGTCAGCACCACCTGGTAATTGCCGACGAAATCCTGCTCGCCCTTGCCGCCCTGCATCAACAGCACGTGGTAGCTCAACTGGTTCGGCGCGCTCATCCCGGCCTGCATGCGGCGGATCGCGACGCCCTTGGTGCCGTCGGTCGGCACCAGGCTTTCGTAGAAGGCCAAGTCGTCCTGCAGCTTGTTGTTTTCGGCTTCCAACGTCTGGACCTGCTGCTGCAGCTGGACCTGCAGCGCGCGTTCGATGTTGCGCTGGCTGTCCGAGGCATTGACGGTCGCCTGCAGGTGGTCGCGCTGCTCGGTGACGTCCTGCAGCTGCGCCTGCATCTGGGCGACCTGCTCGCGGGTGGGGCCGTGCCGGAAAGGAGAAAAGGTGCGGCCGAGATCGTAGGTCCACATGGCGACCGCGCCGCCCAGTCCCAGCACGATCGCGATGAAGACCGCGCGCAACGGCCACGGCAGGTGGCTGCGGATCGTCATGCGCGGCGCCGCCACCGACCAACGCTGGCGCCAGCGCTTGCGGCGCAGCGATTTGAAGACCGGTTTCGTCGTCGCCATGATGGGTTCCTATGGCAGGATCGGCGCCTGCGTCAGGCCGGTTGTCTCGTCCAGGCCGAACATCAGGTTCATGCACTGCACCGCCTGTCCGGACGCACCCTTGACCAGGTTGTCCTGCACCACCAGCACGACCACCGTGTCGCCGTCGTCCGGGCGGTGGAGCGCGATGCGCAGCATGTTGGAGGCGCGCGTGGAACGGGTTTCCGGATGCGAACCGAAAGGCATCACGTCGACGAAAGGCTCGCCGGCATAAGCCTTTTCGAACAGCGCCTGCAAGCCGGCATTGTCGATGTTCTTCGTCAGGCGCGCATACAAGGTCGAGTGCATGCCGCGGATCATCGGCGTCAAGTGCGGCGTGAACACCAGGCCGATCTTGTCCGCAGTGAGGCGTTGCAGGTGTTCATGCGTTTCCGGCGAATGGCGATGGCCGGACACGCCATAGGCCTTGAAGTTGTCGCTGGCTTCCGAGAACAGCGTCGCCACTTCGGCCTTGCGGCCGGCGCCGGACACGCCGGACTTGCAATCGGCGATCAGGTGCGACGCGTCGACAACGCCGGCTTTCAGCAGCGGCGCGAAGCCGAGCTGCATCGTGGTCGGGTAGCAGCCCGGATTGCCGACGATGCGCGCCTTGCGGATCGCTTCGCGGTTCAGTTCGACCAGGCCGTACGCCGCTTCCTTCAGCAGTTCCGGGCAGCTGTGCGGCATCTTGTACCACTTTTCGAAGGCGGCAGTGTCCTGCAGGCGGAAATCGGCGGCGAGGTCGATCACCTTGACGCCGGCCGCAAGCAGTTCCGGTGCCTGCGCCATCGCCACGCCATGCGGCGTGGCAAAGAAGACGACGTCGCACTCGGTCAGCTTCGCCTTGTCGGGCGAGGAAAAGGCCAGATCGACGTGGCCGCGCAGCGACGGAAACATGTCGGCGACCGGCATGCCGTCTTCCTTGCGCGAGGTGATGGCGGTCAATGCGGCCTGCGGATGGCCCGACAGTATCCGCAGCAATTCCACGCCGGTGTAACCGGTCCCGCCTACGATGCCGACCTTGATCATGTTTCTGTTCCTGATTCGATGTGTTGCCGGGGGTTTATTTTAGCAGCCGCTTTCCATCCGTTTTTTTACAAAGGGCACCGCCAATGAAAAAAGCCGCCAGGCGCGAACCTGGCGGCTTTCGGTACATCTGAAAAACGCAGATCAGCGCTTGGAGAACTGCTTGGCGCGGCGTGCCTTGCGCAGGCCGACCTTTTTACGTTCCACTTCGCGCGCGTCGCGTGTGACGAAACCGGCGCGGGACAGCTCCGGTTTCAGCGCGGCGTCGTAGTCGATCAGGGCGCGCGTGATGCCGTGGCGCACGGCACCTGCCTGGCCGGACTCGCCGCCGCCATGCACGTTGACCATGATGTCGAAGCGCTCGGTGTTGTTCGTCAGTTCCAGCGGCTGGCGAATGACCATCAGGCCGGTTTCGCGCGAGAAGTACTCGGCGGCCGGCTTGCCGTTGACGACGATCTGGCCGGTGCCCGATTTGATGAAGACGCGAGCCACTGCACTCTTGCGACGGCCGGTTCCGTAATTGTAGTTACCGATCATGTCTGTTCCTTACAGTTCGAGTGCCTTGGGCTGCTGCGCGGCGTGCGGATGCGTGCCGTCTGCATAGACCTTGAGCTTTTTGATCATCGCGTAGCCGAGCGGGCCTTTCGGCAGCATGCCCTTGACGGCTTTTTCGAGTGCGCGACCCGGAAAACGCTGTTGCATTTTCAGGAAATTGGTTTCGTAGATGCCGCCCGGATAACCGCTGTGGCGGTAGTATTTCTTCTCGGTCGACTTGGTGCCGGTCACGCGCAGTTTGCCTGCGTTGATCACGACGATGAAATCGCCGGTGTCGACGTGCGGAGTGAACTCGGGTTTGTGCTTGCCGCGCAGTCGGCGTGCCACTTCGCTGGCGACACGGCCGAGGACTTTGTCCGTCGCGTCAATCACGAACCATTCGCGCTGGACTTCATGTCCCTTGGCGGAAAAGGTTTTCATGTTGACTTCCTAAATCAAGATTACTGCCCGAAACGGTGGTTACGCCGGTCTTGGTATTGCATGCCGGCGTACTCGGCCTTGTTGTTTCTCTTCCCGGGCAAACGGAAGAACCGCAAATTATAGTCTTTTCAAAGACTTGGCGTCAAATTTCGTTTGTTTAGCCGCCAAGGCTGCGCGATTGTGCAGCGCAAATCACATTCCTTTCCCATCCCAGCAAATACGGGGCCAGACAGGTGCCAGCGCAGATGGACTACTACCAGCTACGCACTCAACGAATGGCGTCCAGCGGTACGCTTCTGAATTCCCGCCTGCGCGGGAACGACCGTGGAAGGCGGATGCGCAGCGCCTCCAATTCGTCCTTATTCGCGCCCTTTCGACAAAATGCCATGCCGCCGCCTCCCTCCCCGTCGTTCCCGTTCAAGGTGAAGCAGGAAATTCGGCAGGCATGCCAGCCACCTGCGTGATGGTCAGCGCATACTGGCGCCGATGCGCGCTGCAAGCGGGAACCCAGAAGCGCCCCCGGTTTATCGCACAAAAGCCGCAACTGGTTCTTGTCCGTGCCGGAGCCGGAATGGACGGAAACTTCACGTGCCGCCTCCCACATCGCGCGCAGCCATTACAATGTCACAACTTTTTGCCAACCGAACGAGAATACGATGGAATGCACAGTACGCTGGACCGGCTTGTCCGGCATGACCTTTCTGGCCGAAACCGGCTCCGGCCACGTCGTCGCGATGGACGGCGCGCCCGAAGGCGGCGGCCGCAACCTGGCGCCAAGGCCGATGGAAGTGGTGCTGCTCGGTACCGGCGGCTGCACCGCCTACGACGTGGTCGTCATCCTGCGCAAGAGCGGACAGGACGTGCGCGGCTGCGAAGTAGCGCTGAAATCGGAACGCGCGGAAACCGATCCGAAGGTCTTCACGAAGATCCATTTCCACTTCACCGTCACCGGCCACAACCTGAAACCCAACGTGGTCGAACGCGCGATCAGGCTGTCGCACGATAAGTACTGCTCCGCCTCCATCATGATGGGGAAAACGGCGGAACTGACCCATTCCTACGAGATCGTCGACGACCTGGCGCCCGCCGCGCCGGCTGCCTGAGGCACAGGTAGCAGGCGGTCTGGGCCGCGCTGGTCGTTATATATAGTAGGCGGTCGTGGTCATGACCTTGGCCGCCGCCCGCATGCCCTTCTGCGCCAGCGGCGGCACCTCGCGCGCGCCCAGCGCCCTGGCGGCCGCACCGTGCGCCGCCTCGTCGGCGCTCATCTGGCCCACGATCGCACGCGAACGCGCGTCCGAGGCCGGCAGCTGGTCCAGATGCCCCTCCAGATGCGCCTCGACCTGGCGCTCCGTTTCGACGACGAAACCCAGACTGCGCGCATCGCCCACGACGGCTGCCGCCGCGCCGAGGAAGTAAGCGCCTGCATACCATAGCGGATTGAGCAGGCTGGGACGGGAGCCCAATTCGCGCAGCCGCTGCGCCGTCCACGCCAAATGGTCTTCTTCTTCCCTGCCTGCCTGCAGGAGCTGGCCGCGCACTTCGCCGCTGCGCGCAAATCTTGCCTGCGCCTGGTACAACGCCTGCGCGCATACCTCGCCGACGTGGTTGACGCGCATCAGCCCGGCGCTGTGCCGGCGTTCCTGGTCCGTCATTTCCTCTTCGGGCAGGTTCGCCGCCGGCGACGGCCGTCCGGCGACCGAGACGGCGGCAACAGCACGCAGCGCCGCATCGAAATCGGCAATGACGCGGTCGAGTAAGGCCATGTTTGATTTCCTCAAAGGTTAAAACTTATAAATTGTTGCGCGGAAGTTACATCATAAATGCTGCAGGGCAATATCATCCATGCCCACGAAGATTGCAAATTCCAGCATGGCCGAACCTAATCGCTCAATGAATCTGTTTCATGCCGCAGTCGCGGCGCTTGCCGGCATGTTTGCCCTCCAGGCTCAGGCACAGGAGCCCATCACGCTGTACGGCACGATCGACGGCGGCATACGGCATGTTACCAATGCCGGCGCGGACGGCGGAAACCTGCTGAAGATGAACTCCGACGGCGAGTTCTACAACAACCGGCTCGGCTTCCTGGGCCGCGAAGGCATCGGCGGCGGCGTGAACGTCCATTACCAGCTTGAAATGGGATGGGACAACGGTACCGGCGCACTCGACAACGATCAGGGCCAGCTGTTCCAACGCTATGCGCTGATCGGCATCGACGGCCCGCTCGGCACGGTCGACCTGGGCCGCATGCCCTCGCTGTCCTGCAAGGTCATCAGCTTCTACGAGCCTTTCCAGTATCACTACGTCTACACGATCCCGCTGGCCGGCGCCTCGGCCGGCGACGAGAGCGCCTTGATACCGCCGTTCGGTACCATGGGCGGCACCCGCTTCAACAACGACATTCAGTACATCGGCAAGGCAAACGGCTGGTTGGTCGGCGCGGAGTACGCTTTCGGCGAAACCGCCGGCTCGACCCGCAACGGCGCCGCGCAGGCGGTGGCCGCGGCCTACATCGGCGGACCGCTGGCGATCGGCGGCGCGTACACGCTGCAGCGGCCGGATATTTCGACGGACGGCACGCCTGACTACCGCAACCAGCAGCAGCTGACCGTCGGCGGCTCCTACCAAGTGGGCGCAGCCCGCATTTCGGTGGGCTACATGAAGGCGCAAATCGATGCCGCCCCGGCCACCAGCCTCGACGCGGTCAAGAACCTGTGGGGCGGGGTCTCGTACCAGCTCACGCCCGCCGCCACGATCACCTACGGCTATTACCGCACCACGCTGGGCATGGCCGGCGCCGAAGCCGCCCGCCGCAATTTTTCGATACTCGGCGCCACCTACGCGCTGTCGCCACGCACGACGCTCTACGCAGACATCGACCGCGCCCAGCTGGGCGGCCTCGTCTCCGTGATTCCCGGTCAGGAAACCGACCAGACCGGCATCTCGCTCGGTATCAGCCACGCGTTCTGATCCCACCCGCGCCGCGCGTGATCCGTTGTTAAATTGCATCACGTTTAGGCGCCGCAGGCGTTTGTAGTATTCCTGTCATCTTCATTTGTTCCAATCCGATGCGTCGCTGCTGAGAAAAGCATGGTCGGCAACCTGCATCCGCATGCAGGTTCATCTAAAACATCACAAAGGAATTGGAATGAAAAAATCGCTACTGGCTCTGGCCGTCCTCGGCACGTTCGCCGGCGCCGCATCGGCGCAATCGTCCGTCACCATCTACGGCATCGTCGACACCGGCGTCGCCCACATCGACAACGGCGGCGACACCCTCAACGCCCTCAAGAGCGGCAGCAACAGCTCCAGCCGCATCGGCTTCAAGGGTGTGGAAGATCTGGGCAGCGGCCTGAAAGCCACCTTCGTGCTGGAAAACGGCATCAACAGCGATGACGGCACCGCCGCTGACGACACCGCCGCGTTCAGCCGCCTGTCCTACGTCGGCCTCCAAGGCGGCTTCGGTTCCGTCCTCCTTGGCAAACAGAACACGCAGATCAAGACCGCCCTGTCGCAGATCGATCCGTTCGGCACCGGCGGCATGGCCAACGCCATCACCTACTTCGGCGGCACCGCTGCCGGCACCATCCCCGAACGCGTCGCCAACCAGATCACCTATACGACGCCGGACATGGGCGGCTTCAACGGCTCGCTGGGCTACACCTTCGGCGAAGTCGCCGGCGACACCAGCGCGAAAAGCGCTTGGGGCGCACAACTGGGCTACGTGAACGGCCCGCTGGATGTGCAGTTCGGCTACAACGACGCCGATCAGTCGACCACCACCGGCGTCAAGCAGTCCGACACCAAGATCGCGCTGATCGGCACGACCTACGACTTCGGCGTGCTGAAGCTGCACGGCGCCTACGGCCAGAAGAAGCTGGATAGCGACACCACCGCCCCCGACATCAAGGTGAAAAGCGCGCTGATCGGCGTCACCGTACCGTTCGGCGCCAACGCCATCCGTGCTGAATACATCCGCAACAACGACGACCGCTCGGACTACGACAACAGCGTCTGGGCCCTGTCGTACACCTACTCGCTGTCCAAGCGCACCACGCTGTACGCAACCTACGCCAGCGTCGACAACGACGACAACTCGGCCCTGGGCTTCGGCTCCTCGCCGACGGTCGTGGCTGGCGAAACCACCAGCGAGTTCGCTGTCGGTATCCAGCACAATTTCTAAGCCGATTCAGGCTAACAGAAATGACAAAAAGCACCCTTCGGGGTGCTTTTTTCTTTGTAGGGCCCATGAAAATATAGGCACTCAACGAGGCCATCGTTGCAAAAATACGTCATATACTTGTAATACATAACGCATTTTCAACATTTCTATCCTCTTCAAATCCATTCGCTGTTTTAATACGACCCGTTGCCTTCAGGCAATCAAGGGAAGTTGATCAATATATTTTTTACTTACAATGGGTTTGAAAGAATGAAGAAATCACTTTTGGCACTGGCCGTCCTCGGCGCATTCGCCAGCGCTGCGTCGGCGCAATCGTCCGTCACCATCTACGGTATCGTGGACACCGGCATTGCCCACATCGACAATGGCGGCGATAGCGTCAATGCGCTGAAAAGCGGCAACAACAACGCCAGCCGCATCGGCTTCAAGGGTGTGGAAGATCTGGGCAGCGGTCTGAAAGCCACCTTCGTGCTGGAAAACGGCATCAATACCGATGATGGCACCGCAGCCGACAGCAGTTCGGCATTCAGCCGCCTGTCCTATGTCGGTCTTCAAGGCGGCTTTGGTTCCGTCCTGCTCGGCAAGCAGAATACGCAGATGAAAACCGCCCTATCCCAGATCGACCCGTTCGGTACGGCTGGCATGGCAAGCGCCATCACCTATTTCGGTGGCAAAACCGCAGGCACCATCCCGGAACGCGTGGCCAACCAGATCACCTATACGACGCCGAACATAGGCGGCTTCAGCGGCTCGCTGGGCTACACCTTCGGCGAAGTCGAAGGTGACACCAGCGCAAATAGCGCTTGGGGCGCGCAATTGGGCTACGTGAACGGCCCGCTGGACGTGCAGTTCGGCTACAACGACGCCGACCAATCGACCGATGCCGGCGTCAAGCTGTCGGACACCAAGATTGCCATGCTGGGCGCAACCTACGACTTCGGCGTGCTGAAGCTGCACGGCGCCTACGGCCAGAAGAAGCTGGATAGCGAAACCGCAGGCGGCGACATCAAGGTGAAAAGCGCCTTGATCGGCGTGACGGTTCCGTTCGGCGCCAATGCCATTCGCGCCGAATACGTCAATAACAACGATGACCGCTCGGATTACGACAACAACTTCTGGGCTCTGTCGTACACCTACTCGCTGTCGAAACGCACCACGCTGTATGCGACCTATGCCACCGTCGACAACGACAACAAGTCGGCGCTTGGTTTCGGTTCGTCGCCGGCGACCGTTGCCGGAGAAAACACGGACGCCTTTGCCGTCGGCATCCAGCACAACTTCTAACTGGTCGCGATCCGTGTAGCTCCCTTCCCGGAAAGCGTCGTCTCGCGATGCCTTTCCGGGAAAAATCTCCTCCCGCCAGAGCGTCATGACATCTCGACAAGGTCGTTTTCTCTCTCGAAAACAGCCTTGTTGTGAAAATACGTCACAAATTTGTCACATCCTCCATTTTCGGCGGTACAAGTTGTAAGCCAAGTATGTTTTTGTTTTAATAGCCTCCATTGTCTTCGGGCAGTGCGGAGTTGTTTCCGGAAGTAGTACTTACTTAGATAACAATACTTGGAGTATTTAATGAAAAAATCACTTTTGGCTCTGGCTGTACTCGGCGCCTTCGCGGGTGCAGCGTCGGCGCAATCGTCCGTGACCATCTACGGTATCGTCGACACGAGCATTGCTCACGTTGACCAAGGCCACGAAAGCGTCAATTCGCTCTACAGCGGCGGCGATGCTGCAAGCCGTATTGGCTTCAAGGGCATTGAGGATCTGGGTAATGGTCTGAAGGCTGAATTCCTGTTGGAAAACGGTCTCGACACCTCTGATGGCGAGACGAACAAAGCAGGCTATGCCTTTGGCCGTCTGGCATACGTTGGCCTGGATGGCGCCTTCGGCAAAGTCCGCCTGGGCCGTCAAGACACCCAATTGAAAGAACTGTTCGGCCAGATCGATCCGTTCGGCGCAGCGGGTGGTGCCAACGTGATGGATCTGATCTTGAACGGCGACTTGGCTCAGCGCAATGCGAACGAAATCACCTGGATCAGCAACAACTACAGCGGCTTCTCGGCTTCTGCATCGTATGAATTTGGCGAAGTGGAAGGCGACAACAGCGCAAACCGTGGCTACGGCATCCGCGTCGGTTATGCGAATGGCCCGCTGAATGTGCAGGTGGCTTACGAGAACCAAAACTACACCGACCCTACAGTTCCGGTCGATGCTGACGACAAAAGTGCCGTTATCGGTGCAACCTACGATTTCGGCAGCTTCAAACTGCACGGCATGTACGGCGAACGCAGGCTTGGCGCCAATACCGATACCTACGCTGATCCGACTAACGTCGACGACAAAATCCGCAGCGGCTTGATCGGCGTGACGGTTCCGTTCGGTGCCAATGCCATCCGCGCTGAATACATCCGCAATGACAATCGCGATGTCGACAATGCCGACAACAGCGTCTGGGTGCTGTCCTACCAATACTTCCTGTCGAAGCGTACGCACCTGTACGCAACCTATGCACACGTCAGCAACGACGACAACTCGCAACTTGGTCTGGGTTCGGGCGACTTCGCTGCTGATGACTTTGGTCAGAACGTCAACGGCGTTCTGCTGGGCATCCAGCACAAGTTCTAATCGTCTGCAGGCGTAAGTCTGCTTCGATTGAACAAAAGGCACCTTCGGGTGCCTTTTTCATTTGCAGCAATGCCTGCCGCAATCGGCACTGTACTCCTCCTTGAAGGCGACCATGCTGCCGCTTCAGCCGGAAACGCGGTTTATGCGTGCCGGCCGGAAAACCGCCGTATCGCGATAAAACGCCACATCCTGTCCCCTCCACCATCCCGGCACGCCTAGCACAGGCAGCGGAGAAAAATCCTTCGTCGCCAATTCCGGCGACAGACGCGACGCCACTTCCTCATCCATCCATGCCTGGCATTCGGTGAACGATGCAACGCCGGCAGGCGGGACCGCCGGCAAAACCCACATGTGTCCGGTGATCGCCTTGTAGGGCGCAATCAGTTTTTCCATCAACGCGTGGCCGAACAGATAGACCATGCCGCCCCCGGCAAAAGCGTCGCGATGTATCAGAAAAGCGTCAGTCCAACGATGGGCACGCAGCGCGTCGATCAATGCCTGGTCCGGCGTCACCAGCAACACGGCATTTTCGTCGAAGATGGTGGCGGCATCACGCACCCTGCCCCGGCTTGACGTCCCGCCGGAAGATTCGTTCCTATCTATCTCCGCCGCCTGCAACGCGTTCAACCTAGCCTTGATGCGCGGGTAGGTCAGCCAGACCAGGGCGTTGAAGAAATCGTGCAGGTTTTCGCGGGTAGGCACGCAGCCGGTACGGGAGATATGGCTTTCGTAGGCGACGCCGGCGGGCAGTTCGGCTTGCGGAATGAAGCGCATGGACATGCCGCGATGATTGCGCAAGCCGGCCTGCGCGGCATGCTGATCAAGCGCGGCACGCCAGTCCGGGGCCTGTGCAATTGCCCGGCCAAGATCACGGACGTGGGCGAGCCAGGGGCGCGACCAATCTATCTTTTCAAGAAACGTTGCGGTCATGGCATGTGACGGCGCCGCAGTTTGCCGCGCAGGACGCGGCGTACTTCTTCCGGTGACAGGACGACGTCAGGCGAATTTCCAATGCAGCGTGGCGCCACCGTCCAGCGGCACCACGGTCGCCTGTCCCAGCGGCAGTTCTTCCGGCACCGTCCAGTCCTCGCGCAGCAGCGTGATGGTATCGGTATTGCGCGGCAGCTGGTAGAAATCGGGGCCGTTGAAGCTGGCGAACGGTTCCAGCCTGTCCAGCGCGCCGGCCTGCTCGAAGGCCTGCGCGTACAGCTCCATCGCATGCAGCGCGGTATAGCAGCCGGCGCAGCCACAGGCGTGCTCCTTCATGCCTTTCGGGTGCGGCGCGGAATCGGTGCCGAGGAAGAATTTCGGGCTGCCGGAAATTGCCGCCGCCACCAGCGCCTGGCGATGCGTCTCGCGCTTCAGCACGGGCAGGCAATAGTAATGCGGCCGGATGCCGCCCTTGAAGATCTCGTTGCGGTTGTACAGCAGGTGATGCGCGGTGATGGTGGCACCGACGTGGTGGTCGGCCGCGGCGACGTATTGCGCGGCGTCCTTCGTGGTGATGTGCTCGAGCACGATGCGCAGTTCCGGCATATCCCGTCGCAGCGGCTGCAGGATGCGGTCGATGAACACGGCTTCGCGGTCGAAGATGTCGATGTCCAGATCGGTCACTTCGCCATGCACGAGAAAGGGCATGTCGAGCTGCTGCATCGTTTCCAGCGTGCGATAGCATTTCGCCAGGTTGGTGACGCCGGCATCCGAATTGGTAGTGGCGCCCGCCGGATACAGCTTGACCGCATGCACGACGCCGCTGTCCTTGGCGCGCCGGATTTCATCCGGCGGCGTATTGTCGGTCAGATACAGCACCATCAGCGGCTCGAACTGCATGCCCGCCGGCAGCGCGGCCAGGATGCGTTCGCGGTAGGCGACGGCCTGCGCGGTGGTCGTGACCGGCGGCTTGAGATTGGGCATGACGATGGCGCGGCCGAACTGGCGCGCGGTGTGCGGCAATACCGAGGCGAGGGTGGCGCCGTCGCGCAGGTGCAGGTGCCAGTCGTCCGGTCGCGTGATGATGAGGCGGGAGGGAACAGCGGAAGCGGAATGTTGGGTCATGGCAGGTCTTTCTGGATTGCCGCTATTTTACCCGCTGCCTGCACGCCGACGCGTGGCAACGCCGGTCACGGATACAGGCCGCGTACCTCGCGCGCCTGCAGCACGCGCGTGCAGGCGACGATGAATGCCGCCGTGCGCAAGGACACGTTTTTTTCCTCGGCAAGCGTCCACACCGCCTGGAAGGCGTCGCGCATGATGCGCGTCAGGCGCTGGCTGATTTCCTCCTCGCTCCAGAAGAAGCTGGAGAAATCCTGCACCCATTCGAAGTAGCTGACGGTCACGCCGCCGGCATTGGCGATCACGTCGGGCACGACCAGCACGCCGCACTCGCGCAGGATGTCGTCGGCCTGCGGCGTGGTTGGCCCGTTGGCGCCTTCGACGACGATCTTCGCCTTGATGCGTGGCGCGTTCGCTTCGGTGATCTGCTGCTCCAGCGCGGCGGGCACCAGGATGTCGCAATCGAGCGACCAGAATTGCGCAGGGTCACGCATTTCCTCCGCATGCGGAAAGCCGGCAACGCTGCCGTTTTCCCGCACGTGCGCCTGCAGCGCGGCAATGTCCAGGCCGCTCTCGCGCACCACGGTCGCCGCATGGTCCTGCACCGCGACCACGCGCGCGCCGGCCGCCGCGAACAGGCGCGCCGCCACGCCGCCGACGTTGCCGAAACCCTGCACGCAGACGCGCGCGTCGCGGATGTCGAGACCGCGGCGCGAGACCGCTTCGCCGGCGACCACGAACACGCCGCGTCCCGTCGCTTCCTGCCGCCCCAGGCTGCCGCCCAGCGATACCGGCTTGCCGGTGACCACGCCCGATACGGTGCTGCCCAGATTCATCGAATAGGTATCCATCATCCACGCCATGATCTGCTCGTTGGTATTGACGTCCGGCGCGGGGATGTCCTTGTTGGGGCCGATGATGACGTTGATTTCGCTGGTGTAGCGGCGCGTCACGCGTTCCAGTTCCGCGTGTGACAGCGTCTTCGGGTCGAGGCGGATGCCGCCCTTGGCGCCGCCGTAGGGCAGCTTGACGGCGGCATTCTTGATGGTCATCCAGGCCGACAGCGCCATCACCTCCGGCAGGCTGACATCCGGGTGGAAACGCACGCCGCCCTTGCCCGGTCCGCGCGAGGTGTTGTGCTGCACACGGTAGCCTTCGAAATGGGCGACCGTGCCGTCGTCGCGCGCGATCGGTACGTCGACGATCAGGATGCGCTTGGGCCGCTTCAGCGTTTCGACCCAACGCGCGAGCGGGCCGAGATGCGGCGTGACGCGGTCGATCTGCTCGAGGTAGATGCCCCAGGCGCCGATGCCGGCGGGTTGCAGATAGGAAGGAATGGCGTGCTGGCTGGACATCGCTGCTCCCGTGGCGTCGGTTGTGCCTTGCGTCCGCCGCCGCGCCGTGGAATGCGTCTAACGCGTCCGGGCGCGCTGCGGTACGTCCTCGTCTTCTTCCGGCGCGGCAGCCTCGTCCTGCCGCGCCTGTTGCCGCGACCACATCTGGGCGTAGAGGCCGCCAGCCGCCAGTAGCTGCGCATGCGTGCCGCGCTCGACGATCCGTCCCTGGTCGAGCACCAGGATCTGCGCGGCGTCCACCACGGTGGATAGGCGGTGCGCGATCACCAGCGCGGTGTGGTTGCGCGCGATGGCCTTCAGCTGCGCCTGGATCGCCTGCTCCGCCTTCGAATCCAGCGCCGAGGTCGCTTCGTCGAAGATCAGGATGGCGGGCTGCTTGAGCAACGTGCGCGCGATCGCCACGCGCTGCTTTTCACCGCCGGAGAGCTTCAGACCGCGCTCGCCGACCTTGGTTGCATAGCCATCCGGCAACGATTGGATGAAGTCGTGGATGTAGGCGGCCCTGGCCGCCGCGACGATTTCCGCATGCGTGGCATCCGGCCTGCCGTAGGCGATGTTGTAGGCGATCGTGTCGTTGAACAGCACGGTGTCCTGCGGCACGATGCCGATCGCCTTGCGCAGCGAGACCTGCGTCACGTCGCGCACGTCCTGGCCGTCGATCAATATGGCGCCGCCGTCGACGTCGTAGAAGCGGAACAGCAGGCGCGACAGCGTCGATTTTCCCGAGCCGCTGTGGCCGACCACGGCCGTGGTGGTGCCGGCGCGGATCGTGAAGTCGACGTCGAACAGGATCTGCCGGTTCGGCTCGTAGCCGAAGTTAACGTGCGCGAACCGCACCTCGGCGCCGCGCATGACCAGCGGCTGTGCGTCTGGCTTATCGGCGATGTCGCGATGCTGATCCAGCAGCGCGAACAGCCGTTCCATGTCGGCCAGGCTCTGCTTGATTTCGCGATAGATGACGCCGAGAAAGTTCAGCGGAATGTAGAGCTGGATCATGAAGGAATTGACCAGCACCAGGTCGCCCAGCGTCATGCGGCCGCTGATCACGCCGAGCGTGGCGCGCCACAGGATCAGCGATACCGCGAGCGCGATGATGGCGGACTGGCCGCTGTTGAGCAGCGACAGCGAAGTCTGTGACTTCACCGCCGCCGTTTCGTAATGCCGCAGGCCTTCGTCGTAGCGCTGCGCCTCGTATTCCTCGTTGCCGAAATACTTGACCGTCTCGTAATTGATCAAAGAATCGACGGCCTTGGTATTGGCGCGTGAATCGAGCTCGTTCATCGTGCGGCGGAAATGCGTGCGCCATTCCGTCACGCTGACCGTGAAGACGATGTAGGCCAGCAGGGCGCCGGCCGTGATCAGCGAAAACCAGATGTCGTAATGGGTGCCGAGGTAGCCGATGACGAGCACGATCTCCACCAGCGTCGGCAGGATGCTGAACAGCGTATACGACACCAGCGACGACACGCCGCGCGTGCCGCGCTCGATGTCGCGCGTCATGCCGCCAGTCTGCCGGTTCAAGTGGAAGCGCAGCGACAGCCCGTGCAGGTGCCGGAACACCTGCAGCGCGATCGTGCGCACGGCGCGCTGCGTGACGCGGGCGAACAGGTACTCGCGCAGTTCGGTGAACAGCGTGGTGGACAGGCGCAAGGCACCGTAGGCGACCAGCAGCGCCGCCGGCAGAACCAGGGCGGCATGCGGACCGGAAGGAGCGGGCGTGAGGCGGTCGATCAGGTGCTTGAGAACCAGCGGCACGCCGACGTTGGCCAGCTTGGCGGCGACCAGGCATGCCAGCGCCAGCCCGACGCGCCATTTGTAGGTCCACAAATAGGGCAGCAGGGTTGTCAGGGTTGCCCAGTCGCTGCGCGTGCGGGGCGCAGAAGCAGATTCGGTCGGCGAAGCGGAAAAACGGCGCATGGAAAAAAGAGAATGGTTTATGCTTGGACAGAAATTGTAGCGGTTCGACCATCACGCCACAGAGGACGACCATGCCCCGCGAATATCACACCAGTCTGCCGGAAGGAAAGATGCCGCAAGTGCGCGTCGTGCCGATGCCGTCCGACACCAACATGAACGGCGACGTGTTCGGCGGCTGGATCATGGCGCACGTCGACCTGGCCGGCTCGCTGCCGGCGGCGAAGCGCGCGAACGGCCGCGTGGTGACGGTCGCGGTCAATTCCTTCGTATTCCATCATCCCGTGTTCGTCGGCGATGTCCTGTCGATCTATGCGGACATCGTGCGCGTCGGCACCACGTCGATCACCGTCAGCGTCGAAGTCTATGCGCAGCGCAACATGCAGCAGGCGGAAACCGTCAAGGTGACGGAAGCCACGCTCACTTACGTGGCGACGGACGACCATCGCCGGCCGCGCGTCGTGCCGCCGCTCGACGTACCGCCGCTTGAGCAGGGTTGAAGCGCGAATCGGCCATGGCTCAATAGAACGCTGTCGCAACAGCTTTCTCGTTTTCGCCTTTGCCCATATTGCTGTGATGCGCGAGATTCGGCGCAGCGCAAACAGAACGGTCGGCAAGCATGGCGTCAGGACGCGGCAGCATCGGCGGCCGCACGCTGCACCGCCAGCATTTCCTCCCGCAGCTCGCGCCGCAGGATCTTGCCGACGTTGGATTTCGGCAGCGTCTCCCGGAACTCCACCGTATGCGGACGCTTGTAGCCGGTGAACTGTTCCCGGCAGAAGGCGATCAGCGCCGCCTCCGTCACCGCGTCGTCGCGGCGCACCACGAACAGCTTGACGGCTTCGCCGGTGTGGTCGTCGGGCACGCCGATGCAGGCGCATTCGAGCACGCCGGGAAAAGCCATGACCACGCTTTCGATTTCGCTCGGATAGACGTTGAAGCCCGACACCAGGATCATGTCCTTCTTGCGGTCGACGATGCGGATGTAGCCGCGTGCGTCCATGATGCCGATGTCGCCGGTCTTGAAGAAGCCGTCTGCCGTCATGGCGGCGGCGGTCTCGTCCGGCTTGTTCCAGTAGCCGGACATCACCTGCGGTCCGCGGATCGCGATTTCTCCCGGCATGCCGGCGGGTATCGGGACGTCGTCCTCGCCGAGTATGACGATGTCGGTGGAAGAGACCGGCACGCCGATGGTGCCGGAGAATTCGGTGGCGTCCGCCGGATTGGACGCCGCGGTCGGCGAGGTTTCCGACAAGCCGTAGCCCTCGGTGATGATGCAGCCCGTTACGGACTGCCAGCGGTCGTTGACGACCTTCTGCACCGCCATGCCGCCGCCGTTGCACAACTTGAGATGGGAAAAATCGAGCTTGGCGAAATCCGGATTCTGCAGCAGGCCGTTGTACAAGGTGTTCACGCCCGGCAGCAGATGGAACGGATATTTGGCCAGCTCCTTGACCATGCCCGGAATGTCGCGCGGATTCGGGATCAGGATGTTCATCACGCCCAGTTGCGTGCCGAGCATGCAGCACGCCGTCAGCGCGAAGATGTGATACAGCGGCAGCGCGCACACGAAATGCAGTTGCGGCGGGCGCGGCTCGCAGTCGATCACCGGCGCGATCCAGGCGCCGTTCTGCAGCACGTTGGCAATGATGTTGCGATGCGTGAGCGTGGCACCCTTGGCGAGTCCCGTGGTGCCGCCCGTGTATTGCAGGAAGGCAATATCATCGTGACCCAGGACCGGGCGTTGCAGCGACAATGCCGCGCCTTCGGCCAGCGCTTCACGAAACGAGATCGACGTCGGCAGCGAAAACGGCGGCACCATGTGCTTCACGTGGCGCACGGCGAAATTGACCAGCATGCCCTTCCAGTTGCCGAGCAGGTCGCCCATGCTGGCGATCACCACGTGGCGCACCTGCGTCTGCCCGATCACGGCTTCCAGCGTGGAAGCGAAGTTTTCCAGGATGATGATCGCTTCCGCGCCGGAATCGGCCAGCTGATGCTGCAGCTCGCGCGGCTTGTACAGCGGGTTGACGTTGACCACGATGTAGCCGGCGCGCAGCACGGCAGCGATGGCGACCGGATACTGCAGGATGTTGGGCATCATCAACGCCACGCGCGCGCCCTTTTTCATGCCGATGGACTGCAGCCACGCGCCCAGCCGGGACGACAGCAGGTCAACGTCGTGATAGCTCAGAAAACTGTCCATGCAGACGTAGGCATGGCGTTGCGCGTAGGCGGCGAAGGATGCTTCCAGCAGCTGGACCAGCGACGCGTAACGCGTGCAATCGATCTCGGCGGGCACGCCGCTTGAATAAGACTGCAGCCAGTATCTGTCCATGCGTTCCATCCCGATCGTTATTGGTATCGTTTTCCGCCGGCTTACGCTTGGCCGGCTGGCATGATGCTATCGGGCGGCACGGCGATCCGCAAGCCCCTCGTCCTTGCCGACATGGGCCGCCTTCGACATCGTCCTGTCCTTGCGTCTGCGCGTACAAGTGCGCGTCCGCTTGGCGTAAGATAGACGTCTCGCCGGCCGGATCACAGGCCTGCGATGCGGAGACCATCATGAAACTCATCGACCCCATCGTCCAATTCGCCAATGAGATCCAGGTGCTCAGGCGCGCGATCCACGCTTATCCGGAATTGTGCTTCGAGGAGCACGACACGTCGGCGCTAGTCGCGCGCAAGCTGGATGAATGGGGCATTCCGGTGATCCGCGGCATGGGCGGAACGGGCGTGGTCGGCGTGGTCAGGAACGGCAACAGCCAACGTGCCGTGGGTCTGCGCGCCGACATGGATGCCCTGCCGATGCAGGAGCTCAACACCTTCGCGCATTCGTCGAAAAACGACGGCAGGATGCATGCGTGCGGCCATGACGGCCATACCGCGATGCTGCTGGGGGCGGCGCATTACCTGTCGCGTCATCGCAATTTCGACGGCACCGTGTACCTGATCTTTCAGCCGGCGGAAGAAGGCGGCGGCGGCGCCCAAAGGATGATGGAAGACGGGTTGTTCACGCGCTGTCCGATGGATGCGGTGTTCGGCATGCACAACTGGCCCGGCATCCCGGTCGGCCAGTTCGGCGTGACCGCCGGGCCGATGATGGCGTCGAGCAACGAGTTCGAGGCGGTCGTCACCGGCAAGGGTTCCCATGCGGCGCAACCGCACAAGGGCATCGATCCGGTCATGGTCGCCGTGCAGATTGCGCAGAGCTGGCAAACCATCCTGACGCGCAACAAGAATCCGCTGGATGCCGGCGTGCTGTCGATCACGCAGATCCATGCGGGCAGCGCAACCAACGTCATTCCCGACGACGCCAGCCTGATCGGCACCGTGCGCACCTTCGATCTCGACGTGCTGGATTTGATCGAGCGCCGCATGCGCGCCATCGCTCAACATACTGCGCAAGCCTTCGACGCCTCGGTCGATTTCCGCTTCAAGCGAAACTACCCGCCGCTCGTCAATCATGAAAAGGAAACCGCGTTCGCCGTCGGCGTGCTGCAATCCATCGTGGGGGCGGAACACGTCGATGCCCGCGTCGAACCAACGATGGGCGCCGAGGATTTTGCGTACATGCTGCAGGAGAAGCCGGGCTGCTACGTTTTCATCGGTAACGGCGAAGGTGACCATCGTTCGGTCGGGCACGGCCTGGGCCCCTGCAACCTGCACAATCCCAGCTACGATTTCAACGACGCCTTACTGCCAGTCGGCGCGACCTACTGGGTACGGCTGGCGGAAGCCTTTCTGCGCCCGGCCTGATCGATTGAATCGTTATCTGGTGACGCAGGCGGACCACGATGGCGCGATTACTTGCCGGCGACGCCTGTCATCGAACTGCAACCAGGCCGCCGTTGCGCCACTACCTTTCCCGGCCGATTCACACTAATGCGTGGTGAACCGCGTACTGCCAACGGTCCGGCTCTTCCCCCGCTCCGCCACCGCCCTCCTGAACCGCGGCAAACTGCCAGCGGAACTGGTGGTATTTCGCCACGCTTTCCCGGTGCGCGACGCTGACGATCGCCGCTTGCGGCAGTTCCTGCAGCAGTAATTGATAAACAAGGTCCTCGGTTTCGCCATCCATCGCGCTGGTCGCCTCGTCGAGGAACAACGCATCCGGACGCGTCAGCAACGCGCGCACATAGGCAAGACGCTGCTGTTCGCCGGGCGAGAGCCTGTGCCCCCAGTTGTCGGTGTGGTCGAGCAATCTTTCCAGGTGCCGCAGCCGGCACAGGGACAGATAGTGGCGGATGGCGAGATCGGTGTAGGCGGTCTCCGCCGCGGGATAGGCGATGGCGGCGCGCAGCGTACCGATCGGCAGGTAGCTTTTCTGCGGCAGAAACAGCAGCTTCCATTGCTGGGGGATCTCGATGTTGCCGGCGCCGTACGGCCATACGCCGGCGATGGCGCGCACCAGCGTGGATTTGCCGCAACCGGACGGACCGGCCACGAGTATACGCTGGCCTGCCTCGACCTGGCCGGAGAAAGGTAGCGTCAGCATGGGGCCGTCCGGCAACGCGAGCCGCAAGTCTTCCAGCAGGATCGCGCCGACGTTGTTCTTGACAACGTCAAGATCGGTTTTCGCCGCGCGTGCGGCATCGACCGCCGCGTGGAAGCCCGCCAGACGATTGACGCTCGCTTTCCACGCCGCGAAATCGGTGAAGGCAGAAATGAACCAGGACAGCGCGCCCTGCACCTGGCCGAATGCCGAGCTGATCTGCATCAGCCCGCCCAGCGTGATGGCGCCCGAAAAGTAGCGCGGCGCCGCAGTCAGGAACGGAAAGATGTTCGCGAACTGGTCGTAGAACGTGGAGACGAGATTGAGGCTTTTGGTAGTGCGCATGATGCCCCACCAATTTTCCAGGATGCGGTCGAACAGACTGTCCAGGTGCCGTCCCTCCTCCGGCTCGCCACGGTAGAGCGCGACGGCCTCGGCATTCTCGCGCACGCGGATCAGCCCGAAACGGAAGTCGGCTTCGAAGCGCTGTTGGTAGAAGTTCCTTGCGACCAGCGGCCACCCGACCCAGCCGACGATCAGCGAACCGATGCCGGCGTAGGCGATGGCAAACCAGACCATGTAGCCGGGGATCGTCCATTTCTGCGCACCCAACATGAAAGAGATCGGGCCGCTGACTTCCCACAGGATGCCGATGAAGGAAACCAGCGTCACCACGCTGGACAGCAAGCCCAGCGACAGCGACAGCGAACCGTTGGTCAGGTAGCTCAGGTCTTCGGCGATGCGCTGGTCGGGGTTGTCTGCGGTGCCGGTCTGTTCGAGGCGATAGTACGCCTGATTGCCCAGCCAGTGACGCATGTACCGATTCGTCATCCACGAACGCCAGCGCATTTCGAGTGCCTGCGTCAGGTAGATGCGATAGATCGCGACGGCGATGAAGATGAAGGCAAGGTAGCTGAAACGCCACAGCTGCTCGGTAAATACCTTGTAGTTCTTCGTCTCCAATGCGTTGTAGAAGACGCGGTTCCAGGTGTTGAACTGGACCTCGAGATACACCATGCCCAAGGCAAGCGCGATGATCGACAGCAGCAACCCGCGTGCGCGCCATTTTTCCTCGGAGACCCAGTAAGGCCGGATCAGTTGCCACATGGCGCGCCAGTTCGTGCTTTGCTTGGGCATGTCGTGATGCAGAAGGGTGGAAAGGAATATGCGCAAGGCGCGCCCGCCGAATGATACCGGCAAGCGGCTTTGCGCGCAGTCTCCGGCTCAGAGCGGCAGCTTGTCGTCGCCCTCTCCCAGCCTCTTGCCGGGATTGCGCGCCTCCGTCGCCAGCAGCACGGCGGACTGGTCCGCCTTCGGCGCTGTATCCATCAGGCGTTGGTAATGCCGCGTGACCAGTTCGGTGAGCGGCAATTGCAAGCCGGCGTCGGCCGCCGCGACCAGCACGTTCTCCAGGTCCTTGTATTGGCTCTTTACCTGGCCGCCGGGCATGAAATTGCGTTCGAGCATGCGCTGGCCGTGTACTTCCAGGATACGGCTTTCCGCGAAGCCGCCGCGGATCGCAGTACGGACGGCGGCCGGATCGGCGCCGCCGGCTTCCGCCAACAGCAGGGCTTCGGCCACGATGTTCAGCGTCCCGCCGACGATCAATTGGTTGCACAGCTTGGCGAGCTGACCGCATCCTGCCGGCCCGACCAGCGTGGGGTGTCCCATCACCGTCAGTACCGCTTCGGCCCGGGCGAAGTCTTCCTGCCGGCCTCCGGCCATGATCGCCAAGGTGCCGGCCTGCGCGCCAACCACGCCGCCCGAGACCGGCGCGTCGATGAAGCGGATGCCGTGCGCGGCGAGCTTTGTGTCCAGGTCGCGGGCCTCGGACTGGCGCGTCGAACTCATGTCGATGACGAGTGTCTCTTTCTTCAGGCCGGGCAGTGCGGCGGCGATGACCTGCGCCACGATGGGGCCGGCTTCCAGCATCGTGATCACGATGTCGGCCTGGCGCACGGCATCCGCCGGATCAGCGGCGATGACGGCACCGTATGCCTGCAGGGGCTCGGCCTTGCCGTGCGTCCTGTTCCACGCCGTCACGGGATAGCCGGCTTGCAGCAGGCGTGTGGCCATCGGCTTCCCCATCAAGCCGGTGCCCAGGAACGCGATGGTGGGTTTGACTGATGCTTGGTTCAATTCGTACTCCCTTTGTGTTGCAGTTTCCGCTGCATAATGCGGATTTCCCTTTCAAATGGTAACCGCCATGATTGCCGATATACAACCCGTTCTCGATATGCGCATGCAGCTCGGCGAATGCCCGATATGGCATGCTGCGGAGTCGGCGCTGTACTGGATCGATATCGAAGGCCGGACCGTGCATCGCCTCCACGTCGCCAGCAATAAGCACGATAGCTGGCCGATGCCGGCGCAACCCGGCTGCATTGCGATCTGCGCTTCCGGCGGCATGGTCGTCGCGCTGCGCTCGGGCATCGTGTTGCTGGATACGACGACCGGGCAATTGACGCCGCTTACCGATGCGCCCTACGACCAGGCCGTCATGCGCTTCAACGACGGCCGGGTCGACGCTTCAGGCCGCCTTTGGCTGGGAACCATGTATGAACCGCGTGATCGACAGGATGCCCGCTTGTTTCGTTTCGAGCGCGGCGAACTGCAGGACACGGGCAAATGCGCGACGGTCTCGAATGGCCCATCGTTCAGCCCGGATGACAAGACGATCTACCACACCGACACGACCTCCCATACGATTACCGCGTATGACTTCGATGTCGACGCGGGATCGATTTTCGGAGGCAGAATCTTGAAGTCGTTTTCCCGTGACCGTGGCGCCGCCGATTATGGCGGTCGCCCCGATGGCGGCGTAGTCGACAGCGAGGGCTGCTATTGGGCTGCGATGTACGAAGGCGGGCGTTTGCTGCGGCTCTCCCCGGAAGGAGATATCCTGCGCGAGCTGAAGCTGCCCGTCCGGTGTCCGACCATGATGGCCTTCGGCGGCGACGACTTGCGTACCTTGTTCATCACAACCGTCAGCAAGGATCGACCGCCAGAAGAACTGGCCCGGCATCCTCTTTCAGGCTATTTGCTTTCCATGCGGGTTGATGTGCCGGGGCAGTTCGAACATGCTTATGTGCCGTGAGGTTGGCGCATTAGCAGGTTGAAGCGAACACTTTGCAGTTATAAAAATGCGGAGCGGAGAAGTCCCCGCGTCTGATTACCCTTTGCTGCCATATCCAACGACACCGTCCGACCGACATAGCCCTATGGCATTGAGAACCTGGCAGGCTCGTCAAGCAGGCCATCTATCGTTCATGCATGCGCCAGCATGCCAGCGCACGCCGTGACAATTTCAGGATAAAAAAGAAAAGGGATCAACATCGTTGATCCCTTGAATGTCTGGTGCTGATGAGACGAATCGAACGTCCGACCTACTGATTACGAATCAGTTGCTCTACCGACTGAGCTACATCAGCATAGCCGCTTATTGTACCAATATTTTCTTCTCTGTGCTCGCAGAAGTGGCACGGCCGAGAAGAAAACAGGCACCTATGCGGTCCGCAAAAGAAGGACAAGAACCGTCCAGCCCTTCCCAATCAGCATATCCAGCGCACAGCGAGTGCCGGCATTTGGAAGGCGGTTTGCGCGGTGGCATGACAAGGAGAGCCGGGCGCAGTTCGAGGAGCCAAGAGTCCGGTGGACTTCCCCGCCCGCAAAAGCAAAAGCCCCACCTAAGGAGGTGGGGCTTTGCGGAATAAAAGCCTGACGATGACCTACTTTCACACTGGTTGCAGCACTATCATCGGCGCGAAGTCGTTTCACGGTCCTGTTCGGGA
>Ga0164242_10000315_pt1 | contig 60196 bp, 54 predicted proteins | sample OricomgcompostMG_FD_108783 | JGI IMG/M metagenome (GOLD analysis project Ga0164242, IMG submission 108783) | Miracle-Growth compost microbial communities from Emeryville, California, USA - Original compost - Miracle growth compost (MG) ...
AGGCCAGGCAGGCGTGCGTGTTCGTCGAATCGGGCGTGATCGAACGGCTCCAGTCGATGGTGGCGCCGAACTGATCGCACAGCCTGCCGTGCGTCGCCCGCGAGGGCGGCGCACTTTTTTTTGCGCGCCCGGCTGACCGTCGGTGCGTTGCGATCGTGGCCTTGCTGGGTTCCTGCGCCGAGAGCTGGCCTGCGCACGCGCTCCTTCCGTCAAGGGCCACGCCGGGGCCCGTGTCCTCGCCGGCGCAAGGCGCCGGCTGCGGGCCGCGCCAGCCCCGTCGCTTTTCCCCTTGACGGCGCGCGTGCGCAGGCCGGGGCGGTCGGCAGGCCGCGAAGGTCTTCGCGGCCCATGCGAAGGGCCGAGCCACCCAGGAGGACGCCATGACGTGGAGCTGACTTCGCGCCGGCCGTGCCGGCTTCGTTTCCCTTTTCCTTCCCTTGTAAGGAGCCATCACCATGAATACCAAGCACACATCGCACACCCCCGCGCAATCGCTGCTGCTGATCCCGCTGTCGCAACTGCGGCCGTCGCGGCGCAACGTGCGCCGCACACGGCGCGCGACGTCGATCCCCGCGCTCGCCGCCAGCATCGCGCGCGTGGGCCTGCTGCAGAACCTCACCGTCACCGCCGATCCCGACGGCGAGCACTACGACGTGGAGGCCGGCGACCGCCGCCGCGCCGCGCTCAAGCTGCTCGCCAGGCAGAAGCGCATCGCGCCCGACTACGAAGTGCCGTGCCTCGTCGTGCCGCGCGAGGCGGCGCGCACCGCGAGCCTCACCGAGAACGTGCAGCGCGAAGCGATGCACCCGGCCGACGAGTTCGAGGCGTTCGCCGGACTGGTCGAGGAAGGCCGCGCCATCGAGGACATTGCCGCCGACTTCGGCGTCACCCCGCTCGTGGTCAAGCGCCGGCTCAAGCTCGCCAACGTCTCGCCCCGGCTCATGGCCGACTACCGCGACGACGCGGTGACGCTGGAACAGCTCATGGCGCTCGCCATCACCGACGACCACGCCGCGCAGGAAGCCGCGTTCTACGACGCGCCGGAGTGGCAGCGCGACGCCGACGTGCTGCGCGCGCGGCTGACCGAGCGCGAGATCGACGCGGGCCGCGACCCGCTCGCCCGCTTCGTCGGCGTGGACGCCTACGAGAAGGCCGGCGGTGCGGTGCGCCGCGACCTGTTCGCCGACGGCGAGCGCGGCGTCTACCTGTCCGACGCCGCACTGCTCGAATCGCTCGCGCGCGACCGGCTCGCCGCCGTGGCGAAGAAAGTGCATGCCGAAGGTTGGGCATGGGTCGAGGTCGCCCCACGCACCACGCAGGCCGACTTGCAGGCATTCCGCCGTGCGCCGCAGGAGCGGCGCGAGCCGAAGGCCGGCGAGGCCAGGCGCATCGCCAAGCTCGAAGCCCAGGCGCAGGCCATCCAGGCACGGCTCGACGCCGAGGACGAGGACACGGATGACGCGACGGCGCAGGCGCTGTACGAACAATACGACCGCATCAGCGCCAAGCTCGACGCCATCGACGACTCCCTTCACACCTATGGTGCCAAGGTACGCGCGTTCGCCGGCGCCGTCGTCACCGTCGATGCGCACGGCGAGGTCGCGGTGCATCGCGGTCTGCTCAACGAGGACGAGGCCAAGGCGCTGCGCACGCTCGAACGTGGCACGGCGGCGGATGCGGGCAGCGACGGCGACGACCGCCGCCGCTCGCCGGTTCGCACCGACGGCGTTTCCGAAAAGCTCGCGCGCCGGCTCAGCGCACATCGCACGGCGGCGTTGCAGGTCGAACTGGCGCGGCAGCCGCACGTCGCGCTGGCGGCGCTCGTGCATCGGCTGCTGTCCGCTACGATTCTGGAAGAAGGTTGCGCCGTCGCCGAGCTGCCCGTCGGCATCGCCGCCACGACTCACGCGGACGAGCTGATCCGCTGCGTGCCGGAGTTGCCGCAGTCGCCCGCGCTCGCGGCGCTGGCCGAACTGCGGGCACGCTGCCGCGCGCACCTGCCGGACGACAGCGGGGCGTGGTTCGAGGCACTGCTCGCGCTGCCGCAGGACACGCTGCTCGAACTGCTCGCCTTCGGCGTCGCCGCCACCGTCGATGTGGTCACGGCGCATCCGGACGACGACAACGCCGATGCGCTCGCCCGCGCGGTCGGGCTCGACATGCGCGCGTGGTGGACGCCGACCGCCGAGAGCTACTTCGCGCACCTGCCGAAGGCGGCGATCGTGGCGGCGGCGCCGCAGTTCGCGCCGGACTACGGCGGTCGCCTGTCCACGATGAAGAAGGACGAACTGGCGGCCAAGGCGGAACGACTCGCGGCCGGTACGGGCTGGCTGCCGCCGATGTTCGCGCGGCAGGCGGCGTGGATCGACCCGGCGCAGGATGTCGCCGCCGCTGCGGAGGCGTCGCCCGAAGCGCAAGAGGGCACGGGGAACGCCGACAAGGAGGTGCAGGCGCACGCGCTGGCCGCGTGACGTTGCCGCAGCAGGCGCCTCGACTTCGGTCGGGGCGCTTTTTTTCGCTGCAACGATCGTGGCTGCTTTGCTCAAACTGTCTTCCGCATGGGAGGGCATAAGCCACGAGACCATTCGTCGCGAAAGGCGTTTGACCCGAAACGACGTGCGTGGCGGCGCATGCGCGCCGCCAGGCTCTCGGGCTGCGCCCCGTGCCGGCGGTGCCGTCACGGCCCTTCGGCTTCGATCCTTCACGCCTTCGCGCCGGTGGCGCTGCGCGCTCCGCTTGCGCTTTCGAGCGCTCCGCCGCGAGGGCGGGGCGCATGCGGGCCTGCGCCACGGCTTGCTGCCGTGTTGCGTACTTGCGCCTCGTCCTCGACGCGGGCGGTCTCCGGCAACTTGCCGCGAAGGACCGTCGAGGGTCACGGACACGCCACTCGGCCTCGTCAGAAGCGTTCCATGCCACGCCTCCTGTCGCGGGCCGTCTGCTCTCATCGCGGCGGGTGCGTTCCCGCTGCCCTTGTCGTTGGGGCGGTCGTCCTTGCCGGCGTCAGGGACGGTGCCTCTCCAGCCGTGGTGCGGCGATACCGAGCCGGCCATGGCTCCTTTCGGGAAGGCGGTCGCGCCCATCGCGTTCTTTGCTTGTTGTGCATCCTGGCAGGGGTCGGGCTTGTTGGCCGCAACCCTCCGGCGCAAACAATTTCCCCGCCGCTGCGCGGCTCCTCGCCGACAAATTCTTTGCGCCTCCCGGTCCTCCACTTACGTTGCGGCCGCAAGCGGTGCAGCCAGCCCGACCCCTGCCTGACGGATCACAACAAGGACGCGATGGGCGCGACCTTGTTCCACCACCGAAAGGAGAAAGCACCATGGCACACATCGGCACCTTCACCGCCAACGACAACGGCTTCGCCGGCACCGTCCGCACCCTGACGCTCAACGTCAAGGTCAAGCTGGTTCCCAACGACAAGGGCAGCGGCAACGCCCCCGACTTCCGCATCCAGACGGCCGGTGGCTACGACATCGGCGCGGCATGGAAGAAGGTCAGTCAGGCCGAGCGGCCCTACCTGTCCGTGACCCTCGACGATCCTTCGCTGCCGTCGACGATCTACGCCCGCCTCATCGAGGACGAGGACGGCGGCAAGTACAGCCTGATCTGGTCGCGCAGCAAGGCGACGGCCTGACGGCCCGCACGCGCCCCGCCCTCGCGGCGGGGCGCTTTCCTTTTCTCAATCGCAGCGGAGGCATGGGCGGCAGATTGACCGAGCTTTCGGCATTCGGCTCTGGATGACGGGGCGATCGAGTTCTCTGGGAAGCCGCATACGATTTGAATGTCACGACGTGACCGCTGACTGCATACGATCGTGGTGGCGAGCGCGTGTCGTTTAGGGGCCGGGCCACGGGTCGATAGTTTGGTAGAGTGAAGAGGGTTTCTTGCCTCTATGGCCACTACGGATTGTTATGAAAGACGTAAGGAAGCCGTCCATGGCGGCCTTGATTGAGATTCTCAAGTCTCAGCCGGATAACGGGAGAAATCGTGATTGGCGAGAATTTGAGGACCACGTTCGTCAGGTATATCAGTCACTGTTGGATCTGAAGGGAGAGAAAGTGGTTGTTGCAAGAGACGCCACGATTCGAGGAAGGAATGATCTCGACCATCAAATCGACGTGTACTATGAATTTGAATTGGCTGGCACCAGGCATCAGGTGGCTATCGAATGTAAGAACATGCAACGCCCGTTGGATAAAGATCGTGTAATGGCTTTTTGTTCCAAGGTGAACGATTGTCTTGGTGTCAGGGGAGTAATCGTTGCAGCTCACGGTTATCAATCCGGCGCAAGAAAGTTCGCGGAAGACAACGGAATATCGGCGCTGGTGCTTGCTGATCTGCCATCGATTGGGAAGCTCCTCGGGATGCGACTGGAATCAGTTGCCATTCCGACGGAGGATACCATCGGCCAGCCATTTTGGACTCTATTTGAGCTGGATACCGGAGCCCCTGTTGGTCATAAGCAAGGCGGGGAGATTTTTGGCGTCCTGTTCTTTTCGAAGAGGCAGGCGGAAATCTACCGAAAGGCCGGATCATACGGCAGTGGATGGGCGGTGCGGGGGCTGTCCCAGGAGAATCTTCGCGTTTATATTCTCACCGTAGATGCGATGGCGGGTCGATTTCTCCTGGCTCAATCCAGTGATCCTGACGCCGGGTCTTCCTTTGTGGCACAGGAGATCGAACGGCAGTCACTGATTTCAGAGTTTTATCTCGGAACGGGAAACCTTCCCGCCGAGCCAATGGTTATGCCATCCGCCAAGCGTCAGAAGGAATGAGTTCGGGGGCCGGCCAGCACGCGCTGTCTATCGGTACGTCGCACCATGCTCGCATCCGGACCTTTTTCGTCCTGACCAAGACTGCCCAGGTCCGAATCCATCACATGGCAGAAAATGTGCCACGGGTTGGCGCAAGAAGGTGGTACGACGCGTAATTTCCTGCGGCGGCACGATCGCCGCCGCGGACGTGCCTCCTTCGAGCGGAGGTGGTGTCATGGCCGACCCGAGCGAGCCGTCCTGGTATGCCGCCGCCGCGTACCTGTACGCACTGCACCTGGACGGTCCCGGCCTGGCGTGGGAGTACCTGCGCCGCCATCCCGACTACCGGCGCGACTGGCGTCGCCGCCGGCGTCGGTCAGGCGTGGCGCAGCAATGGGGCCTGCGATTGTTCGAAGATCCCGACCTGGACGCGCGTGACGCGCATCCGGCGTGGTTCGTTGACCGCGCGGCCCTGCAGCTGCATCCCGACGCCGATCCGCCGCCAGACGCGCACGCCTTCCAGTTCTGGAACCTTCCCGGCCGCAAGCAGCTCGTCCACGACGGCCGTTGTCTGCGCCTCGTCGCGTGCTGGCCCGGCGCCTGCCTGCGCCTCGTGCTAGCGCCCGGCTTGGCCGATGGCATGCCTTGCATCTGCGCGGAGCGGTTCGACGCTGCGCCGTGCGCTCGCTGCCGCGCGCTCGCCGAACTCGGTCCTCTCGCGGCGCTGGCCCGCGTCGCCCCGTCCGCGCTGGTCCTGGCGCGGCCGGGCGCGGCGGCGCTGCTCGAACTGCGCACCCTGCAAGCGCTCGACGCCACCTTGGCCGGCGCGTCCTCGCGCGATACCGCCGCCGGGCTGTTCGGCGCAGCCGCGGTGGCCCGCGGCTGGCATGCCGACAGCGGCCTGCGCTCGCGCGTGCGCCGTCTCGTGCGGCGCGGGCGCGCGCTGATGCGCGGCGGCTATCGTCGCCTGGCACAGCTCCGCTCGGCCGGGCAGGGTCGTTTTGTATGGGGCGCGAAACGACCCTGAGCGCCGGCGCTGCGCTTGCCGACATTGGCGGCACCCGGCCGCACCCGCGCGGCCGCCTCTGGAGGCATCCATCATGCGACCCGTTCCCTTGCGGCCCGCCGAAAACGTTGCCGCCCCGACTGCGCAGCCCCCGCAGCCGCAGCCCTACCTGACCAACGACGAAGCCGCCACGTACCTGCGGCTGTCGCCGCGTACGCTCGAAAAGCAGCGCGTCCTCGGCAGCGGCCCGAAGTTCCGCAAGTTCGGCCGTCGCGTCATGTACGCCGTCGCCGATCTCGACACCTGGGCCGACAGCCGCAGCTTCGAGAGCACGTCCGATCCCGGCTACGACGAGCCGCAGCAGGACAGCCGTCATGAGCGCTGAGCGCAGGCGTGTCGCGGGCCGTTGCCGCGGCCGACTGGGCGCTCGCTCGCGCGCGAATGTCGCGCATCGCCTTGGCGCTGCCACCGGCAAACGCGCGGCATGGCACGCACCTTTGAGCAACCCGGCTAACGCCGCGCGGGCAGGGCTCGCGCATGCCAGTCCGGAGCGTGCACCATGAACGCCCCCGCGCTACGCGTCTCGGCGGAAACGCCGCCTTCGCCGCCGGCGCTCGGAGAACAGCCCGGCGGCGCACCACTCACCTATGTCTGGCTTGCGCACGTGGAACGGCGCATCACGCTCGCGCTGCGCTTCGGTGAACCCGACCGCGTCGTCCGCCTCGACGCGCGCCGTCGCGTCGCCGTGTTCTCGCCCGGCGCGATGTTCTGCCGGCTCCACTGGCGCGTCGACGTCGACGGCGTGGCAAAGCGGCAGCTCATGGTCATGCAAGCCTGCGCCTCGCCCGAGGGCAGGCGACGCGTGCCCGGCGTGCACCCCGGCGCGCGCGTCCTGCTGATCATCGATCGGCCACGGCCACTGCGTGCCGTACTCGCGCAGATCGAAGCTATCGAAGCGCTCGGCATCGCACCGCACGACGCGGCGCCGCTGTACTGGCTCATGCTCGGCCATCGCCTCGCCCGGTGCCTGCCGTTGCCCGCCTACACCCTCGAACAACATGCGCTCTGGCGCATGGGGCGGGGCGAGCGATGACAAGCATGGCTGCGTTTCCGCCTCGCTCGCGCTGGCGCGCTCGCTGCGGGCTCGCTCTGCTCTCCGCCGCCGGCGTCGCTGCGCTCGCCTGGGCGTCGTTCGCGTCGCCGCGGCCGCGCCTGGTCTACAACCCGTCCGACAGTGTCGCGGTCGGCTGGTACCGCATCGAAGCACCGGAACGCCGGCCCGACGCGCTGCCGGTCGGCAGCATCGTCCTGGCCCGGCTGCCGGCCGCTGCCGCGGCACTGGCCGCGCAACGCGGCTATCTCCCGGTGGGCGTGCCACTGCTCAAGCGCGTCAGTGCCGTGGCGCCGCAGCGCGTCTGCGTCGTCGGGCGCGAGGTGCGCATCGACGACGTTCCGGTGGCCGCCGCGCTGCGCGCCGATCGCCTGCGCCGTCCGCTGCGCGCCTGGCGCGGCTGCCGCCGGCTGCGCGCTGGCGAACTGTTCCTGCTGAGCACGCTCAATCCGGCGTCGTTCGACAGCCGCTACTTCGGTCCGATCAATGCCGACGACGTGCTCGGCATCGCGCATCGGCTCCGGCCGGAGACGCGGCCGTGATCGCGCTCGACTCGCTGCACTTCGGCGCGCGCTCCGGCTGGGCCGCGCACCGTCGCCGCGCGTCTCGTGCGTGCGCTGACGCGCCGCACCTCGCGCAGCGGCTCGTCGTGGCAAGCGGTGTCGCGCCGGCTCACCCGATCGCTGCCGCCTCGCTGCGCTCCGTTGCGCGATCGGGCTGCACCTTGCGCTGTCGCTACGCGCCTCGTGCGTGCGCTGACGCGCCGCACTTTGCGCAGCGGCTCGTCGTGGCAAGCGGTGTCGCGCCGGCTCGCCCGATCGCTGCCGACTCGCTGCGCTTCGTCGCGCGATCCGACTACGCCACGCGCCGTCGCTACGCGCCTCGTGCGTGCGCTATCGCGCCGCACCTCGCGCGCCTCGCCGCGGCCCGCCTCGAGCGCGCCTGGCCTGCGGCCTCGGCGGCGTTCATCGGCGGCCCAGCGGCGCCTTCGACTACGCTGCGGGATCGGCAGGCACCAGAGAAGCCAGAAGCGGAAGGCAAGATAAAAGGTCGCGGCACGGTATGCCGCGAAAAGCCAGTCTGCACGTGGGGTCGGCGCGGCACGCGCCGATGGCCCGCGCCGTGCCGTGCCGTGCAGGTGCCTTGTGAAACGGCGTGACGACGACCGCTTTCGCGTCCGGCCCGGTCCACCACGCCAGCACGGTGAGGCCTTCGTCAACCGCGTGCTGCGCGAGGCCAACAAGGCCGGCCAATCGCCCGCACGCGCCGGACGGCGGCCCGGCGCGCGGCTCGGCCGCGGCCACGTCGCGGCGCGCTTCGCGGGGCGCACCTACACGCCCGGCGCACGGCGCGCGACCGTCAAGTTCCGGCTCGTCCATCTCGGCAAGGCCGGGCCGCGCTCGGTCGCCAAACACCTGCGCTACATCGAACGCGATGGCGTCGACCGACAGGGAGGGGCCGGCCGTGCCTACGGCCCGGCCACCGACGCCGCCGACACCCGCGAGTTCGAGCAGCGCAGCCGCGAGGATCGCCACCAGTTTCGCTTCATCGTCTCTGCCGAGGACGCCGAGCAGCTCGACGACCTGCGCACCTATACCCGCCATCTCATGGCACGCATGGAGGCCGATCTCGGCACGCGCCTGGATTGGGTCGCGGTGGACCACTGGAACACCGACAACCCTCACACGCACGTCGTCCTGCGCGGTAAGGACGACACCGGCAAGGACCTCATCCTCTCGCGGGACTACATCAGCCATGGCCTGCGCTACCGCGCCGCGGAACTTGCCACGCAATGGCTCGGGCCACGCACCGAACGCGAGATCCAGCTCGACTTCGAACGCGAGGTGGACCAGGAACGTTGGACACGCCTGGACCGCACCTTGCAGCGCGAGGCCGTCGACAGTTCGTTGCACGTCGAACGCTTTGCCGAGCCGCGATTGCAACGGCAGCGGCAGTTGCTCATCGGCCGCCTGAAGCAGCTGCAGCGCATGGGATTGGCAAGTGAGCCCGAGCCCGGCCGCTGGACGCTGCATGCCGACGCGGAACGCACGCTACGCGCGATGGGCGAACGCGGCGACATCCTGCGCACGATGCAGCGCGCCATGGGCGAACGCCGGCGCGAGCTGGCCGTGTTCGAACCCGGCGACGACAACCGCGGCGTCGTCGGCCGCGTGATCGGCAAGGGGCTCGCCGACGAGCTCTACGACACCGGCTATCTCGTCATCGACGGCGCCGACGGTAAGGCGCACTACGTCGCACTGCCGCCGCGCACCGACCTGGAGACGTTTCCCGGCGGCGCCGTCGTAGAAGTAAAAGGATCGGCCTCGATCCGGGCCGCCGACCGGACGATCGCAGCGCTAGCGACGGAAGGCGTATACCGCACGGACCAACACCTGGCGGCAGCGCAAGCACAGGCGCGCAATCCCGATCGCGACCCGCACGCCGTCGTCGAAGCGCACGTGCGCCGGCTGGAAGCGCTGCGCCGCGCCGGCATCGTCGAACGCGTCGCCGAAGGCGTCTGGAAAGTGCCCGACGACCTGCCCGAGCGAGGTCGCCAGTTCGACGCGCAGCACCTCGGCGGCGGCTTCGCCGTCGAGCTGAAGTCGCACATGTCGATCGAACGGCAGGTGCGCGCGATCGGCGCGACCTGGCTGGACTGGCAACTGCTAGGCGGCGCCAAGGGCCTGGGCGATGCCGGCTTCGGCAACGAGGTCAGGGAAGCGCTGCAAAAGCGCACCGACTTCCTCATCGAACAAGGCCTCGCAAAGCGGCAAGACCGGCGCTTGGTCCTCGCCCGCAACCTGCTCGGTACGCTGCGCGATCGCGAGCTGACCAAGGCCGCACAGGGCATCGCGTCGGAAACCGGGCTCGAGTACCGACCGGCTCTCGACGGCCATCGCGTTACCGGCACCTATCGGCGCAGTGTCATGCTCGCTAGCGGGCGCTTCGCCATGCTCGACGACGGCGTGGGCTTCAGCCTGGTTCCGTGGCGGCCGGTGATCGAGCCGCGGCTGGGCCAGCAACTGGCCGCGACCATTCGCGGCAATGCCGTGTTCTGGACGCTGGGACGGTCGCGGGGGTTGGGTGTCGGCTGATAGAGCCGTGGACCCGCAACGCATAACACGGAGAGCCTTCACATGCCGCATCCTCAAAGCGACGTTCCGGATAATCGAGGCGCGCAGGAATTGAGACGTCGAGCGGGTAATCTTTCGCCCATGCACAAAATATGAGGGGCCTGAACCGGGCCTCTCGCGATCAAGGGGGTATTTAGTGAGCGCGCCGCGTCTTTTCATTTCGTACAGCTGGTCGTCCCAGGACCACGAGCTGTGGGTTGTCGATCTCGCCACGAAGCTCGTGGAGTCCGGAATCGACGTGGTTCTGGACAAGTGGGAGCTAAGGGAAGGGCACGACTCGGTTGCCTTCATGGAGAAGATGGTCACCGACCCAACCATCGAAAAGGTCGCCATCGTCTCCGACAAGAAGTACGCGGAGAAGGCCGACGGCCGCGTCAGCGGCGTCGGTACGGAAACACAGATCATCTCGAGGGAGGTCTACGAGAAGCAGAACCAGAACAAGTTCGTGGCGGTTCTGCCGGAGAGGGATGCCGAGGGAAAGCCCTACCTGCCGACCTACTACAAGGGCCGGATCTACATCGACCTTAGTTCGCCGGAGAACTACGGGCCTGAGTTCGAGCGGCTCGTCCGGTGGGTGTTCGACAAGCCTCTCCATGTAAAACCAGAGCTGGGAAAGCCTCCGGCCTTTCTAAATGAGGAACCAGCGAAGGCGCTGGGGACGTCCCTGTCGTTCCGGCGCGGCCTGGATGCTTTGAAGAACGGGAAGCCCTTCGTCGACGGTGCTGTGGATGAGTACCTGACGACGTTCGCGAGCAACCTGGAAAAATTCAGGATCACCGTGAAGGGGCCCGGGGACGTGGACGACCAAGTCGTTGCGAGTATCGAGGAGTTCACGCCCTACAAGAACGAATTCGTGCAGTTGGTTTTCGCGATCGCCCAGTACGCACCCACCGACGACATGCAGAAGAAGTTGCACCGCTTCTTTGAGCAGTTGCTCCCGTATCTCGATCGACCTGATAACGCAAGTTCATATGACGTCCGTTCGTTCGACAACTTCAAGTTCATCGTCCATGAGCTCTATCTGTACATGATTGCCATCCTGATTCGGTACGAGCGGTTCGATTTCGCGAATCGCCTTATGGCAACGCCGTACTACGTCAGCACCAAAGCTGACAGAGGGAGAGAGGCGGCGGTCAGCTTCACCAACCTTCGCGACTATATGAGGTCATTTGAGTCTAGGGATGGGAGACTGCGCCGCCTTTCAAGTCGCGCTGATCTATTGAAGCAAAGGGCAGAGACCGCCGGGTTCGACTTCAAGTGGCTCATGCAAGCAGACTTCGTTCTGTATCTGAGGGCCACGTTGGCGAACGATTACATGGTTCGCTGGTGGCCCGAGACTCTCCTCTACGCCGCCCACTCTTATGGGCCGATGGAGCTGTTTGCGAGATCGCGCTCGGCTTCGTATTACGAGCAGGCAAGCAAAGTACTGGGAGGCATTCCCTCTGACGATTTGAAGGCTCACATTGCTGCCTTACAGAAAGATCCCCAGTCGGTTCCCCAATGGCAGTTTGATCGCTTTGAACCCGCTGTCCTGGCTGGCATCGACAAGCTCGCAACCCTTCCCTGAGGCCAGCGATCAATATGGCATCTTCACGACGGCGTTCGTCGAGTCAAGGAACCCCCATGACCATCCACAAGGACCTGTTCGAGATCGCCGACCGCCTGGCAGCAGCGGCGGTGGCCGGGCGGGATGCCTCTGTCCAAACGCCGCTATCCGCGCTGGACGCCGCGGCCGACACCGTGGGACAAGCGTCTTCAGGATCGTGGCTTGGCTACCATTCGCGGATCTACTACGCCAACTTCCAGGAACCGCTCCCTGGCGCGCACTTCAGCCAGGAATGGGGACTGATGAGCACCTTCGACGAGGAAGGCACACGAGGCGATTGGCGCGAATATCGCCCCGAACAGGTCAAGGAATATGTCGAGGCGCTGGCGGGCCACCCGATTTGTCCGAAGCGACAAATCTGGCTGCCGAAGCCAGGGAGACGTTCCTATCGGCCAAGGCGGAAATCGAGGCGATCCTGCGGACGGAACTGGAGTCCGGGGCGGACGACTTCCTGGAAGCCTCGCGTCATCACCTTCGCGACACGAATCCGCTCACCTCATCCGAAGTGGTCCAGATTCTCGCGCCGAAGGGCCTGGTGAGGTCGCGTGACGAGCAGGCGCTTGGGCAGGGGACCCAAGCGCCTCCACACATCGAGATAGCGGCCGAAGTGCTTTCGATCGATCACTCGTTCGGCATCTGCAAGCTGGCCAGCGACATCGCCAACAAGGCGGCATTGCATCTCGAACGCCGATCCAGGGCTTAGCCCTTCTTCTTTCCGGCTTTCTTGGCCGCCTTTTTCGGCGCCGCCTTCTTGGCAGCAGCCTTGGGCGTGACGCCGCCGATGAGCAGACTCTCTGCCGTCACGCCTCTCTTTTTCAGCGCCTCGTTGAACCACACGGGGCGCTTGCCGCGGCCGGACCAGGTCTGACTCGGGTTTTCCGGGTTGCGATACTTGGGAGCTACCGCGGCCCTCGCGCCTTTCGCGCCCTTGCCGCCACGCCGCGGATAGACGTCGTCCAGCGTCAGCTTGGCGTTCGCGAGGAGCGCGTCGATCTTGGCGCGAACCTCTTGCACCTGGGCTTTGCGCGCGGATTCCATTTGGGCTTCCGCTTGCTTGATGAGCGCCTGGAGTTCGGAAGGCGAAAGAGCGTCGATATTGATGGCCATCGTTATCCTCTGTAGGAGTGAAAAGTCCGACTTCAGTCTATAGCAGAAAGCGATGCCTTGAATAATCGTGAATAAGGCTGAGTCACCGGTTCAGTTCTTTTGATCCCATCCCGCGACGCGGCCGTTCTCGACCGTGATGCGAAGACGATAGCGATTGACACCGGCGGGGTGGTATTTCCAAACCTCGCGCGTCATCGTCTTGAGCAGCTTGTTGTCGATGGCGGCTGGCGCACCCAGGGAATCGCGCAACTGTTCCTCGGTCTGCCCGGTCCAGAAGCTGCGCTGGAGGATTCGCCGGACGATCGTCTCATCGCCGTATTTCTCGCGCAGATACGCCAGGCGCTGTTGCTTCTTGGCGTAGTTGAGGAACAAGGCGATGGCGATGACGGCGGCGACGATGACGATCGGGATCACGATGCCCACCGTCTGGAATACCTTGGTGGCAACGTAGGCGGGCAGGCCGATGACAAGGGCCAGCATCAGCAGCGCACCGTCCGCCTTGGATGATCTCCTGCTCATTTCCCCCTCCCTTGAGCTGATCTCCGGTGATATTACGACGAGCAAACCGCCGAGGGCAGGAGTACCGTCGGGGTGACTTCCAATAAAGCCGGTGGAGCCCGTATCTCATCCCGTTCGGCAAAACGGATGGCGTAAGTTCGGCCAGCTTGAAGCGGGTATTTTTTGCCCATGTACAAATAAAGAACATTTCCCATTCGGTCGATTCCCATGGCACGCATCTTCATCACCGGCTCCGCCGACGGCCTCGGCCACGCGGCGGCACAAACGCTGCTCGCCGACGGCCACGAGGTCGTCGTCCACGTCCGTTCGCGCCAACGGCTGCCGGCGGTACGCGAACTCCAGGCGCAGGGCGCAAGCGCCGTCGTCGGCGACCTGGCCGACCTCGAGCAGACGCGCGACGTCGCCGCGCAGGTGAACGCGCTCGGCCCCATGGACGCCGTCATCCACAACGCCGGCGTCTACTCCGGCGCGGCCGTGCTCCCCGTCAATGTCGTCGCGCCCTACGTGCTCACCGCGCTCATCCGCCGGCCGCAGCGCCTGATCTATCTCAGCAGCGGCATGCATCGCGGCGGGCACCCGCAACTGGACGGCATGGACTGGAGCGGCCGCCGCGTCACGGGCTCCTATTCCGACAGCAAGCTCTTCGTCACCACGCTGGCCGCCGCAGTTGCGCGGCGCTGGCCCGACGTATTCAGCAACGCCGTCGATCCGGGGTGGGTGCCGACGAAAATGGGCGGCCCCAACGCGCCGGACGACCTGCGCCTCGGCCACCTCACGCAGGAATGGCTCGCGACGAGCGATGCCGCCCAGGCGCGGACGACCGGCGGCTACTGGCACCACCAGAAGCGAGTCGAGCCGCATCCCGCCGTCCACGATTTGGCGTTTCAGGATCGGTTGGTCGACGCGCTCGCGCGTGCCACGGCGATTTCCTTGGCCTGAAGCTTTCGCGTTCGAGCGGTTCAACCCATCGGCACGCGCTTTTGCACCCGCATCAGCCTTGCCGCGCCCTCCACGACCACGCGCCAAGCCTTGGCCTCCACCTCGGTTCCGCGTCTCGTGCGATAGGTCGGCATCTGCAACACGATCGCGTCCGGGTCCGCTTCCAGCAGGTGCCCGGAAACGACGGCACCGTCGCTGAACTCCACCAGCACGTCGTCGCCCGCGGACAGCCGCGCAGCGTCCCCATCAAGCGGGCGCAGGAATGCGCCGGGGTACAGATGCGTGTGGTTGGCGGAAAAGCGCCTGAGCAAGGGAACTCTCCTGGCAGGACGAGGCGGAAATCCTACTCGTCTCCGATGCGGCCACGGTCACAACAACGCCGCCACCTGCTTCGCCGTCGCCTTGGCCGACTGCGGGTTCTGACCGGTCACGAGCCGGCCATCGGCCACCACCTTCGGCACGAACGGTAGCCACGCTTTCTCGTAAAGCGCGCCGCGTGTCTTCATCTGCTGCTCGACGTTGTAGGGCACGTCCTTGGCCACGCCGGCCAGCACTTCCTCGAACCAGCAATAGCCCGTGATGCGTCGCCCAGCGACGAGCAGCGTGCCGTTCGAAAGCCGCACGTTGAGCAAGCCGCAGTAGCCGTGGCAGACCGCCGAGACGATGCCGCCGCGCTCGTAGATGTCGCGCGTGATCCGCTGCAAGCCGGCGTCGTCGGGAAAGTCGTACATGACGCCGTGCCCGCCGGTGAAATAGATCGCATCGAACGCCGCCGGCTCGATCTCATCCGGCCGCGCCGTGTTCGAAAGCAGCGCCATGCAGGCGCCATCCGCCAGCCACGTCTTCACGGACGCATCCGCGAGCGGCCATTTGAGCGCGCGCGGTTCCAGCGGCGAGACGCCGCCCTTCGGGCTCACCAGGCGCTGCTCGAAGCCCTTCGCGGCGAACACGTGCCAGGCATGCGTCAGCTCCGACAGCCACAGGCCGGTCGGGTGCGAGGGATCGGCGTAATGGGCCACGTTGGTGACGACGTGGAGAATGCGTCGGGTCATGGGGAACGGCTCCTCGTCATGGATCAGGCGCGATCGAGCGCCTACAGCGGCCTGGCATGTGCAACACCAGTTGCGCGTCCTTCACCACGTCCATGCGGACCAGGGTGGAAGCGCCCAGGCCATCCAGCAATTGGCTCATCGGTCCTTCGCCGCGCGACAGTCTTACGTGGCGAGGGAAAGCTTGTTGCGCGTAGACCAGAGTATTGGATTGCACCGTCGTCTGATGCCACGTGCCATCGATCAGGTGGACCATCGTCGTCGTCCCCAGGCGTGACTGCGGCGTGACCGTGCGCAACGCGGGCAGCGGCGCGTTCAACGCCAGGTCCGGCGAGCCGTCCCGGGCCAGGATGCGTGCCCGCACGTCCACGTCGACGTCCACCTCGATGTCGGCCAGCCACTTCGGCAACTGGTAGCCCTGCACGCCGCGCACCCGGGCGACCTCCGTGTTCACGGGCAACGCCAGTACGTGCGCGACGTAAGTCCGGCGCCGCAGCGTCCTGAGCAGTTCCAGCGTGTGGGAACCGCGCGCTCCGGGTCGCCGGATGACCACCGCGACCGACGCCTCGTTGTAGGGGTCGTTGTCGCACACCCGATACGAGAAGAACGTCAGCGCCACCAGTCCACGGCCGGGCAGCGGCCGCAGCGGCTCCAGGGGCATGGGCAGGCTCGCCCGCAGCCGCGCCAGCGGCGCGAGGAACAGCAACTGGACGCTGCTGGAGCTGTAGTAGAAGTTCGGCGACCACACCGGGCCGACCCGGGAAGCCACCATCGACTTCGGTATCCGGCGGAAGAAGTCGATATTGCCGGCCGCCGGGTCCTTGGCGACCTCGTCCAAGTCCGGATTCATGCGGAACCGGTCGTAGTAGCCGCCCGCGGGCACGCGCACGCTGTGCGTCCCGAACTCGACTTCCGTGAATCCTGTATCCATCTTCGCTGGCCCTCGTACCGGAAGACCGACTCGCCATCCGTTCGGCGCGCCGAGTCCTCGGCCTATACCGTAGGGTTCAACCCGGCTTGAAGGTCAAGCCTGCCACCGAGCACTAGGGGCAGCGCGCGGACCTGCGCCGCGACGAGACCACGCCCTTGCCGCGGAGCTGTTCCAACACCCGCTTGGTGTTGTCCGAGCAGGAGATGCCCTCGGGCCGGCTCTGGATGCTCTGGATGGCGACCAGCAGTTGCGCCCGATTCTCCTTGAGCCGCTTTTGCATCGCCTCGATCTCGGCCACCTTGCCTTTCAGAGCCTCCAGCAACTCGCCATGGTCCCAATGGCCATCGCCGAGCGGCAGTAGGTGACGGATCTGCTCCAGCGAAAAGCCGGCGCGCTGGGCGCTGTCGATGATTTCCAGGACCGGCGCCGCCTCGGGCGGGTACTCGCGATAGCCGTTGGCCCGGCGCGACGCGGCCTTGAGCAGCCCGGCCGTCTCGTAGAAGCGAATGCGGGAGGCGGTCAAGCCCGTCAGCTTTGCCAATTCCCCAATCTTCATGCCGCACTCGCCATAGCGCATTGACCTTAAAGTCAACTTTAAGCTTACGCTGGGGTCACGGTCAAACGAGCATCGTGGCATTCCCGGTCGACGGACCGGAGGAATCGAGTGCGACGGGCGTCCTCCTCGAGTCGAACACCCGCACGCCGCTGGCCGATCATCCACCACACGGGAGAAGCGACATGGCACACGTAACGACGAAAGACGGCGTGGACATCTTCTATAAGGACTGGGGCCCACGCGATGCCCAGGTGGTCTTCTTCCACCATGGCTGGCCGCTCAGCGCGGACGACTGGGACGCGCAGATGCTGTTCTTCGTGAACCAGGGATTCCGCGTCGTCGCGCACGACCGGCGCGGCCACGGCCGATCGAGCCAGGTCTGGGACGGCCACGACATGGACCACTACGCCGACGACGTGGCCGCGGTCGTCCAGCACCTCGGCATCGAGCGCGCGATGCACGTGGGACATTCCACCGGTGGCGGCGAGGTCGTGCGCTACATCGCGCGCCACGGCGAGGGCAGGGTGTCCAAGGCCGTGCTCATCAGCTCGGTACCGCCGCTCATGGTCAAGACCGAGCGCAACCCCGGCGGCACGCCCAAGCAAGTCTTCGACGACTTCCAGGCCCAGCTCGCCGCGAACCGCGCCAAGTTCTACCACGACGTCCCCGCCGGCCCCTTCTACGGCTACAACCGTCCCGGCGCCAAGCCGTCGGACGCCGTCATCTGGAACTGGTGGCGGCAGGGCATGATGGGCAGCGCCAAGGCCCACTACGACGGCATCGTCGCCTTCTCGCAGACCGACTTCACCGAAGACCTGAAGGGCATCACCGTGCCCGTCCTCGTCATCCACGGCGACGACGACCAGGTCGTCCCCTATGCGGATTCCGGCGCGCTGACGGTCAAACTGGTCCAGAACGGCACGCTGCACACCTACAAGGGCGCGCCGCACGGCATTCCCACCACGCACGCCGACCAGGTCAATGCCGACCTGCTGGCGTTCTTGCAGGGTTGAGGCGGGCAGGGCTGTTCAAACCAGGAATGCCGTGATGCAAACGATATTGGGCGCGAACGGCCAGATCGCCGTGGAACTGGCGCGCGAACTGCGGCGCGGCTACACCCGGGACCTAAGGCTGGTCAGCCGCCATCCCCGCAAGGTCGACGACGCCGATGTCGTCGTCTCCGCCGACCTGCTCGATGCACGGCAGACCGCCGCGGCCGTCGCAGGCAGCCGCATCGTCTACTTCACCGCCGGCCTGCCGCCGGACACCCGCCTGTGGGAAACGCAGTTCCCCACCATGCTGAAGAACGCCCTCGACGCCAGCCGCGCGGCAGGCGCCGGCTTTGCCTACTTCGACAACACCTACATGTACCCGCAGGACGACCGGCTGCAAACGGAGCAGACGCCTTTCGCCCCAGTCGGCCGCAAGGGCCGGGTGCGTGCGGCCATGGCGTCCATGGTGCTGGAGGAAATGGCGCGCGGGGAGATTCCCGTCCTCATCGGCCGGGCGCCCGAGTTCTATGGCCCGGGCAAGACGCAGAGCTTCACGAACGCGCTGGTTATCGAGCCCCTCGCGGCCGGCAAGAAGCCGCGCGTCCCGGTGCGCGACGACACGCGGCGCACGCTCATATGGACGCCCGACGCCAGCCGCGCGCTCGCAGCGCTCGGCAATGCGCCCGATGCGTTCGGGCAGACCTGGCACCTGCCGTGCTGCGACGACCGGCCGACCTACAAGCAGTTCGTCACGCTGGCCTGCGAAGCATTCGGAAGGCCCGTGTCCTACACCGTCATCGGCAAGTGGACCTTGGCCGCCGCAGGTCTCTTTTCCAGCCAGGTACGCGAGATTCGGGAGCTGCTTCCCCGTTACGAGCAGGACAACCTGTTCGACTCCACCAACTTCAAGCGCCGGTTTCCGCAATTCAATGTGACCTCCTACCGCGAAGGGCTCCGGCTGGTCCAGCAGGAACGCGCGGGGAAATAATCTTCCGCCGTTCCAACGGCGGGCAGGTGGTATTTCATTGGTTTTATCCGCACGCCACCGTTCGATAATCGGCAGGTGGACAAGTCCGCCGTGTGCGGCGTTATAGTCGAACCGGGCAGGGCGCCACCCAAAATGGCGCAGGGAACAGGGGAACGACATGGGGCGTCGTAGGGGAATCCGCGGAGTGTGGCTGCTGGGCCTGCCGCTGCTCGCTGTTCAATGCGCGGCACACGCGCAAACACGCACCGTGCATTACTACCTCACCGATCCGCAGAACAATGTCCTGGCCGAGACGGATGCGCAAGGCAACATCATCGCGCGCTACGACTACCGGCCCTACGGCGGCGTCGTGCAGACAATGGCGCCCAACGGCCCCGGATATTCCAGTCACGTCAACGACCCGGAGACCGGACTCGTCTACATGCAGCAGCGCTACTACGATCCCGGCACCGGCGGGTTCCTCAGCGTGGATCCGCTGCCGCCCGTGGCGGGCGACATCTTCAAGTTCAACCGCTACGCCTATGCCAACCGCAACCCGATCACCAACATCGACCCGGACGGCCGCGACTGCCACACCTCCGGCGACCAGGTGACGTGCGACCCGCACGTGAACGGCCTGCCGCCGGTGACGGTCACCGCGCCGCCGGGCTTTCCCAATATCACGTCTCCGCAGGGGGAGTACCACTTCTACAACAATGGCGTCGCCGGCAAGCAAGGCTCGGGCGACTACGCCAAGGCCATCAGCGACGCGTTGGCCCGGAACCCCACGCCGGGCGGCACCGCGTCGAGCCCGCAAGGCTCATACAACGATGCCTCCCCACGCGACGGCCTACTCGGCGCGCTCGGCAAGCTCGACCCGAGCCCGGTGATGACCTACACGCGCACCGACGCCAACGGCAACACCGTCGTCTTCAACATCACGCTGCCGGGGCATCCGCTGTTTCCCGGCTACGTGGAGCGTGGCGTAAAAACGGTCACCGTCAACGGGCACAGCTACTCCGTGATCGTCAGCGCAGGTGAGGGGCTCAATCCCAAACAGGCGTCGTGGTCGCCCGTGGCTAACTGGATCGACAGCGTGTGGACGCAGAACTCGAAGCAGATTCTCAACTCCGTGGGGCAGGGCGAATGACGCCGGTGGCGCGCCGGGTCATCGCGGGCGTCGCCTGCGCGGCGCTGTTCCTTCTCTCGCTCGCGCCCTACCTCGTGGCCGCGACCGTGCTCGGCACGGTGGACCTGGTCTATTTTGCGCTCGTGTGGAGCGTGTACGCCGCGTGGCGCGCGCTATTCGGCGGTGGTACTTCGCTCATCGTCGCGTTCGTCTGCGCGCTCGCGCTGGCCGTGCCGCCCGTGCCGTATTACCTGGGCTTTCTGCCGGACGGCACGTGGCACTTTCACGTCATCGGTTGGGGCGAAGTCATCGACGCACGTTTCTACGTGCTGCTCGTGCTCTACCTGGTGTCGTTCCTCGGGCTTGACCTCGTGACGAACGCCCGCCCGGCAAAGCGGCCGCGCGCTGGCTGATCGCACCAATACCCGATCCCTCCCCGTCGCTCGCCGGGCGCGACGCGCTTGCACGTAATTTTCAGATAATTATCTGCTGATTACGCCGACATTTTCTTTGGATATTCTGATTATTTCGGTACGCCGCCCATAAGCCCAGAGTCAGGCGCCGTTAACTTATGTGACGGCTGTCACAAAGCAAAAACATTAAGGTTTTTGTCCGCAAGGGCTCACACGGTCGAAACGAAACCGGGCGCAATTTCTTGCGCGCGCGCAATCATGCGCGTCTACGGGGGACTGAATCAGTCCAAGGAGTGTGATCCATGAACGCCAAGCGTTTAATGGTGATGGCCTGTGCTGCCGCGCTGTCGGCGGCGGGCCTGGTAGAGGGGGTATTTGCGGTGCAGGTGGCGCCGGGTTCCGACGCGCGCCATCCGGCGACGGCGGAGCAAGCGAGGCTGTCGAGCATCCAGATGATGGCTCGCTCGTTCGGTATTCCGGCGGGCGAGGCGGCCAGTCGCTTCAACGTGGAGGAGCACGCGGGCGATATCGCTGCCCGCATCCGCCAGCAGTACGCGGACCGGCTCGCGGGCATGTACATCGAGCACACGCCGACGCAGCATCGGCTGATAGTACGGCTGACCGGGTTCCAGCCGGTACGGCCGCAGTTCTATCAGTTCAGCAACGGCCACGCCGGCGTGGACCAGCTCATGGTCGACTACCAGGTCGGCGCCGAGCACACGTTCGCTGATCTGCAGAAGCGGTTCGACGCCGGCTTTGCCGGGCTCAAGGACCGCATGGCCGGGTTGCAGAGCGGCTACGTCGATGAGCGCACCGGGGAGATCGTGTTGGAAGTGGTGACCGAGCCGCCCAAGGTGGGCAAAGTGAAGCTGGCGACGGCCAGCGACGCGGCGGCGGCCAAGAGCGCGAGAGCGGCGCAGCAGCAGTTGGGGAACAACTACTTCGGCATGGCCACGCGTGTCGAGCCGATCGGTCGCATCGAAAATCAGGCCATCAAGGGCAGCGGCGATCTCGACGCTACGGGCGTGCAATGCACGGGCGCCTTCACCGTCAAATCCGTATCGACGCCGGTGACCTACGGCACTCTGACCGCGGGTCACTGCCAAGTGCCCATCCTGGTCTACAGGGATGTCGGCCACCTCCCGCCCCCTGTGTCGCTGTCCTGGGTCGCGGCCAAGAACGATGCTGCGAGCGATATCGGCTGGGCCAGCGTCAGCACCAATCCGTTGGATGCGGTCAACTCGTTCTACAACGGCACGATGTACGTGACGGCGACCTCGCCCCTGACCAAGTCCCATACCTTGGTCGGCCAGTCGATGTGCCATTACGGGCGCTCCACCATCAGTAGTGGCGGCGTCTGCGGCACCGTCGATAGCACGGCCTACAGCCCCGGCAGCATCTGTGGGCCCACTGGCACCGGCCCCTGCTCGGCGACCTTCGTCGCGGTGGATGTGGCGACCACTTCCGCATGCCAGCCCGAGGACAGCGGCGGAAACTGGAACTTCGGTCTTAAGCCCGCGGGCGTACACAAGGCCGCCGACACGACGGTCAGCGGGCGATGTGTCTATACGAGTACGGACGACGTTGCCGACCCATCGCTGAACCTGCAGATCCTCTAACGGGGTGGAGCCTAGCGTTATTGCAGAACGCGATCGGCCGAGGCAAGCCCGGCCGATCGCCTGAGAAATTCCTTTAGTGCGCAGTAGGCGCAGATGAAGGGCCGTCGAAGTCGGACCAGAAAAGACGATCGCTGACGCCATCGAATGGCTCCCATCCTAAGCCGCCACGAACGAGACGGACCGCAGCAACATTGGGATATTGGTTTGTCTGGTCGAACTCTTTATCCACATTGCCGACGACCCCTTTTAGAAATTCCACGAACCAATAGGCATTGGATATTCCTGGTACGGGTTCGAATTGCGAAGACGTCACGTAGTAGGAACCACCATCAGCGAACAGCGTGTTAGGGAACACGTTCATGTCGATGGCCGGATTGCCGTCGATCTTCACCAGCGTTTCGAGTTCACGCACATTTGGCATGCGCCAATCGTGGAAACCCTTGTAACGTTGAGCATTGGCAATGACCGCCACCTGCATCGAGTCTTTGTAGTAGGGGAAAATCGTCGGATGGCCCACGCACGTCGGCCCGACCTGGCCCCAACTGCAGCGATCCCAAGTCAGCCCTGTGGCCGCGTCGGTGACGGTCAGTCCATCATTGCGGACCTGCCAGCGGTCGTCATCCGTCAGCGCTTTGCTTTGCAATGGCTCGGGCGATGGCGGCTGCTGCCACGAGCCATTCACCAGCAACACACTCGCCGTGAAGTCCGTGCGACCCCATGGGTACTCGTCACAAGGTGGAGCGGCGGCATCGAGCTGCCGGCATTGCATGGTGCCGAGGTAGGCTTGGTCGCCAAATCCAACAGTCCACTGAAATTCCGAATGCCAAGCTGTGCGATCGGAGGTCCAGACGCCGCTCAACTGAGACGGTGAATTCGCGAGGACTGGAAAATAGGTCGGATCGACGACGGGTATCGATCGTTGCACGTTCATCAACGAGTACGCCTCGCGGCGTGCCGGCAACCGCCATCCCGAACTCAGGCCGCAGCGTGCGATGGCATTGGTGCGCTGGATCTGGCTGCCATCGGTGGTGCTGCTGGCGGTCGCCCAGTTGACGTCGACATTCCAGTCCCCGAGCGTCCAGGTCAGACCGGTTACGTTGTCGCGCAGGCAGGCCCAATCGTTCGGCTGCGGATTCTCCAGATCCGCCGGCACCGGCGGAGGCGATGCGCAGGCACCGTGCCCTTCTTCCTCGCCGGACATGCAGATGCGGGTGTAATCAAAGCCAGCTTCGCCGCCGCCGACTTTCGAAAGCCGTCCCATTGCCGCCCCGGCGTCGCGCCCATAGCGGCCGTCCTGGCGCGGGAGAGGAGAATCGTCGCCCGTCGTCAGCTCGTCGCACGGGACGGCATTCCAGTCGAGGTCGTAACAGGTGGATTGGCCAGTGTCGTTCAGGACGCCTATCGCCTCGACGGCGCTGGCCGTACCTGATACGCCCGTCAAGAGCGCCGCTATCACGGTGGCGCCGAATATGTTCTTCATCGCGTTCTCACTCCCCTTTGGGTGGACCTGCAAGGGAGTCGGAGTGTGCGCATGCCCGCAGAGCAAACCTTGAACAACCTTGAACAACTTCTATACGGGGCATGAATTTCTTTGACCAAATCCTTTACAGGACGCGATTTTCTTTGACCAAACCCTTTACGGGGGCGCGTACAGCGAGCAATTCCCGGCCGCGCCCTTCCTTTGCATGCCTCGTGGTCTGCGTCGTCCCCGGCGACACCAAGAGCGACGCAGGGATGGCCCGCTCGCCCGCCAGGCGCCGTGTTTGGTCGAGCGCAGCCGCCCACGACCCGCGATCCACCTCATGGTCCACCTTGAGCTGCACAAGGGCGGCGCTGTAGTCGTGCTTGGCCCACTCGGCCACGCGGTTGGCCATGATGCTGGCCTCGCGGGCCTTGCCGTGCCGCAGCAAGAACTGCACATAGCTGTCGACGACATGCACCATGTCGTAGGGCACGTGGATGGTGTCGGCCAGCGACAGGGCGCGGTCGAACTCGGCGCGCGCCCGCGAAGGCTTGCGCTGCGCGTCGGCAGCTTCGGCTCGGGCGAGCGCGGCGTACAGTGCCACAGTCAGCTCCTTCGGCCGCGCACGGCTTTGGGCGTCGGCTTCGGCGGCTGCGCCGAGCAAACCTTGCTCATCACCCAACGCTTGCCGTGCCTTGAGCAATCGCCAGCGCTCGAACGCCGCCAGCCCGCTTTCCGGTGAATACCACGGCGAGGTGAGCATCTTTCGCACGCGCTGCGAACCTTCGTCGAGCGCACCTTGAGCAAAGGCAAGATCAGCCGCCACGGCATCGCGGAATGCAGCGAGGTTCTGGTCGTCCGGAGTTGGCCGGCTCGCGTTCGTATACAGCAGTACGCTTGCCTCGCTGAGCCTTCCGCTGGCGGTCAGCGCGCGAGTCCGTACCAGGTCGACATACGAGGCGAGGATGGGATCGCCGACGTGCTCGCGCAGGTTGCCCAGGCGCTTCACCGACGGCAGTGAGTCGGCCGATTGAAGCAGCGCGAATTGATCGTTGACGAGGTTCATGCGCGCGCGCGTCTCGACCACGACATCGCCGGTGCGCTGCGCAAGATCAGCGGCATGCAGGAACCGCGGCAACGCCTCGGCGTGACGATGCCGATTGACCAGCAGGACAGCCGTGCTGCTTTCCAGCGTCGCCAGTGCGGCCGGGTCCCCAACCGCGTCCAGTGCGACGCGGGCTTTGCCATAGGCGCTTTCGGCCTCGTCGAGTTGGCGGCAACTGGTGAGCAAAAAACCGAGGCTCGTCCACGATTGCCCGAGCACGAGCTTCGCGTCGCGCGTCGAGCTGTGCTGCAGGACGTCGATGGCCTTCTCGAAATGCGCTTGCGCGGCGTCGACATCGCCGCGGCGGTTCTCCGCGACACCCGCGCCATACCACGCCTTGCCGATGATGTCGGGATCGGAGTGCTCGCTCAGGTCTGCCAGCATGGCCTTGAAGCCCTTGAGCGCGCCATCAAAGCGGCCTTCCTTGAGCGCAAGCATGGATTCCTCGTAGCGGATCTCCGGTGATAGGCGATCCTCGTTCGGCAAGTCGCGGAGCACGTTATGCGCGACATCGAGTTGGTTCGAATCGAGCGCCGCGCGGAGCCGTGCCAGTGGCGAACCGCCCGATGTCGGCGAAGGGGCGGCAGTCGGTGCGAAGGAGTGAGAGAGTTCCTTACTGGCCCGGCCAAAGAGGCCGGCAAGGCAGAGCAGCATCAGCGCTGCGGCCGATATGGAGCGCCGATCCCAAGAGCGTCGCGTGTGCGCGCGGAGCGTAGAAGTCACAACGGGCTCAATCGGCGCCGGCATCACCTCGGTGCGGTCGTTCGGGTGCTCAGACTCGCCCGGGCATACCTCGACATCGCGAATCCAGCGATAGCCAACGCTGTAGGCCGTAGCGATCGAATGCTGCGTGTCGCCGTTGTCGCCAACCGCGCGTCGCGCGCGACTGATGATTTGCCCAAGCAGGTTGTCGGCGACATCGACCCGGCCCCAGACGGCAGCGATCAGCTCGTCGCTGCCGACGACGCGGTCGCGGTGTTGCACCAGGTAGACGAGCGTATCGAGGACTTTGGGTTGGAGCGGAACCAGTTGGCCCGAACGCTGAAGCTCGCGTGACGCGGGGACCAGAAGGAATTCCCCGAACCGATAGGCGCACCCGTTCACGACGATCACCAACATACTGCACGGCGGAAAAGCGGCCGCTTCAGGCCTCAGAGAGTACCACCGCCCGCTGTGCATTGCCGGTAGGGGAAAAGAACCCCGCAGTCGCTTGGCATCCTGCCGGCGAGCGACAGTCCTGTCGCACGCATATCGCTGACTCAACTCGCGGGGCAGGGACAGCATCGCGCCGACGACCGCGCCGCTCAATGGCGGATTTCCACCGCGCCGCGTAAGAAATTTCCTGCCTTACAGATAGACGCAATGCGTTTCAGCCGCCTCAGAACTGGCGCCCTCTCATTTGGGCGAGCTCTTCTACGACTAGCTCCATGGGTAACTCAAAGAAGTTGAATAGCCTGTAGAGCGGCGATAGGAGAGGGTGAACGATCTCTGGAAGGTTGGGGTCGATTGCTTGTGCATCGACGTGAGTGTTCAATGTGATCGCATCCTGATGCGCCGTATCGCGCCTCCACAGATGGCGGCGACTGTTGACGCTGACTAAGGATCGATCCGCCAGTCCTTCGTACGTGACGAGGAACCGGATGGTTGTCGGTCCGTCGAAAAGATGCTCTGCAAGGCTTTTGGCTTGGAGTAGAACCTCGCCGATTCGCCAGACAGGCAGCGTTATATCGAACGCCGTGCCGGGTTCGAGCTGGTCTTGGCCGTTCCTTGGCGCGCTCATGCTGTCTTCGTCGTAGCCCCGGAGGATATAGGCGAGTCCTTGCGGATGGATTCGCCAGAAATCCGAGTGCGCGGCGTCCCGCTGTTCCGGCGGGGTCTGTTGATCTCCGCCCAGCCAGCATTCGACAGCACCGTCGAACAGGTAAGGCGTTATCCCGTCTCGTGTGGGCACCCAGAACGGAGGCCAGCCGGTGTGTCGCACGACACTGCGTCTGAGTACGTCCAGGAATTGATCAGGGGCAATCTGCTTGCGTTGGCCGTCAATTTCGTAGGAAACGCCAAATCGTCCGAAGGGGAAGCGCGGGCCTGTATCAGCGGGAAGCGGTGCGATCAAATGCTCCCAGCGTTCCCGGCTCGCTCGCGTCCATTTGTCCAGTAGGAGCGGTTCTGGTGCCTGATCTACTTGGGGAACTGCACCGGTGATCAGGTCTCTGATCTGGTCGAACATCTCATCGCGGCGGTTTCGAAGGCAGCGTGCCAGAAGATCCTCCCAGTCTTGCGCGCTTTGGGGTGTCTCGCTGCTTGGTCCGGGCCGCCGAATATAGATAGCGTTGTTTTGGACGGTGTTGCCGTTTGGACCCGCACGTCGCGCTCGGATGGGAACCTTGTGCCCGCCCGGGACGACGACAACGGGAAAGACCGCTCCAGTGGGTTTCGGTACGGCGTGTACGGCGCAATGAAATTGAGGATCGCAGTAGTTCTTCGCGATCCCGTTGACCAGGTCTTGGCTATAGCCGTCGAGTGTCGCAGGACGTCCAGGCGCCTCCACTACGCCCTCGGCCGTTTCTTCCAGCCCGAATGCGATGAATCCACCGCCATGGTTGGCGAGTGCGAGCACCGCTTTCGCGAAGGTCGCCTTGTCGTCGTTTGATCCTTGGAGATCAAGCCAGTTCTTGATTCCGAAGTCGAGCGCTTCTCGAGGGTCGACCAACAAGTCAGCAAGTCGTGCGCGGGATACTTCCATAGTTCACGTCCGTCGAAAGACTGACTCCATGCTACTTCGTTTGCCGTCGATCAGTGGTGATGAGTTAGTCTTGAATGCTTCTGGGAAATCCCAATATCGAGCCAATGCCGCAGAGCGGCTTAGGGAAACATAGGAATCGCATGATTACGCTAAACAGCGATAGGGGCCTTCAGCGAATCGAATCATGGGATGACATCACTGGAACTTCCGGCTTTACGCCGCATGTGAACCCAAGGGCGGTGAAGCTGAAAGAGATCGTTGGCAGCTACACCTTCGGAACAATGGTCCCTTGCGGGCTTTCGACCTGTCAGCAGCCTCACGCTAATGGATTCCTTGTTGTCCTGGAGGATGGGCGGCTGACGAATATAGGTCGTGTCTGCGGCAAGCGGTATTTCTCTGTGGAATTTACACAGATGAGCCGCATCTTCTTGGCTGCGGTGCGGGCGCAGCAGAACCGTGAGTTCTTGGGGACGCTAAAGAACCGTCTCCCTGGAATCACAGCGGAGATCGCGGCCCTCAAGGCTGGCGAGTACGGTGCAGCGTGGATCAACACACGCGTTAATCATCTTGCCGGCAGATCTGGCTCACTACCTTCCGCCATCGTCAATGCGGTTCGCCAAGTGGTCCGTCGTGGCGATGGTGCGCTCGTAATTCAGCGTGCGGCGACCAAAGAAGAGCGCGAGGCTCTCTCAACAGCCTCAGAAGTGACCGGGTTGGAAAGGCGAAACCACATCAGCAGCTTTGTTGAAGATCGGATTGGGCAGTTAGACGGGTTTGCAGCCCTCGCGCCGGGCAATGGATTGCGGGATATCCTCTTGGTCATTGAGTCGTTCTTGACAACGCTCTCCGAAGTGGAGATCGACAATTTGCCGGATAAGCAGCTTCGTGAGTTGAGCAGGGTAGGCGGCGAACTGGAACCCAATCTTGAGCGCCTGCGGACGGTGGTTGCCGCCGGCCGACGGTTGCTGGTGCGACAGAACATTCAACAGCTTTCCAGATTTGCTACCAGTCGTGGTGATGCCAAGTTGTTTAACCTGTTCTTACGCGAGCTTCCGCAGCAGGAGACCTAGCAATGCCCCTTCACATGGTGACTCGGGGTGCGAAGTCAGGCATCTGTAACATTTGCGGCATTGACGGCTCTCTGACCGAGGATCACATACCGCCGAAAGGTTGTGTTCGCCCGACCGCAATGGAGCTCCAGCACGTCACGCATCGTCTCAATGCCAGTAAGGCGATCAAGACGAAGGCTCAAGATGGCGTGAAATATCGGACTCTGTGCGCGCGCTGCAATAATGCGCTGCTGGGTGGTCGATACGACCCAGTGCTGATTGACTTCAATAGTCGTGTGAGCAGCCTACTCGCATCCAGCGTTGTGTTGCCGACTACGATGGCGATCCCCACAAAGCCAGCGCTCTTGATGCGCTCAATCTGGGGGCACTTGGCAGCGGTTGGGGTAGATCGGTACCTGAAAGGGCCTCGCACGGAAGAGTGGCGGGAGTTTTTTCTGGACGAGACGCTACCTGTGCCGGCGGGCACTCACTTCCATTATTGGATCTACCCATACCGTCGGCAGGCGTTGATCCGTGATGCGGCCTCTCTGGACATGAGCAAAAGAGGACACGCAACGTACTGGCTTATGAAGTTCTATCCCATGGCCTTCGCCGTTTGGATGCCATCTGACGGGTGGACATTGGGTTACCGAGACTTTGCGAAGTGTTGCACAAGCAATCCGAATGATGTTGTCGATGTGTTGGTCGACCTAGCGCGGGCACCACACGAGTTGATCCTTGAGGCGCCAACGACAACGCAAGCCATAATGTTTGGCCGGGATTCGATTGTCGCGAACAGCCGTGCGCCTAGGGGCCGCATCATTCAAATCTAGTTGTCCTCTGGCACATGCAGACGGTCGACAGCTGGCGGCTGATGCAGACGTGGTAACCGCCTCGCGTTGGGGGAACTGGAACCGAAAGACCCGCTTGCGCGAGCTCGCGGAGTTATCGGTTTTCAGGATCAATGGGGCTCCGGCCAGAGCGTGCGCTTCAACTCACGCGAGTCCTTGGTTGATCCGCCCTTCCGAGCATTGAGGATACCCGTGACATGGATAGTTCGAAGGAAGGCCGTTTCCTTGTTGTTCTTCAGCTTCTGGTTGCGCTCGAGTGCCGCCGCTATTAGCCACTTCTCTAGAAAGTCCAGCGCATGGATACGGCCTCTACCCGTCGGACGCTTGCGCAGCTTGCCGGACGGGGTGCGCAGCGGCAGTAGGAACAGGACAGGGCTGCCTTTTGCATTCAGAACCGTGTTGTACTTCTCCCGGTTGGAAGGATTAAGGGCTTCGGCTGCAAGCGGTCGACGGCACGCCTGTCCTACGTACCACGGCATCAGACCTCTGCCCGTCTGCTTGGCGAATACGTAGCAACCACAGGCCCTCGACAGGCCTTCCTCCTTGTTCTCCAGCTCCTCGATCAGATCTTTCAGAGAGTCTCCGGTAATCAACCGCTTCTTGCCGTGCCGACTGAGTTTGATCGGGCCAATGACGCAAAAGTCCATCTTTCAACCCCTGTTTGATTACATTTCAATCTAGCATTTCTATTTGAGGGTGGGGCAGTCGTGGAAGGCCATGGACAAAGCGCACGAAATTTACGACAGATTCACTCGGGCAAAGAGAGACTCGTTGCCGTGTAGTCCCGCGAGAGGCATACCATGTCCGACATCCGTCGCGAGCGAGGCAATGGCGGGAAGTCGTCGCACGACGCACGCGTCGGAATGAAGCACGCGGAACGAGTGCCCGGGATGTAGCGCCGTGTCGCTCCGGGACTACGCGAAGAAGAGGCAGTTCGACCGCACGCCTGAGCCCAGGCCGGAAGAATCCGCCCGCAAGGCCGGCCGAGAGCTGTTCGTGGTGCAATTGCATCATGCGCGTCGTCGGCATTACGACTTCCGCTTGCAGGTGGGCGACGTGCTCAAGAGCTGGGCGTGTCCCAAAGGGCCGAGCTACGACCCCAAGGTGAAGCGCCTGGCGGTGGAGGTCGAGGATCACCCCGTCTCCTACGCCGCGTTCCAGGGCGACATTCCGGACGGCTATGGCGCGGGTCACGTGGATACGTTCGACACCGGCGTATGGGCAACGCAGCACGATGCCGCGGCCCAGTTGGAGAAGGGGCATCTGCGCTTCGAGCTGTTCGGCGAGCGGCTCAAGGGCAGTTGGCACCTCGTGCGCAGCCATCGCGCGGAGAAGAAGCCGGCCTGGTTCCTCATCAAGGACAAGGACGCCTACGCCTCCACGGTGGAAGCAGACGACCTGCTCGACAAGACGATGGTGGAGAGCACGCGGCGCGCGGCGGGCAAGAGCGGCGGCGCCAAGGAGGTGGCGGCGAAGCTGGCGCAGGGCCGGCGCAAGGCGCCGTCGGCGGCGAAGAAGCCGCGCAAGGGCTCCATGGCCTGGGTGGCCAAGATCGATGGCGCCCGGCAGCGCGCGATGACTCCGGGCTTCTTCAAGCCGGAACTGGCGACGTTGCGCGAGAGCCCGCCCACCGGGGAAGACTGGCTCAACGAGACCAAATGGGACGGCTACCGCATCCTCACTTCCATCGAGGACGGCAAGGTGACGTTCTGGTCGCGCAACGCGCTGCCGTGGACGCAGAAGCTGCCGGAGATCCGGCAGGCGGTCGAAGCGCTCGGGCTCGGTTCCGCACAGCTCGACGGCGAGCTGATCGCGGTGACGGATGGCAAGCCGGACTTCAACGCCTTGCAGCAGACGCTGTCCGGCGAGCGCGCCTCGCCGCTCCTGTACGTGCTGTTCGACGTGCCGTACCTGGAGGGCTACGACCTGTCCCGCGCGGCGCTGATCGACCGCAAGGACGCGCTCGAACGACTTTTGCGCAATGCGCCGGGGCAGCTCAAGTACAGCACGCACATCGTGGGCGACGGCGAGGCCGTGTTCCGCAGTGCCTGCGAGAGCGGGCTCGAAGGGATCATGTGCAAGCGCGCGGATTCGCCGTACCGGCCGGGCCGCGGCGACGACTGGGTGAAGGTGAAGCGCTTGGAGACGGGCGAATTCGCGGTGGTCGGCTACAACGCGCCGAAAGGTTCGCGCAAGGGATTCGGCGCGCTGCTGCTGGCCAAGCCGGCGCCGGATGGCGGCTGGACCTACATGGGGCGGGTGGGATCGGGATTCTCGGACAAGATGCTGCGCGAGCTCGCGGCCTCGCTGGCGCTTGGCGGCTCGGCGAAGCCGGCCATCAAGATCGGTAATACGGCCGAGGCACCGCGCGATGCGAAGTGGATCGAGCCGACGGCGGTGGTGGAGGTGTTCTATCGCGGCATCGGCAATCAGGGCTTGCTGCGGCAGGCCAGCCTGAAGGCGCTGCGCACGGACAAGTCGCCGGGCGACCTGCGCGACAGCGATCGCACGACCGCGCCGGCAGCCGCCAGGAAAGGAGCAGCCAGGAAAGCGACCGCCAAGGCGGCGCGGCGCGCAGCGCCGGATGAGGCCGAAGCAATCACGATCACCCACCCGGATCGCGTGGTCTATCCGCAAGAGAAGATCACCAAGCAGGACGTGGTCGACTACTACCAGGCGGTGATGAAGTGGTTCCTGCCGGGCGTGCTCGATCGCCCGCTGTCAGTAATCCGCTGGCCGGGCGGCATCGAGAAGCCGAGCTTCTTCCAGAAGCACCTGCCGCCGGGCGGCCTGAAGCACGTGGGCACGGCGCGACTGAAGGAGGAGACCGGCGCTTCGGCGGTGTATCTGTACCCGACTGGGCCGGATTCGATCATTGAGTTGGCGCAATACAACGCGATCGAGTTCCACCCGTGGGGCGCGCACGTGGACAACCCCGACTGCGCCGACCGCGTGGTGTTCGACCTGGATCCCGGCCCGGATGTAGAATGGTCGCGCGTAAAGGCGGCCGCGCGGCTCATGCACAAGCTGCTCGACCAGCTCAAGCTCAAGAGCTATCTGCGCACGACGGGGGGCAAGGGCCTGCACGTCGTGGTGCCGCTCAATCCGCCGTCGCCCTGGAGCGAGGTGAAGGAGTTCGCGCACAGCTTTGCCGAAACGCTGGAGGCGGTGCACCCGCTGGAGTTCGTCTCCGTGAGCACCAAGGCCCGGCGCGCGGGGCGGATCTACGTGGACTACCTGCGCAATGGGCGTGGCGCGACGGCAGTGGCCTCGTACTCGCTGCGCGGGCGACCCGGTGCGCCGGTGGCAATGCCGCTGCGCTGGGAAGAACTGGCGCGGCTGCGCAGCGCGGCGCAGTTCGACTTGCGCTCGGCCGTGGCGCGGTTGAAGCGGCAGCGCGTCGATCCTTGGAAGGGCATCGACCAGGTGAAGCAGAGCCTCAAGGCGATTATCAAGGCGCTGGCATCGAAATAGCGCGAGGATTTGACATCCTTCGCCGCAGCGGCCTTGTTCATGGCCGTCGATCAGCAAACCTGCGCGCAGGCTAGAGGGTCATCCTTGCGCGCCTTAGCTATTGGCAACCGTGAGAGTATGTGGGTCAGTCTTGCCGCAGCGTCTTCAGCATGCGTGCGTAGTCTTTCCGATATAGCTTGGCGAGCCGGAGCTTCTGCGCTTCGCTCAAAACCTTCCCTGAGACCTGGAAGAACTTCTTTTCTTCCTCGCTCAGGTGGTGATGTACTTTGTGGGAGAGTTTTCTCGCGATGGCCAGCCAGCCCCGACCGGAGGTGTCCTCCTCCTGCAACTGTTCGACCAGTTCGTCCATCTCGTGGTGCTCGTGCAGCGCATGGCGCGACGAGTTGAGGCCTCGGTCGTCCATCAGGATCGGAACGTACAGGTAACGCTCCTCGGCAGCGGCGTGTGCGGCCAACTCAATGCGCAGGTCGGTGAACAGGGCGATCCGGCGTTCGGTGTGCGGCTTGGACAGCAGCAGCTTGCGACACAGGGAACGCTGGGTGTGGTGGCTTTCGCGCAGGGCGTCGTAGATCGTCTCGCTCATGCTGGCCTCTCGTGGCGGGGTGAGGGGGCTTCAGACAAGCCGCCGCCGACGGCCTGAGCGCCGTTTGCCGCTCGCCTACCGCCGTCAACCGACGGAACCGGCTCGTCCACGCGGGTGCGCCCGAGCGTGATGTTTTTGCTGGCGCGCACGTCGCGGTTGGCGAAGGTCCATACCTCGCCGGTCGCGGTGATGAATACCGTCCAGTACAGATCGGACTCCGGCCCATAGTCGATCAGGACGTGGGCGTAGCCCTCGCCCTTGGGCGTGAGCAACGGCAACGGCGGATTGAGCTGCAACATGGTGGCGTCTCCTTTCCTTGGTCCCATGGATCGGCGCGGCACGCGCGCACCGGCCTCAAGCCAACATCCGCAATTTGGGCTCGCGATCCCACTTCCGGGTGGCGGCGGCCTTGAGGAAGCCGCGCGTGTCGATGGCCTCCACCACGCCCGCGTCCTTCGCCACGCCGCCGGCCTGCAGCAGTGCCTGGCCGCCGTGGTCGCTCGCGATCGCCTTGAGGTGGCCGTAGGCGTCGCGCACCCAGTCCACCGCGGCGGCCGCCTTCGCCAGCGCCTTGCCGGCCGGGGCGGACAGCACTACCGCCACCGCGTCGAACACCACCGACGGCGTGCCGGCAAGCTGGCCATCGGCGGCTAGCCTCTTGCCATCGCTCAGTTTGGCGCCGCCTATCTTCGGCGCGACGATCTTCACCGCCGCGCCGGCATCTTCCGCGGCCTTGCGCAGCGCGCGCACCGTCGTTGCTTCGGAGCCGTCGTCGACGAGAATGCCGATCTGTCGTCCTTCCAGCGTGGCCTTCATCTTGCCGATGATCTGCAGCGCCGGCGAGGGTGGCATGTCGATCGGCTTCACCGCAGTCGGAGGTGCCGGTGGCAGCGTGCCCAGGCCCAGCCCGGCCGCGACGCGTTTGGCGAGGCCGCCGTCGATGTGGCGCAGATGGCCCACGACTGCCTCGCGTACGTGCACGGTTTCCACCTTGGACAGCTCGAACACCAGCGCCGAGGCGATGTGCGCCTGCTCCGGCGCGGTCTGGCTGCGGTAGAACAGCCGCGCCTGACTGTAGTGGTCGGCGAAGCTCTCGGCGCGCACGCGGCCCTTGGCGCCCTCGTCGGCGGGCTGCGCGTAGCTGCGGAAGCCGTCGAGCGTCTCGCGCGGCGTATCCGCCTGCAAGGAGCTCGGCTCGTAGTTCACCCGGCCCTTGGGCACATGCATCTGCATGTGGCCGTCGCGCTGCAGGTTGGCGAACGGGCACTTGGGCGCGTTGATCGGGATCTGGTGGAAGTTCGGCGAGCCGAGCCGCGAGAGCTGCGTGTCCAGGTAGGAGAACAGCCGCCCCTGCAGCAGCGGGTCGTTGCTGAAGTCGATGCCGGGCACGATGTTGGCCGGGCAGAACGCCACCTGTTCCGTCTCGGCGAAGAAGTTGTCCGGCCAGCGGTCGAGCACCATGCGGCCGATGATCTGCAGCGGCACGAGCTCCTCGGGGATCAGCTTGGTCGGGTCGAGGTGGTCGAACGGGAACTTCGCCGCTTCCTCATCGGTGAAGAGCTGCACGCCGAACTCCCATTCCGGGTAGTCGCCGCGCTGGATCGCCTCGAACAGGTCGCGGCGGTGGAAGTCCGGGTCGGCGCCGGCGATCTTCACGGCCTCGTCCCACACGGTCGATTGCAGACCGAGCTTGGGCCGCCAATGGAACTTGACGAAGGTCGACTCGCCCTTGGCATTGACGAGCCGGAAGCTGTGGATGCCGAAGCCCTCGATCATGCGCAGCGAGCGCGGGATCGCGCGGTCGCTCATCGCCCACATGATCATGTGCATCGATTCGGGCGTGAGCGAGATGAAGTCCCAGAAGGTGTCGTGCGCCGTGGCGGCCTGCGGGAAACCGCGGTCGGGTTCCATCTTGACCGCATGCACGAGGTCCGGAAACTTGATCGCGTCCTGGATGAAGAACACCGGGATGTTGTTGCCGACGAGGTCCCAGTTGCCCTCCTTGGTGTAGAACTTGACGGCGAAGCCGCGCACGTCGCGCGGCGTGTCGATGGAGCCGGCGCCGCCGGCGACGGTGGAAATGCGCGTGAACACCGGCGTCTTCACGCCGACCTCGGTGAGGATCTTCGCCGTCGTGTATTTCTTCAGCGACTTGGTCAGCTCGAAGTAGCCGTGCGCGGCCGAACCGCGCGCGTGCACGATGCGCTCAGGAATGCGCTCGTGGTCGAAGTGCGTGATCTTTTCGCGGAGGACGAAATCCTCCAGCAGGGTCGGCCCGCGCGGTGTCGCGCGCAATGAGTTCTGGTTGTCGGCGACCGGAATGCCCTGGTTGGTCGTCAGGGTGGAATGAGTGCCGCCGGCAGGCTGGTGCCACTCGCCCCCCGCGCCTTGGATGACAGGCCTCACCTTCGCGGCGCCCTTGGCCGCTGTCGTTTTCTTCTTGGCGACCATAATGCTGGCTCCGTCGCTGGCAAACCAAGTCGTCCAATCCTACGGCTAATTACGCCATGCCGTGTGCAGCTTGTGTCAACTTATGTGAATCCTGATTACCCAGAGCTTACGGGCGCGCGGTGGCGATGAAGCGGCAGCGCGTCGATGCATGGCAGGGCATCGATCGAGTGAAGCAGAACCTCAAGGTAGTGCTGAAAGGGCTCATTTCAGATGGAGGCAAAGCTAAGGTTGAGCCAAAAAAATTGCTCAAATGCTTTGCACGTCAAGTAATGACGTCATACTCCACACGGAGTGAAAGCTCAGGCACCTTCCGGTGCGGCGCTTTGGGCTTCCTTGGACTTTAGATCAGGTCGTAGCCTGTCCCGCCAAGCCGCAGCTAGGCATTCACGGGTAAGGGTAGGGGATTTGCCTCGTCCGGCATTTTGCCTCTGGGAGGGCCACATGGGCCCAGGCTCCCGGAGTGCGCGCGGTGGCAAGAAATCACGTTCCGTTGACGTTTGCCGACGCCTCATGGAGGCGCGTGCCGGCCCAGGGTTTCGAGTGAATGCGGATCGAAAATCCGCCTTGGCCGGCCGGCGCGTCGGGATTCGCCTGGCCCGTCGCGGGTTTGCCGAGGGAAGTCACTGGACGTCTTCCATGACCGTGCCGCCGTCTGGTTCGGATCTGCTGCCTCTGGATGAGGAGGCCTCGGCACGCTTGGAGCTTGATGCAACGCTGGTTGCGTTGCGGGCGGACGTGCTCGGGTACTTGCACGGGCAATTGCGCGATCGCGAAATCGCGGCGGACCTGGCACAGGAGTCGCTGCTGCGGATGCTGCGGTACCGTGACGTGCCCGCGGCGGAACGCCGCTACGTGCTGTTCCACATCGCCCGCAACCTGCTGGCCGAGCATCGGCGCGCCCAGTTCCGCCATCGCGCTTCGCAGCACGTCTCGCTCGATGACGTGGCGCCGTTGCATGCGTCGCAGGCGTCGGTGGAGGCGATCGTGGATGCGCGCATGGCGATCGAGCGATTGATCAAGCGGGTCATCGTCAAGCTGCCGCCGAAGTGCGCGCTGGCGTTCGCGATGAACCGGGTCGACGGTTTGAGCTATCCGCAGATCGCGAAAGAGATGGGCATCTCGGTGAAAGCGGTGGAGAAGCATATCTCGCGTGCGTTGAAAGCATGCCGCGCCGAGGTAGGGGATCGAGACTTCCAGGCATTGTAGAGAGCGATGGACGAGCAGACGAAACGCATTTCGGACCAGGCCGCCGACTACCTTGCCGGTAGGCAGGTCGAGACGGTCGCCCAGTGCCGGGCACGCGAAGCGTGGCTGGCGGAGGACGCGCGTCATCGGACGGCGTACGACGAGATGCAGCAGCTTTGGGATCATGCGGGCCATCTGCGCGACGATGCCGAGCTCAGGGCGTTCACGACGCGCGGCCGGGCAGCGCTGCGGCGCTCGCGCTGGTCGAAGGGATTGCTTCTGGCCGCGGCGGCCATCGCTATTTTGGTGACGAGTGCCTGGGTGGTGCTCCGGCTCAGCACCGCGGCGACGCCGGTGCGCTACGCCACCGTGGTCGGACAACGCCAGACGGAGGTATTGGCGGACGGTTCGCAGGTGACATTGAACACCGATTCGATCATCGAAGTGCGGTTCTCGCGTGGTCGCCGCGACGTGGATCTGCAAAGGGGCGAGGCGCAGTTCGACGTGGCGCACGACGCATCGCGGCCGTTCGTGGTCCACACGGGCATGGGCACCGTCACGGCGCTGGGGACGCGCTTCGACGTGCGGCGCTATGCAGGCGACGAGGCGGTGATCACCCTGTTGCGCGGTTCGGTGGCGGTGAAGCAGGGCGACGAGCAGCGCACGCTGCGTCCGAACGAGCAGGCGCGGCTGTCGGACCACGGCGGCATCACCGTCCGATGGATCGACCCGGCGCAAGTGGATGCCTGGGTGGACGGCTGGTTGCGCTTTTCCGATGCTTCGCTGGGCGAGGTCGTGGCCGAGGCCAATCGCTATTCGTCGCGCAAGTTGCGCCTGGCCGATCCTCAGCTCGCGGGCCTTCGGCTGCACGGCAATTTCCATGTGGGCGATACGGCATCGATCGCCGCTGCGGCCGAGTTGCTTCTTCCGGTGCGCGTGGAGAAGCAGGGCAACGACATCGTGTTGAGCCCGGTGAAGAAAAAATAGTTTCGCGGGCCGGGTAGGGTGCCGGCCACGACCGCCATTTTCCCTGATGGGGAGCGCTGGCAATGGTGCCGGTGCGTGAGGGGAATGACATGCGCAAACAAAAGACGCGGATCGAGCGTTTCGGCCGTGCGACGCTGGCGGTCGCCATCTTGTCGGGCTTGCCGTCGCTGCAGGCGTGGGCACAGTCGACGCCGACGCTGGACACGCGCGCCGCGTTCAACATCCCGGCGGGCAGTCTCGCGGCGGCGTTGGACCAGTTCAGCACGCAGGCAGGCATCCAGACGCTGACGCAGCCGGATCAGCTCGCCGGCAAGCAGGTAGGCGCGCTGTCCGGCCAGATGACCTGGCGCGAGGCGCTGGGTCGCCTGTTGCACGGGACCGGCCTGGAGTACCGGCAGGTCAATGCGACGACCGTTGTCATTCGTCCGGCAAGCCAGACGCGGAAGCCAGGCGCGGGTGCATCCGGCGCACGGTCGTCGAGTGGGGCCGGCGCGAGCGAGAAGCCGGTGGCGAACCTGCAGAGCGTCACCGTCACGGGAACACGCATCCGCGGCGGCACGACGCCGTCGCCGGTTATCACCATAGGTTCGGAGAACATGCGCGAGGAGGGGTTCACGAACCTCGGCGAAGTGATTCGTGACGTACCGCAGAACTTTGGCGGTGGGCAGAATCCAGAAGTAGGAAGCGGCGGGGTAAATGGGGCGGGGCCTTCCAATCAGAACGTCACGGGCGGCTCCAGCCTGAATCTGCGTGGCCTGGGGCCAGACGCGACGCTGACGTTGCTCAACGGCCGGAGACTGTCCTATGCCGGGATTGCTCAGGCTGTCGATATCAGTGCAATACCAATGGAAGCGGTCGACCGCATAGAGATCGTCGCGGACGGCGCATCGGCCATCTATGGTTCCGATGCGGTCGGTGGCGTGGGCAACGTCATCCTCAAGCGCGACTTCGACGGCGTCACGGTGGGGACCCGATACCGCGCTGCGACAGAGGGCGGGTTGGCCACTCGCGAATACACCGCCACGGCAGGAACCACTTGGTCGACCGGAGGACTGATCGCAACCTACAAGGACGCCTCGATAGATCCGATTTATGCGAGTCAGCGAAGCTACACCGACCAGTTGATCGCCCCTACCACGATCTATCCGGCCAGCGACCTGCACAGCGGACTTGTCAGTGCGCATCAGTCGTTAGGCGACAACGTGGAACTGCGTCTGGATGCACTCAGGACCAAGCGCGATCAGCTGTACTACTACTACACGGGATCGGGGCTTAATCGCATCTCCCCAGGTACCACGACCACATTGGTCGCGCCGAGCATCGAGTTTCTGCTACCCAGCGACTGGTCAATCGACGTCGGGGGAACCTGGGGCAAAGACACACACCACCAATACTTCACGCACAGGAGCATTACCACAGGCGCGTCCAGCGTCATTGCCGACGACTGCTACTGTGATAACGCCCGTTCGATCGATGTCGGTGCGGAGGGGCCGATATTCTCCTTGCCAGGCGGCGACGCCCGGCTCGCGGTGGGAATGGGATACAGGCAAAACAAATTCCTGCTCCATAGCTACCTGTACGACACCGACACCACCAAAGGAAGCGAAGACGACCGGTTTGCATACGCCGAGGTCAACTTCCCGCTGATCAGCCCAGACCAGGGCATTGCAGGTTTCCGGCGCTTGGCCTTCACGGCCGCCGTCCGAGGGGAGGACTACAACAGTTTCGGCAGGGTCACGACTCCCAAACTCGGACTGGTGTATGGGCCAAATGGCGACTTCACGCTGAAAGCGTCTTGGGGAAAATCCTTCAAAGCGCCAACCCTCTTCCAGCAGAAGTACACCCAGTACGCGTTCCTCGATCCCGTTGACTACTGGGGCGGCACGGGATATCCGGCTGATTCGAAGGTACTGGATCTCGACGGCGGCAACCCCCGTCTGAAACCCGAGCGGGCCCGCACATGGACGACGTCGCTGGCATTTCATCCTGAGGCACTGCCGGATCTGGACGCAGAGCTCACCTGGTTCGATATCAACTACACCAATCGCGTGGTGTTGCCGATTCCCGTGAGCTCAGAGGCGATGCGTAATCCGGTCTATGCCGAGTTCATAGACTACAGCCCAGCTCCGGGCAAGCAGGCAGAGGTCCTTTCGGAGGGAGAGTTCATCAATGACACGGATGACCCTTACGATCCCAGCCAAGTCGTTGCCATTGTCCGCTCGCAGTACACGAACGTGGCGAGCCAGAAGATCCACGGTCTCGATCTGACGGGCTCATACCAACTCGATCTGCGCTCTGGCCGTCTGGCGATACGTGGATCGGCGACGTGGTTGAACAGCTCGCAGAAGACATCCCCGGCACAGCAGTCCTTCGACCTATCAGGCACCATCTTCAATCCGGCCAAGCTGAAGAGCCGAGTCGGTGCGGTCTGGACGCATGCGGGATTTGCGGCGTCCCTCTTCGCCAACTACACGGCCGGCGTGACCAATCCGGCGACGGAGCGGAAGACCGCCTCCTTTACGACGTTCGATACCACGCTGAGCTATGGCACCGGGGAGAGCCAGATGTGGTGGTCGGGACTGGAGTTCTCGCTCTCGGCTCAGAATCTCCTGGATCGGAAGCCGCCTCTATATACGCCGGTGCAGGCTTTGTACGCGCCCCCGTATGACGGAGCCAACTACACGGCCGTTGGTCGCTTCCTGAGCATTTCGGTTTCCAAGCACTGGTGACGCGAGTCGCCACGTCGCGATGCGATTTCCTGACGCACGCTGTCCGAAACGGCGGGATTATCAATGATCAATCTCAACCGACTCCTATTGCTGGTGGTGCTGTCGAGCATGTCGGCCCATTTCGTCCATGCGGAAACAGTTTCTCCGCGTCGACTGCTGGAAGTCGTCGATATAGACCAACCGGTGGTGTCGCCAGACGGCAACGCGGTCGCATTCAGGACGGAGCAGGCTTCCATCGAGCGCAACACCTACGACACTAGCTGGTATGTCCAAAGGATCGATGGAACCTCCCCGCCTGTTCGAGTAGCGGACGGGGGCGTTCCCTTGCGGGACTCCGCGGGTATCTCGCTGCCAGCCGTGGCGAGCTGGTCATCGGACGGGCGTTGGATCTACTACCGTGCCTTAGTGGAGGGAAGAATCGGAATCTGGCGCGCTGCCACGGATGGCTCGAGCGCGGAGCAAGTCACCGATGATCCCGCCGACGTCCGTGATTTTGCCCTTTCGGCTGATGGCCGGTTCTTGAAGTACAGCGTTGGCGCAACCCGCGAAGAGGTGGAGGACGCGGAAGAGACCGAATACGACCAGGGTATCCACGTCGACGAGCGTGTGCCCATCGGACAAGGCCTGTATCGCTCAGGCTTTATCGAGGGACATCTCGCGACGCAACGCTTCGACAAAGTCTGGTTCGATCGAACTTCCTTGCTCGCCGATGAGCCAGCCCACTGGAAGATGGTGGATCTCGGCACGAGCACAACACGGAACCTCGTCGCATCCGAGGCGCCGGTGTCTCCGCTGATCGCTACCGACCTCGCCAAGCGTCATCCGGACGTCTGGAAGCTGGCGCGCGAGCCGGGCGGTAGCCGAGTCGCGCTACTCACGCGAACTGGTGATGGAGAGGGTCTGCTGTACAAGCCCGACGTCCAGCTTTCCGTGCTCTCCGTGAACGGGGCAGAGCACGCGAGGAAGTGCCACGAAGAGCTTTGCGTAGGCAAGCCCCTCAGCGGTGTCCAATGGCGGCCCAACAGCGACGAAGTTCTATTTACGGTGACCGATCCCATGCAGGGCGACTCGCAGTCGATCCTTGACTGGAACGTCAGGAATGGCGTAGTGCGGCTGATCACGCGATCCCGCGGACTCATCAACGGCGGGCGCGACTCGTCCAGCGGTTGCGGAGCGTCGGTCGACACATTGGTGTGCGTGGTCGCGACGCCAGAGCGGCCGCCGCGCTTGGAAAGCGTTGACGTGGAGACGGGATGGCGATTCGTCCTGTTCGATCCGAACGCCGCGCTCGCGCAGGACATGGCGCTTGTGCCGCCACGGCTTCTTCGTTGGACCGACGAATCAGGTGAAACTTTCACCGGCCAGCTCTTCGAGGCACCTAGATCCGGCGGCATGGCCCCACCCCTGTTCGTCACCTACTACAGGTGTGCGGGCTTCGTACGGGGAGGGGTAGGTGACGAATGGCCGCTGGCTTCGTTGGCCGAGAACGGCATTTCCGCGTTATGCATCAACGCCGCACCGTATCGTATTGCTGCGGTGGATCGGTACAACGAGGGCCTTTCGGCGATAGAGAGTGCCATTCAGCTCTTGGCGTCACGAAACGAAGTTGACCGTGGAAAGGTGGGAATGGGCGGCCTCAGCTTCGGGACCGAAGAGACGCTCTGGATGCTGATGCACTCCGATTCGCTCGCGGCAGCATCCATCAGTTCCCCTGGAATCTCTCAGCAGTACTACCTTTTGGGAAGCATCCGGGGTAACACGTTCTTCTCAGGGCTGCGCGAATATTGGCAAGCGGGCTCACCTGCTGAAACGCCGGAGCAGTGGCGGGAACTCTCACCAGCGCTGAATTTGGCGAACTTCCACGCTCCGGTACTCATGCAGCTACCGGAGCAGGAATACATGCACACTCTGGACTACGCAATCCCCTTGATCCATGCTCATCGAGCGGACCTGTACGTGTTCCCGAACGAACCGCATCAAAAATTCCAGCCAAGACACAAGCTGGCGGTATATGAGCGGAACTTGGATTGGTTCCGGTTCTGGCTTCTTGGCGACGAAGACGAGAGCCCTGAGAAGAGAGGGCAGTACGCGACCTGGCAGTTGATGAGGGATCACGCATCAAAGCCGTCAAAGAGGGGTCGCAACAGCAACTAGTTCACGTGTCGAACCCAGTTCTCGATGCGACACAGATCGAAGATCCTGGTGAAGGACTGATCGCGCGCGGCCAACTCGCCTTCCACGAAGTGCTTTATGGCTGCGCCATCGAGAAGCCCGTGTTCGTGGAGCCCTCCTTCGACCAGGAATTGCTGCATCTTGAACTTATTTCTCTGATAGACAGCACCCAGGTAGTTCATGAAGGTGCCCTTGCTTCGGCGATTGAGAACGTCGGCAGGTAAGATGTCAGCGAATGCTTTTCTGGCAACCGCGCGATTCCTACCTCCTGAGATCCACATCCAGCTTGGTGCCCTTAGGCACGCTTCCAGCACGGGCTGGGAGAGCAGGGGCATTCGCAGTCTTCGCTTCTCGCCGCGTGGCAGGCTCTCTCGGAAAACCTGATTGCCGGCGAGCTCGAACACTCTCTCGCGATCTCCCGGAAGCGAGTCTTCCGGCGCATTGAACCAAGGGTGCTCAGGAGCATCGACGACTCCAGCAGCAGTGGAGCGAAGGAACAGGGTTTCCATCTTGCAGGGGCTTTTGGGCGAGCGCAGCGCCTTTTTCGCGCACAAGTGCCCCGCTTTCCACAGAGTACAGTGATGTAGCTCTGAAAGATTGCGGACTGCCTCAGCGCCGGCCGCTAGTCCTCGCTCCTTGAACGCATCTACGGCGGGTGCGGCAGTCGTCAAATAGCAGAAAACGGTATCTCCTCCCGCTCCCAAGAAGTGGCTGGTAACGCCTAGCCGATCGCCTGCCGCCTTCATGACCGAGTCGATCGCATATTGGAGCGGTCCCATCCGAGGGGTTGTCGAGTGCTCCGGTATCGCAAAGTTGAAGCAGGCCTGTTCGAATCCAAGCTCTTCGGTACTGAGCTCAACACCGAGCAGCTGGGCCATGAGCCCTGCATATCGACGCTCGTCGGCACCGGGCACGGGCGGCAGCAAAGTACAGCAGGACACGTGCGCATGCACATCTTTCAGGCTGGCCGCAACGATGGATGAGTCAAGTCCGCCTGAGAGTTCAAGAAGAATAGATTGGTCCGTCTCGCCCAAAGCGGTCACGACGTTTTTTACCGCACTGCGAACTTGCGTCGCGGCTTCAGAGAAATCGCGGTGTCGGGCCTTCGGGACGACGAAGTCCCAAGGTGTCCATTCCGTCCTCGTGAACACGTGCTCCGCCAGTACATGGAGTGAGCAGCCAGGCAGGAGCGTCCAGATACCTGATAACCCTGTTCGCGCGGTGCTCTGATGCGGATAAATCAGGCACTGACCTATGTAATCCCAGTCAATCCGCTTCGCATAGAGGCCGAGACGTATAGCCAGCGAAATGTCCGAGGTAACAAAGCCTGCTCCGCGTCGCACGGAGTAGACGCATGGGACACCCCCTGAAGGCTCACGCATGATGGAAATGCCGCTACGGTTGTCGCTCTCCGGAGTCATAAGCAGATAGTCACCCCAGTAGTCCGCCAGAAGTCGACCAGAGGTGTAACTTTCGCCCGGTTGGTCAACTAACGCCGTGTTGTTCAGCGGTGTTCCGTCTCTGCCATAGGCGTGACCAATGACGAGTCCTCCCCCAGGTAAATTGAGCGACGGCGTGTCAGGCGAGAGAAACAAATCAACCGCGTCGGAGAGGACGTGGTGCCGGAACCCTATGCGCTGGAGTTCCGCGTCGGCGTGGGCATCAACAGGAGGATTCCCGCCTCTCAAGAGGGCGATGTATTGGTAACTCATCACACGACCCGTATAGGGGTATGCGCGTCTACATTTCCTACTGAGTCGTTAAGCACGATGTCGCCAGTCTGGACCCAGCAATGGGCCGAGAAGGGTGCGGCACTAACCCCGAATACCGCGTTTGCGTGCAGGCCGTTCGCTGCAAGGAATCTTAGCAATGCGAGAGAATCCAGGAGGCAGCATGTCTCGATTGGGACGCGTAATCTTGAGCGAGAGAATGTTGCCGCCGCGGCTAGGAGTTGCTGTTCATGTTCGGCGCAAACCGCACCAACCGGCTTCGGCGCTTTCCATTCGCGATAGGCCGCCAAAGCTTTCAGGGTACCGATCAACCTGCATGCCTTCAGTTGCCATTGCACAACGCAGACGTGTGCGAGCACTTTGATAAGACCTCCAGAGCTGATCAATGCGGGGCTAGCAGATTGCTCCAGCGCACTTCGTGTAGGCGAAGATATGACCCAGGAGAGCGTGCGCCACGTTGAGTGCTGGTCATCAACAAGTATGTTGTTTCGGACCAATTTCGTAATATCGGCGCTTGAATTTCCATTTTCATAGGCAGTAAAGGCGTCTTCCATTTCTTCGGATAGGCGGAAATAACGATCGTTATCTACGTCTAGGAAGATAAGCACTCCATCCGCTCGACAGAACGAAAGACCTTCCCGCAGCCTTGGAGATGCCATGTGGACATGCTCCTCGAGTAAAGGGCGCGCCTCGCGGCGCGCCGTGGAGCTCATTCGTCGGACATCCCGATTCCGATCTGGTTGCCGACACCTTCCGTAGTGCCTTTCGAGCCCTTGGTCTCGACACTGGCGACGCCGAGGTCGATGAGGTCCTGATTCTGGGTCTTGTTTTCGATGTTGTCTTTCATGTCTGTACTCCGAGTTGTTGTGCGTCATGGAGATCATGACGCGGCGATTCTCGGCGTGTGTCTCGATAATTTCAAACTAATTGTTTCCGAAATTGCTAAATAATTATTTAGTAATTATTCGGACAATTTTCGAAGGCTGGGAGCCTCGGCACGAGGGCTTTCGACATTCGCAGCGCAGGGCCTTGTCAGCACTCAATCTGCCGTGTGTGGCATGGTGCTTTCGAAAAGCGCCACAATGTTCGGCGCGAGCTGCTGGCGGCGGCTGAAATACCGGCTCAGCGCCGACTGCAGTGCCCCGGCATCGCCTTGGTGCCAGCTTTGGGCGAACTCGCCGAGCTCCTCGGAAGCATCGCGGATGAGACCTTGCTCGATCCGCCGTACCGGCAGGCATCGTTCGTTGGTGTGACGGATCGTGTCGTGCAACCACTGGTTGCCCGTGGCGAGCGCCATCCGCTCGAACAGGTCTCGCGTCGCCAGGACAAGGTCGCATCCGAGGAAATCGATCGGCAGGTCATCGGTTCCCGGCGGCTCGGGGCCGAGCTCGCAGGCAATCCGCAGCAGCCAGTCCATGCCGCTGTAGAGATCGTGCAGCGCACGTTCGGTCAGATGCACATGCGGCACGTGGAAGCCGCCGCGTACCGGCTCGACGAGCAGGCCTTCGCCGACGAGGCGATTGAGCGCGTACAGGACCGGCGTCGGGCTCATCGAGTACTGTCGAGCCAGGGCATTGGGGTCGATGTGTTCGCCGGGCGCGTAGCGGCCGGATTGAAGGGACAGCCGCAACGTGTCATGCAGCCGGGCGTACTTGGAAGTCCTGGCGGCCATTGGGGAATACCGTTCCAGCGCGCGGTGCTCGGCGCGTCGCCTGGAAATGGATCCGGATAGAATGAACCGATCAAGCGGTTCACGTCCGGCGGCGGAATCCCGGCGTTGAAGATTCATCGCGGCGGAGGTTCCGTCGATAAGAAAATATCGCGGATCGGCCATTATTCCGCAGCGGTTAATGGTCGTCACCTGTCAGATCTAGCAGTGGTCGCGCTGATTTGAAAATCGCGACGCAGCGCGCACAGTGATATCCACCTGGATCACGATTTGCCGCGCCGCTCGGCGCGGCGGTGATTAAACTGGCCGGTGGAATCCTGACTGTACCTGTCCCGTATGGCGACGGAGGGGCGTCGGCACGCGCGGGGCGAGCATCTTGCGGACGTGGCATTCGGGTCTGGCCGAAGCCTCGACTGTGGAGGAATCGCCAATGCACCTGCGGCATCTGCGTTGCTTCCTTGCGGTTGCGGAGGAGCTCCATTTCGCGCGCGCGGCCGAGCGGCTGCACATGGAGCAATCGCCGCTGTCGCGCGCGATCAAGGAGCTGGAGGAGGAGCTGGGCGTGCAGCTCTTTGCGCGCACGACGCGCAGTACGCGACTGACCCGTGCCGGCGCGTTGTTTCTCGAGTACGTGCCTCGCGTTTTCGCAGCGCTGCAACGGGCGCGCGACAGCATCAAGGCGGTGGCCAACGGCTACGAGGGACAGTTGCGCATCGCGCTGTCCGACGGCGTGACGCCGCCGTGGCTGCCCGCCTTGCTGGCGCAGTCGCGCCAGGATGAGCCCGAGTTGGAGATCCGGGTGTTCGAGTTGCCGTTGTCGCAGCAGGTCCGGGGACTGCGCGACGACCTGTACGACGTCGGGTTCGCGCAGTGCGATGACGTCGGCGACGGCGTGATTGCCAAGCCGGTCTGGCACGATCGCTTTGCCGTGGCGGTGCCGGCGAACCATCCGCTGGTCGCGCTCAAGCGCATCTCGCTGGACGATGTGCTGCGCTATCCGCTGATCCTGGGCGACCCGCAGGTCTGCGAAGGCTACGTGCGGCAGATCGCGCGCGTGTTGCGTGGCGTGGATCGTGAGCCGCTGGTGGCCGAGCAGGTCGCTTCGTTCGAGCTGATGATGACGCTGGTCTCGGCGGGCTTCGCCCTGGGCCTGGCCGGCGAGTCGCAGATTGCCGCGAGCCGCGAGCAGGGCGTGGTCGCACTGCCGCTGGCCGGTCGCTCGCCGATGCTCACGACCTACCTATTGCAACCGGATCGCGAGCCTTCGGACGCCGTGGCGCACTTCATCGAGCGCTTGCGCGGCCTTGGGCCGGCCGATGGCGTGCGAACCGTTTCCGCGGATCCCGAAACCTCGCAGGAGTGTGAGCCATGAACGTGAAGATGACGTTGCCGCTGTTGCTTGCGGCCGCATTGGGTGCTTGCGGCCGCGCCGAACCGCCGCTGCCGACGGTGGATGAGCTCGCCGCCGATCCGGTGCGGCTGGCGGCGTTGCGCGATCAATGCCGACTCGATCATGCGAAGACCGGCGATGCGCTATGCAATCGCGTCGCCGCGGCGACGACGAAGCGCTTTCTCGGCGACGGCAAGGTGCCTTACACGCCGCCGAAGGAGACGGCAGGTTCTGATCGCGGGCCTTCGAGAAGGATCTCTTGAATTTCTTTGTCGACGCGCCGCGGCGCGCCGGCGATGGCGCTTTTTGCTCCGGCTTCGCCCGGATGCGCATTGTGTCGTTTCGATCGACGTTTATCCCGATAACGGTCTTTGACCCGCGCTTTCCGGCTACCGAATCTCGGCCTCGCGGCACGCCCTGGTGCCGCAGGCGTTCGGGAGGCGTTCGGTGGCTGGCGCGCGCGGGACACAGGTGTTGTTCGGGCAGATCGGTGTCGTCCTCGGCATCGCGACGGCCGGCGTGTGGAGCGCCACGCAGTGGACGGCCGCCGCCCTGGGTTATCAGTCGCGCCTGGGCGATCCGTGGTTCGACGTGCTGGGCAGGCCCGTCTATCCGCCGTGGCGCCTGTTCGAATGGTGGTTCTTCTTCGATGCCTATGCGCCGCACGTCTTCGACGTTGCCGGTGCGATGGCGGGCGGCAGCAGCCTGCTCGCGGCGCTGGCCGCGATCGGCCTGTCGGTGTGGCGCTCGCGCCAGTCCCGGCGCGTCACGACCTACGGTTCGGCGCGCTGGGCCAGCGCCGAGGAGGTCGAGCGCTCCGGCCTGACCAGGCCGGCGGGCGTCTTTCTCGGCCGCATGGCCGGCCGCGCCATGCGCTACCTGCGGCATCGCGGGCCCGAGCACGTGATCGCGTTCGCGCCCACGCGCAGCGGCAAGGGCATCGGCCTGGTGGTCCCGACGCTGCTGTCGTGGACCGCGTCGGTCGTGGTCCACGACATCAAGGGCGAGAACTGGACGCTGACGGCGGGTTGGCGAGCGCGCTTTTCCCATGCGCTGCGCTTCGACCCGACCGATGCGCGGTCGGCGGCGTACAACCCGCTGCTGGAGGTGCGGCGCGGCACGCACGAAGTGCGCGACGTGCAGAACATCGCCGACATCCTGGTCGATCCGGAAGGCGCGCTGGAGCGGCGCAACCATTGGGAGCGCACGAGCCATGCGCTGCTGGTCGGCGCGATCCTGCACGTGCTGTACGTGGGGCAGGACAGGACGCTGCGCGGCGTGGCCAACGTCCTGTCCGATCCGGCGCGGCCGTTCGAGGCGACGCTGCACCGGATGATGACGACGCGGCACCTGGGCGACGTGCCGCATCCGGTCGTGGCCTCGGCCGCGCGCGAAGTGCTCAACAAGAGCGACAACGAACGCTCGGGCGTGTTGTCCACGGCGATGTCGTTCCTGGGCCTGTATCGCGACCCGACCGTTGCGGAGGTCACCTCGCGTTGCGACTGGCGCATCGCCGATCTCATTTCCGCCGAGCATCCAGTATCGCTGTACCTGGTGGTGCCGCCGTCGGATATCAGCCGCACCAAGCCGCTGGTGCGGCTGATCCTCAACCAGATCGGGCGGCGGCTGACCGAATCGCTCGACGGCTCCGACGGCATCGCGCGCCGGCGCGAGCTGCTGCTGTTGCTCGACGAGTTCCCGGCGCTCGGGCGGCTCGACTTCTTCGAATCGACGCTGGCCTTCATGGCGGGCTATGGCTTGCGCGCCTACCTGATCGCACAGTCGCTCAACCAGATCGACAAGGCCTACGGGCCCAACCATTCGATCCTGGACAACTGCCACGTGCGCATCACGTTCGCCACGAACGACGAGCGCACCGCCAAGCGCATTTCCGAGATGCTCGGCACGGCCACGCAGCAGCGTGCGCAGCGCAACTACGCCGGGCACCGGCTGGCGCCGTGGCTCGGCCACGTCATGGTGTCGAGCCAGGAGACGGCGCGGCCGCTGCTCACGCCGGGCGAGGTCATGCAGCTGCCGCCCGACGAGGCCGTGGTCATGGTCTCCGGCCATGCGCCGATCCGGGCGAAGAAGCTGCGCTACTACGAGGACGCGAACTTCCAGCAGCGTTTGGCCCCGCCGCCGTCGCTGGCGGCCGGGCGCTATGCCGATGTGCCGCCGCGGCAGCCGGACGACTGGAGCGGACTCCCGCTGCCCGGCGCACCGGCCGACGATGCGGCAGTCGCGGGACGGGACACTTCGGCCGTCGACGATGGCGGCCTGCGCCGCGAACCGGAACTGGCGGAGGTCGCCGTGTCCCTCTCCGAGCCGGATCCGGCGGCCAGCGACTTGTCGCTGCTCGACGACGACGAGCCGCCGGTCTTGCCCGATCGGCTCGATCCGCGCCTGCAGCGCGTCGCACGCCTGGCCAGCCTCGATCCCGACGACGGGTTGGCGCTATGAGCCGGGCCCGCCTCAACCTGTTCATCCAGCCCGATCACGCACAGCGTCTGGCGGCGCTCGCGGCGCGCGAAGGCCTGTCCAAGTCCGCCATCGTCGCCGCGGCGCTGGCGTCATGGCTGTCGCCGCAGACGGGCGAACAGCGCGACACCGTGATCGCGAAGCGGCTGGAGCGGCTGTCGCGCCAGTTCGAACGCATCGAGCGCGACCAGGCGATCCTGATCGAGACGCTGGCGTTGTTCGTGCGCTACTTCCTGACCGTCAGCACGCCGGTTCCGAAAGCGCACCAGGACGCGGCGCGGGCGCAGGGCAGGGCCCGCTTCGAGCAGTTCGTGGAGCAGCTCGGCCGGCATCTGCAGCGCGGGCGCAGCCTCGTGCGCGAGATGGAGGCCGCGCAGGCGGAAACCGCGCGCGGAAGCGAGGCGGCCGAGCCGGCCGCAGCACCGGAGCGCGTGGCATGAGCGCCGCGCCGTCGCTCCCGCTCGAGGCCCGCACGCCCTCGGCGACGTCGCTCGACCGTCGCATCCGCATGCTGCGGACCGCGATGGGGCCGCTGATCGCCGCCGCGCTGGAGGATCCTGACGTGGTCGAGATCATGCTCAATCCCGACCGCTCGCTGTGGATCGATCGCTTGTCCAGCGGCCGCGCGCCGCTCGGGGCCCAGCTGTCGGAAGCGGACGGCGAGCGCATCATCCGGCTCGTCGCCGCGCACGTCGGCGCCGAGGTACACCGCGACCGTCCGCTGCTGACCGCGGAACTGCCGGAGACGGGCGAGCGCTTCGAAGGCCTGCTGCCGCCGGCTGTGCCGGGGCCGGCGTTCGCGCTGCGCAAGCGGGCCGTCGGGGTGATCCCGCTGGAGCGCTACGTCGCCGAGCGGACGCTGTCGGCGGAGCAGGCCCGATACCTGCGCGGCGCGGTGCGCGAACGGCTGAACATCCTCATCGCCGGCGGCACCAGCACGGGCAAGACGACGCTCGCCAACGCGCTGCTCGCGGAGATCGCCGCGACCGGCGATCGCGTGCTCGTCCTCGAGGACACCGTCGAGCTGCAATGCGCGGCGCGCGATCACGTGCCGCTGCGCACGCGCGCAGGCGTGGTTTCGATGACCGAGCTGGTGCGCTCGTCGATGCGGCTGCGTCCGGATCGTGTCGTCGTCGGCGAAGTGCGCGGCGGCGAGGCGCTCGACCTGCTCAAGGTCTGGGGCACCGGCCATCCGGGCGGCATCGCGACACTCCATGCCGGCTCCGTGCTCGGTGCGCTGCTGCGCTTGGAGCAACTGATCCTCGAGGTCGCCGTGAACCCGCCGCGGGCGCTGATCGCCGAGGCGGTGAACGTCGTCGTGTTCATCGCCGGCCGCGGCCGCAAGCGCCGCGTCGAGGCCATCGCCCGCGTGCTCGGGTTCGACGGCGTCGATTACCACCTGGCCGAAGTGCCGGGCGGTGCACGGGCGGCGTCGCCGCCGGCTACGCCACCCATTGCCCACACCCCTCGTCACGGAGAACCGTCATGACGCATGCTCAAGTGATCCCTGTTGCCGCACCGTTTCGCTGGGAGCGGTTGAAGTCCCTGATCCAGCCGGCGCGGGGCGGCCTGATGGGGGCGGCTGTGGCCGTCGCCACCGTCGGTTCGGCGCGCGCCGCGGGTTCCAACATGCCGTGGGAAGGGCCGCTGCAGTCGATCCTCGAATCGATCCAAGGGCCGGTGGCGCGCATCGTCGCCGTCATCATCATCATCACCACGGGCCTGGCGCTTGCGTTCGGCGACACCTCGGGCGGCTTTCGCAAGCTGGTCCAGATCGTGTTCGGGCTGAGCATCGCCTTCGCCGCGTCCTCGTTCTTCCTGTCGTTCTTCTCGTTCTCCGGCGGGGCGCTGGTATGACTGCCGCCGACGACCTGCCGGGCTTCGAGGTGCCGCTGCACCGCTCGCTGACGGAGCCGGTACTGCTCGGCGGCGCTCCGCGCACGGTGGCGATCGCCAACGGCACGCTCGCCGCGGCCGTGGGGCTGGGCCTGCAACTGTGGATCGCCGGGCTCGCCCTGTGGATTGCCGGCCATGCGCTGGCCGTGTGGGGCGCACGCCTGGACCCGCAGTTCATGGCCGTGTTCGCGCGGCACCTCAAGCACCCGCCGCTGCTGGACGCGTGAGGGCCGCGCCGTGCTGAACCTCGCCGAATACCGCCGGCGCCCGGCCTTGCTGGCCGACTGGCTGCCGTGGGCCGGCCTCGTTGCGCCTGGCGTGGTGCTGAACAAGGACGGTTCGTTCCAGCGCACGGCGCGTTTTCGCGGACCCGACCTCGACAGTGCGACACAGGGCGAGCTCGTCGCGACGACGGCGCGGCTCAACAACGCGCTGCGCCGCCTCGGTTCGGGCTGGGTGCTGTTCGTCGAGGCCGGGCGGCGGCCGGCCGCCGACTACCCGCACTCGGACTTTCCCGAGCCGCTGTCGTGGCTCGTCGACGAGGAACGGCGCGCGACGTTCGAGGAGTCGGGCAGCCACTTCGAGAGCGACTACCATCTCACGCTGCAGTACCTGCCGCCGGAGGCGGCGCGCGCCCGCGCGGCGCGGCTGCTCTACGAGCATGCGCAGGCCGCCGGCGTGGACTGGCGCGAGCGCCTGGCCGCGTTCGTGGCCGAGACCGATCGCCTGCGCGACCTGCTCGACGGCGTGATGCCGGAGATCGGCTGGCTCGACGACGCGCAGACGCTGACCTACCTGCATGCGACGGTCTCAACGCGGCGCATGCGCGTCGCGGTGCCGGAGGTGCCGTTCCATCTCGATGCGCTGCTCGCCGACGTGCCGCTGCTCGGCGGTATGGCGCCGATGCTCGGCGAGCAGCATCTGCGCGTGGCCACCGTGCGCGGTTTTCCGGCGTCGAGCTGGCCGGGCATGCACGACGAACTCAACCGGCTCGGCTTCGCGTATCGCTGGACCACGCGCTTCATCTGCATGGACAAGGCCGAGGCCGAGCACGAACTCGTGCGGCTGCGCCGGCAGTGGTTTGCCAAGCGCAAGACGGTCGCCGCGTTGCTGCGCGAGGTCGTCTACCAGCAGGAATCGCCGCTGCTCGACAGCGACGCCGCCAACAAGGCGACCGATGCGGACGCCGCGCTGCAGGAACTGGGTGGCGACCAAGTCGCCTACGGCTACGTGACCGCGACCGTGACCGTGCTCGACGCGGATCGCGACACGGCCGACGAGAAGCTGCGCCAGGTGGAGCGCGTCATCCAGGGGCGCGGCTTCGTGACGATGCCCGAGGCCCTCAACGCGGTGGAGGCATGGCTGTCCTCGCTGCCGGGCCATGCGTACGCGAACGTGCGCCAGCCGATCGTCTCGACGCTCAACCTCGCGCACCTCATGCCGCTGTCGGCGGTGTGGGCCGGCCCCGAGCGCAACGACCACCTGGACGGGCCCGCCGTGATCGTGACGCGCACCGCGGGCGCGACGCCGTTCCGGCTCGTCACGCATGTCGGCGACGTGGGCCATGCCCTCGTGGCCGGTCCGACCGGCATGGGCAAGTCGGCGCTGCTCGCGGTGCTGGCGATGCAGTTCCGCCGGTACCCGCGCTCGCGCATCTTCGCCTTCGACATCGGCCGTTCGATGCGCGCCACTGCGCTGGGGCTCGGCGGCGAGCACTACGACCTCGGCGCCGAGGGGGCGATCGCGTTCCAGCCGCTCGCGCGCATCGACCGCGAGGGCGGCCGCAGCTGGGCCGCGGAATGGGTGGAAGGTCGCCTGCGACACGAAGGGGTCGACGTCGGCCCCGACGAAAAGGCGGCGGTGTGGTCGGCACTCGGGAGCCTCGCCGGTGCGCCGGTCGAGCAGCGCACGCTGACGGGCCTGTCGGTGCTGCTGCAATCCAATGCCCTGCGGCAGGCGCTGACGCCCTACGTGCTCGGCGGCGCGCATGGCCGCCTGCTCGATGCGGACCACGACCGGCTCGGCGGCGCCGACGTGCAGGTGTTCGAGATGGAGGAACTGATGGCCAGCCGCGCCGCCGTGCTGGCCGTCCTGAACTACCTGTTCGCGCGCTTCGACGAGCGCTTCGACGGCGCGCCGACCTTGCTCGTCCTCGACGAGTCATGGCTGTTCCTCGACGACCCGGTGTTCGCCGCGCGCATCCGCCAGTGGCTCAAGATGCTGCGCAAGAAGAACGTCAGCGTGATCTTCGCGACGACCTCGCTCGCCGACGTCAAGGACTCGACCATCGCGCCGGCGATCATCGAGAGCTGCGCGAGCCGCATCTTCCTGCCGAATCCGCAGGCCACCGAACCGCAGATCCGCGCGATCTACGAAGGCTTCGGACTCAATCGCCGGCAGATCGAGATCATCGCCACGGCCGAGCCCAGGCGCGACTACTACTACCAGTCGCGCCTGGGCAACCGCCTGTTCGACCTCGACCTGGGCCCCGTCGCGCTGGCGTTCGCCGGCGCCTCCACGCCGCAGGACCAGCGCGACATCGACGCGGTGCTGCGCGAGGCCGGTCCCTCGGACTTCGCGGGCGCCTGGCTGCGCCGTCGCGACCTCGGCTGGGCCGCCGACTTGCTGGCCGCGGCGCCGTCCGCCGCCGCTTCCCTCCACTGACCTTGGGAGACTTCGCCATGAAGCCACGCCTTCTCGCACTCTTCGTCGCCGGGCTCGTCGCCGCGGCGCCCCTCGCGCAGGCGCAATGGGTCGTCGTCGACCCCACCAACCTCATCCAGAACACGCTGACCGCGTTGCGTACGCTCGAGCAGGTCGAGAACCAGGTCCGACAGCTCGAGAACGAAGCGCAGATGCTGCTCAACCAGTCGCGCAACCTGGCGAACCTGCCGTTCAGCGTCGTCGATCGCCTGCGCGCGACGCTCGCCACCACCGAGCGGCTGATCGCGCAGGCGCAGGGCCTGTCCTTCGAACTCGGCGCGCTGGACCGGGACTTCGCACGGCTGTATCCCGAGCAGTACGCCGGTACGGTCGGCAGCGGCCAGATGCTCGCCGATGCGCACGAGCGCTGGCGGTACGCGCTCGAAGGCCTGCACACCGCGATGCAGATGCAGGCCCAGGTGTCGCGCAACCTGGGTTCCGACGAAAGCGCGCTGGGCGACCTCGTGGACCGCAGCCAGAGCGCGGCCGGCGCGTTGCAGGCGATGCAGGCCGGCAACCAGTTGCTCGCGCTGCGCGCCAAGCAGGCGATCCAGGCGCAGCAGCTGCAGTTGACGCAGGGCCGCGCCGTCGCGCTGGAACTGGCGCGGCAGGCCGCCGCGGCCGAGCAGGGTCGCGAGGTGACGCGGCGCTTCCTCGGCGACGGGACGCCGTACACGCCGACGCCCGTGGACTTCTACGGGAACTGACGGCCATGGCGGCGAACCAAGCGTTCGTTCCGGCGGCGTTGGCGTGCCTCGCGCTGGGCTGCGGCCGGCCGCCGGCGGTGCCGGCTCGCGCGCTCGCGGACGATCCGGTACGGCTGCATGCGCTCGTCGCGCAGTGCCGCCGCGGCGAGCGCGACGCGGCGTTCTGCAGGCCAGTCATGCGCGCCGACCTGCAGCGCTTCCTGTCCGGCCGCACGGGTCCGGACGAATACCGGACGCTGGCCGAACTGCCGCCGATCCCGACCACCTTCGATGGCTCCGCCGGGGAGGAACAGCCGTGAACGACGTCTCCGTCATCGACCAGTTCCTCGCGATCTTCTCCGCCTACATCGACTCGGGCTTCGGGTTGCTGCACGGCGAGGTCGCGTTCCTGACCGCGACGCTGGTCGGCATCGACATGACGCTCGCGGGACTGTACTGGGCGCTCGGCCATGCCTCGGGGCAGGGCGAGGACGTGATGGCCAAGCTCATCCGCAAGGTGCTCTACGTCGGCGCGTTCGCCTACCTCGTCGGCAACTTCAACGCGCTCGCGGGCATCGTGTTCCGGTCGTTCGCGGGACTGGGCCTGGCCGCGACGGGCACGGTCGGCATGGACACGTTCCTGCATCCGGGGCGGATCGCCAAGACCGGCATCGACGCCGGCGCGCCGATCCTCGCGCAGATCGCGCCGATGGCGGGCTTGCCCGAGGTGTTCGCCAACCTCGTGCCGATCCTCGTGATGTTCCTCGCCTGGCTCGTCGTCGTGCTCTGCTTCTTCGTGCTGGCGATCCAGCTCTTCATCACCCTGATCGAGTTCAAGCTGACCACGCTCGCTGGCTTCGTGCTGGTGCCGTTCGCGCTGTGGAACAAGACCGCGTTCCTCGCCGAGAAGGTGCTCGGCAACGTGGTGTCCTCGGGCGTCAAGGTGCTCGTGCTGGCCGTCATCGTCGGCATCGGCACGGGGTTGTTCGGCCAGTTCCAGGCGGTGCCGGAACAGCCGTCCATCGACCACGCGCTGGTCGTGATGCTGGCGGCGCTGGCGATGCTGGCGCTCGGCATCTTCGGACCGGGCATCGCCACCGGGCTCATATCGGGCGGTCCGCAGCTTGGCGCCGGCGCCATGGCCGGTGCGGCGCTGGGCGCGGCCGGTACGGCCGTCGCCGTCGGCGCCGCGGCGACCGGCGTGGGCGGCGCGGTGGCCGCCGGTGCGCGCATGGCCCCGTCCGCCGCAAGGATGGCGGGCAGCGGCGCGCGCGTGGCGGCGACGGCCGCGAACCGGGCGCAGTCGGCCTTCCAGGCCGGAGCGGCGACGGCGGGCGGCGGCGCGAGAAGTGTGGCGGCCGGGCTCGCTAACGTCGCGCACCGCGGCGTCCAGGTCGTCGGGCGCAAGGCCGCCGCGGGCGCGCGTTCGCTGAAGGATCAAGCCACCACGGCGTTCCGTGAAACCCCGGCCAGGTCGGGCGAGGGCGGTGCAGGACCCGCGGACACCGGTGAACAGGCGCCGCCCGGCCAGCACGAACCCGCCTGGGCCAGGCGCCTGCATCGCCGCCAGCAGATGGCCCATGCCGCGACCACGCTCACGCACACGCTGCATCGCGGCGACGGCGGCGGCTCCAGCGCGGGGCCGAGCCTGCGCGATTCCGATTCCTGAGGAGAAACCCATGATGCGATTTCGTCGACCGCAGGTGCGCTACGCCCGCACGCCGCAACCTGCCACTCCGTACCAAGCCGCCGCGCAGGCGTGGGACGAACGCATCGGCTCGGCGCGCGTGCAGGCCGCGAACTGGCGACGGATGGCCTTCGGCTGTCTCGCGCTCGCGGTGCTGATGGGCGGCGGCCTGCTCTGGCGTTCGGCGCAGTCGATCGTCACGCCTTACGTCGTGGAGGTCGATCGCAGCGGACAGGTGCGCGCCGTCGGCGAGGCGGCGGCCGCCTACCGGCCGACGGATGCGCAGATCGCCTACCACCTCGCGCAGTTCGTGACGCTCGTGCGCTCGCTGTCGATCGACCCGGTCGTCGTGCGCAAGAACTGGCTGGATGCCTACGACTACACGACCGACCGCGGCGCGGCCGTGCTCAACGAGTATGCGCGCACGCACGATCCGTTCGCGCGAATCGGCAAGGAATCGGTGAGCGTGCAGGTGACCAGCGTTGTGCGCGCGAGCGAGTCGTCCTTCAACCTGCGCTGGAGCGAACAGCGCTTCGTCAACGGCGCGGCGGCCGGTACGGAGCGCTGGACCGCCGTGCTTTCCATCGTTCTGCAGGCTCCGCGCACCGAACAGCGGCTGCGCAGGAACCCGCTCGGGATCTACGTCAATGGGCTGTCGTGGAGCCGGGAACTCGATACGACGACCGAGGGAGTCAAGCCATGAAGTTGCTATCGCATCGCGCGCCGTGCACCGCACGCGCCGGATTTCTTGGGTGCGGCCTGGCGGCCGCCTTGTGCGGCTGTGCGTCGGCCGGCAAGCCGCCGCCGCGCATTCCGCTCGACGAGCCGGTGCGGGCGCAGCCGTTGCCCGATCCGCCGTCGCCGATCGAGGTGGTGGAAGTCCCGAAGGTGCTGCCGATGCCGGCGCAGATGAAACCGCTGCCACGAGCGGATGCGTCCAGGCCGGCGCGTGAACCGACCGACGAAACGGTGCGCGTCTCGCGCGCGAACGCCGAGGCGCGCATGGCGCCCACGGGTGAGGGCTTCGTCAACGCCATCCAGGTCTGGCCGTATACCGAGGGCGCGCTGTATCAGGTCTATGCGGCGCCGGAGCACGTGACGGTGATCTCGCTGCAGCCGGGCGAGACGTTGGCGGCGGTCGCCGCCGGCGACACGGTGCGCTGGATCGTCGGCGACACCACGAGCGGTGCCGGCGACGCACAGCGGGTCAACGTGCTGGTCAAGCCGATCCGCGCGGGCCTCAAGACCAACCTCGTGATCACCACGAACCGGCGCACCTACCTGGTCGAGCTGACCTCGACGGAGAAGGCGTGGATGGCCTCGGTGTCCTGGGACTATCCGAAGGACCGAATGCTGGCCCTGCAGCGCGACGCGCAGGCCGCACGGGCGGCGGCGCCGGTCGCGAGCGGCCTGTCGCTGGAGAAGATCCGCTTCCGCTACACGATCAGCGGCAACGATCCGCCGTGGCGGCCGCTGCGTGCGTTCGACGACGGCACGAAGGTCTACATCCAGTTCCCGGCCGGCATTGCGCAGGGCGAGCTGCCGCCGCTGTTCGTGATCGGCGCGCGGGGCGATGCGCAACTGGTCAACTATCGCGTCCGGGCGCCGTACTACATCGTCGATCGGCTCTTCGGCGCGGCTGAACTGCGTCTGGGCGGCAAGAAGGGCGAGGCGGTGCGGATCGAGCGCAGCGACGGCGCGGCGCGGGAGAAGTGACATGGACGCCGTTCCCGGTCCCGCAGGCAAGGTGCTGCCCGAGTCGGTGGCGTTGCGCGCGCAGCCGCGGCCCGTGACGCGCTTGAACCGGCGCACGCTGGCGGTTCTCGTCGCCGCATTGATGGTCGGCGTGCTGGGCGCCACGCTCTGGTCGCTGCAGCCGCCGCCGCGTCGTGGCAACGGTACGTCGGACGAGCTCTACAACGTCGATCATGTGGCGCGATCCGAGCGGCTCGACCGGTTGCCGGCCGACTACTCGAAATTGCCGACCAAGGTGCCCGAACTCGGTCCGCCGCTGCCGGGCGATCTCGGGCCGGCGATCGTCAAGTCGCCCTCGCCGGTCGTTGCGACGTATGCGTCTGCACAGGACGGCGACGCGCTGCGCAAGGAGTCCGAAGCGGCGGCCGGCTCGCCCGTGTTCTTCCGCCTCGGTGGCAGGCAACCGGCATCCGCCACTGCGGTGGCCTCGATGTCGGCTTCGGCACCCTCGCTGGCGGCGTTCGATCCGCAGGTGGCCGGACCGGCATCGGCCACGGCGCAGTCCACCGACCCGACGACGGCGCAGAACCGGCAGGCGCAGAAAGAAGCGTTCCAGAAGAGCGGTCCGGCGGAAACGCGCAACACCGGGAACCTGCAAGCGCCGGCGTCGCCGTATCAGGTGATGGCCGGGACCGTCATCGCCGCGGCGCTCGTGACGGGCATCCAGTCCGATTTGCCGAGCGACGTGACCGCGACGGTGACCGAGCCGGTCTACGACACCGCCACGGGCCGCTACCTGCTGATCCCCCAAGGTTCACGCATGCTCGGCAAGTACAACAGCCAGGTCAGCTACGGGCAGCGCCGCGTACAGATGGTATGGAACCGAATCATCCTGCCCGACACGTCCTCGCTGACGCTCGACAACCTGGTTGGCACGGACCCGGCCGGCTATGCGGGACTCGAGGACGGCGTGAGCTGGCATTGGAATCGCATCTTCGCCGGCGCGGCGATGACGACGCTGCTCGGCGTGGGCGCGGAACTCGCTGCGCCCGAGAATCGCGACGGCGATCGCGTCATCGTTGCCGGACGCGACAGCCTGCAGGACAGCGTGAACCAGGTCGGGCAGGAGATGACGCGGCGCAATCTCAATATCCAGCCCACGTTGACGGAGCGACCCGGCCTGCCGCTGCGCATCATCGTCAACCGCGACATCGTGCTGCGGCCGTACCAGCCGATGTTCCTCGACCAGGGAGCTTCGCCATGAGCAACTCGCGCAAGCTGCGGCTCGGGCCGCTGCCTCGGACCGAGAGCGTCAAGCTGACGTTCGCGTGCCCGGTGACCCTAAAGGCCGATCTCGACCGCTATGCGGCGTTGCACGCGCGCACCTACGGCGAAGCGGTCGATGCGATGACGCTAATCCCGCACATGCTGGAGGCGTTCATCGCCGGGGATCGGGAGTTCAGGAAGGCACGCCACATCAGGAGCCACGCAGGCGAAGAGGGTTCGCGATAGACTCATCGCACGCAGGGAGGAAGCATTGGAGCGAGAAGACCGATAGTTCGATCAGCCTGACGTATCAACAGATGCAGAAGACCGAGAGAACCGTCCGACTGCTGGGTGAGAGTCCCACTAACAACGAGCA
>Ga0164242_10000316_pt1 | contig 60120 bp, 51 predicted proteins | sample OricomgcompostMG_FD_108783 | JGI IMG/M metagenome (GOLD analysis project Ga0164242, IMG submission 108783) | Miracle-Growth compost microbial communities from Emeryville, California, USA - Original compost - Miracle growth compost (MG) ...
ACCATCGCCCCAGCACCTTTCAGCCGGTGGATTATAAAATATCGCAAAACGCTGATGGCAGTAAAACCGTTTGGATAAACGAGGTAGAAAAGATGTTCCGGACAAAGGGCATGGCCGGTTTTACCCTGCATCCTGATAAAGCATTTCTGGAGATCAAAGCCCAGTTGTACAATCGTACCAGCGTACCGCAAACTTTTTTGTGGTGGGCCAATCCCGCGGTAAAGGTGAACGAACATTACCAGTCCGTGTTCCCACCCGATGTGAATGCCGTATTTGACCATGGTAAACGCGATGTATCTACCTTCCCTATAGCAACCGGTACTTATTACAAGGTCGACTACTCGCCGGGTACCGATATTTCCCGTTATAAAAATATCCCGGTGCCTACCTCATACATGGCGGTTAATTCAGCTTATGATTTTGTGGGGGGGTACGAGCACGATACGCGGGCGGGAGTATTGCATGTAGCCGATCATCATGTATCGCCGGGTAAAAAGCAGTGGACCTGGGGCAACGGTGATTTTGGCCTGGCCTGGGACAGAAACCTGACCGATGAGGACGGCCCTTACATTGAACTGATGACCGGCATGTTTACCGATAACCAGCCCGACTTTAGCTGGCTGATGCCTTATGAGGAAAAATCGTTCACCCAGTACTTTTTGCCCTACCGGGAATTGGGCCTGGTAAAAAACGCCACTAAGGATATTTTGCTCGGCATGGATAAAAACGAGCAGGTGATCGGTTTAAAGATATTTGCAACATCAGTTCAGCATGACATAACCATTAGGGTTAAGCAGGGTGCTAATATCCTGCTGGAAGAAACCGTTAACCTAAGCCCCGAAGTAGTTTACACCAGGCAAATGGCTGTTGAAAATGTAGCGTTGAGCCTGCCTGTGCAAATCACATTATACAACGGGCAGGGGATTGAACTGATCAGCTATTCGGATGAACCAATCCATAAAGATATTCCTGAAGCAGCCAAACCGGCCCTGTTGCCCGAGGCTGTTGAAAGCGCCGAGCAATTGTTCCTGACGGGGCAGCATTTGGAACAGTACCGCCATGCCACCTATAGCCCGGTGCCTTATTACCAGGAGGCGCTTCGCCGCGATCCTAAAGATTTTCGTAATAATAACGCGTTAGGACTATGGCTGTTGCGCAGGGGCCAATTTAAGCAGGCAATTCCCTATTTCGAAACGGCTGTTTCAACCGTTACCGCCCGTAACCCTAACCCTTATGATGGCGAAGCTTATTATAACCTTGGTTTAGGATTACAGTATGTTGGCGAAATTACGGCAGCCTATAACGCGTTTTTTAAGTCGGCCTGGAGCGCTGCCTGGCAAGACGCGGGCTATTTTTCTGTGGCCCAGATAGATCTGCTCAACAAGGATTACCTTTTAGCTTTGGAGCATATCAACTGGTCAATTGACAGGAACGCCAGGAACGGAAAGGCATACCTTGTTAAGGTACATGCCCTGCGCATGCTTAACCGGATAGAGGAGGCGATACAAACGGCCGGCAGCGCGCTTGAACGCGATGGCTTTAACTTAACTGTTTTATATGAATTGCATAAATGCCAGCAGGATGCCGGTCAGGAGGAAAAAGCACGGGCTGCTTATGAGCAATTTGCGACCTTAAGTAGGGGTGACGCCAATAACCTGGTTGAATACGCGATAGAATTTGGCGCGCTTGGTCTTTATAACGATGCCGTCGACATCCTGCAATCGGCAACGCCCGAAGCGGCTCATGGCCCTATGCTGCAGTATTACATGGGCTATTTCTACTTCCGTGCAGGCGATAAAACTTTAGGACGGGCTGCGCTGGAAGCGGCATCGCGGGCAAACGCGGCTTACTGTTTCCCAAACAGGCTGGAGGATATTGAAGTATTGCAATTTGCCATGCAGCAGCTCCCTGCCGATGCCCGGGCGCCATATTACCTCGGTAACCTTTGGTACGATAAAAGGCAGTACCAGGAAGCCATCAGCTCGTGGGAGATGGCTTTGGAAAAGGATACTGCTTTCCCGACCGTTTATAGGAATCTGGCGATAGCCGCCTATAATAAACAAGGTGACCAGCAGCGGGCCCTCGGCCTTTTTGAGCATGCTTATAACCTGGATAATACTGATGCCCGTGTGCTGATGGAGCTTGACCAGCTTTATAAAAAACTGAACTACTCCGCGTCCGTCAGGTTAGCGTTTTTGCTGAAGCACCGGGATGTAGCCGTTGGGCGGGACGATCTATACCTGGAAATAGCCGCTTTAAAAAATTATCTCGGGGATTACGAGGAAGCTTATCAACTGATTATGGCCCGCAAATTTCATCCCTGGGAAGGCGGAGAGGGCAGGGTTTCGGGGCAATATATATATAGTTTGGTTGAGTTGGCCAAGCTGGATATCCAGGCGGAACGGTATCCCGGGGCTATTGAAAAGCTGGAACAGGCCCGGGTTTATCCGCATAATTTAGGGGAAGGCAAGCTGCCAGGCGCGCAGGAAAACGACATTTTTTACTGGCTTGGCGCCGCCTATGCCGGTTTGGGCCACAATGAAAAAGCGGTTTATTATTGGGAAAAGGCCACCGTTGGCCTTTCAGAACCCAGCGCGGCCATGTTTTATAATGACCAGCAGCCCGATAAAATATTTTATCAGGGCCTTGCCTGTGAAAAGCTGGGCAAAACAAACGCGGCGGCATTGATTTTTGAAAACCTGGTAACTTACGGCTTAAAGCACCAGCACGATAAAATTAAGATAGACTATTTCGCGGTATCATTGCCTGATCTGTTGATTTTTGAAGACGACCTGGATCACCGCAATTTTATTCATTGCCAATACATTGCCGGGCTTGGTTATTTAGGCCTGCGCCAGTTTCAGGAGGCGGAAAAAGCTTTTCAAATAGTACTTGAACAGGATGCCATGCACTTTGGTGCAAAAACACATTTAAGGTTTATGCCATTGCTGCAAAATGGGCACTGATTATAAAACACCTTCAGGGATAGGAATAGGTTTGATTTCGAAAAGCTAAGAAGCTGTCTGAATTTGTTTTTTAGCTATTATTATAAACATTAAACCATCTCGTCATTACAAGCGCAGCGTGGCAATCCCCGAAGCCTCACCCTAAATCCCTCTCCGAGGGAGAGGGACTTAAGAAGAAAGTCTCCCCCTTTGGGGGAGATTTAGAGGGGGCTAATTGCCACGTCGCTCCGCTCCTCAATGACGTTCGTTTTATTTTTAGACGGCCTCTAAGTAGTTACGACTGTTTAGCTTTTTTTGTGCTGGTTTTTATATTTTGAGGGTGGCAGGCCCATTAATTTTTTAAACAAGCGCGAAAAGTAAAAAGGATCATCAAAACCAAGCTCTACGCAAATTTCCTTGATGCTCCTATCGCTAAAATAAAGGAACTGACAGGACTTTTGTATTTTCAGTTCGTTGAAGAAATGATTGGGCGAGCTCCCGGTTTTAGCACGGAACATTCGGGAGTACTGGGTGACGGATAAATGCTGTTGTTTGGCTAATTCCAGAACCGTATAGGGTTGACCGATGTTGTTCTTCATAAATAATATAGAATCAGAGATCTTATCATTTTCCAGGCCCGATGGGTTTATTTCTTTTGAGTAAACGAAGCCCGACAGATAACCCTGCAGTTTGATATTTACAATTTCCAAATCCCTGGGGGCAAAGCTGCTTTCCAACAGGTTTAAGTAAAAATGGAATTCATCAATCCTCCGCTCGTCATAAGCAATAAAAACAGGCTCAGCATTTGTCTCCGCATATCTCGCGTATAGCAAGTCCGCATGTTCACCCGTAAAGTGTATCCAATAAATTGTCCAGGGATCATCCTGGGACGAATTATACATATGCGGAACATTGCGTGGCAGAATAATAAAATGATTAGGCTTCAGATGGAATGATTTGCCTTTAACAACCACCGTCCCTGTTCCCGCTGTGCAATAAAGCAAAATGTGCTGATTGCACCCCAATCTTCTTTCCCTGTTATGAAAGGCCGCATGCGGATAAAAGCCAATAGCGGTAATATAAAACCTTTTGATCAGCTCGGTTTTTAATACCGCACGTTTGATATTGGGCGGTAAAACGATCATTTTTTGCCCCATAAACCCTTCCTTAATTCTCTTTTCGGTTTTGTTTGCTGGGTTCATGTTTGGTTAGCTTTGGCCTGTGATATAAAACACAATTATCCGCATAAAATCAGAGAGAATAAAACGGGTAATTTAAAATTTATTGCTGGTTTCAGGCCCGTTATTTCCAATCGGTAATTTTTGAAAAAAATAATTTCAACAATTCAAATATTTAATCGTAATATTGCGATATATGGGGCTGACTAAAACGGAGATGTTTACAGATGAGCAGAATGCTTTGGCAGTAATGCTGAAAGCTATAGCGCATCCGGCACGCATCGCTATTTTACAGCATATCATTACAGCCAATACTTGTATTTGCAGCACCCTGGTAGATGAATCAGGCCTGGCACAGGCCACGATATCGCAGCATCTGAAAGAATTGAAGAACGCCGGTTTGATACAGGGAACCATTGAGGGAGTGAGCATTTGTTATTGTATTGAACCAAAAGCCTGGGCCAAACTGGCAAAGGAAATAGGGGGCTTGTTTCAATCGTATCAGCAACCTGAAATTTGTTGTTGATTGTTTTTATTTAAATCAATCGTAATATTACAATCAATAAGTCATGAATAAAGCATCGATTAACTGGAATACTTTTAAGGCGACCTTATTGCAACATCCCGGTCTCGATCTGCAATTTCAGTATGCGGATAATAAATGGGTGGATGCGGCCTATCATATTACCGAGATCAAACAGGCGCAAATTACGTCGGTGGATTGCGGCGGGGTGGTGAATAGCTGGACGGAAGTTATTGTGCAACTATACGAGCCGGAAAACAGCCGGCAGCTGCGCGCGATGAAAGTTCATAAAGCCATGAATATTATTGACCTGGTTGAAAAAGCTTTGCCCTTAAACGGCGACGCGATTGTCAAGATTGAGTTTGGCAACGCGGTGTTCGATGCGCGGCAATTAATACCTAACGGACTATTGGCAGACGATGATAATTTGATAGTTGACCTGCGCGCTGATACAGTACAGTGTAAAGCCATAGAGCGTGGCGGTAGCTGTGGTACTGGAGAGAAAGCCAAAAGTGAACTGAAGAATCTGGCTGTTGCAGCCGATGCGTGTTGTACGCCCGGCTCGGGTTGCTGCTAAATGTTAAAGAAACTAACCCGGAACAAGAAGGCTATTGTAATTACAAGTGCGGTAATTGGGTTGCAATTGGTTTTTGGATGGGATGCGAAATTTTGCATCATTAACCTTATTTGGTTGTTATTTTAAATTGTAAAAAATGAAAAACATATTGGTGCTTTGTACCGGAAACAGTTGCCGCAGCCAGATAGCGGAAGGTTATTTAAGATATTTTGCCGGGGATAAAGCCAATATTTACAGCGCCGGGATAGAAACACATGGCGTAAACCCTAAAGCGATTGAGATTATGGAACAGGATGGTATTGATATTTCCGGGCATACCTCCAATAATATTAATGAATACCTGGATATTGGGTTTGATTATGTGATAACGGTGTGTGATAATGCCAAAGAAAGCTGTCCGTATTTTCCCGCTAATGCCATAAAGCTGCATTATAATTTCCCCGACCCGGCCAAAGCGCAGGGTACGGATGAAGAGGTGATGGAACAGTTCCGGGAAGTGCGTGGGATGATTAGAAAGTACGTTCAGGGTTTTGTTAATGAAAATCTGAACATGTGATTGTTTAATCATCATAAGATTTTTAAATACCTTTACAACAATTCGTACGACTCCCTGATATACCTGATCATGATGGGCGTAATGTCCTCCAATTTCGATATCCTGAAATGATTGGCATACCGGCCTGAATAGATCAGACTTTTATAGGGGATAAGTCCGGTTAGCGGAGACGTGGAGTAAAACTTTACATCCAATGCGGCTTTCATTGGCCTGATAACTAAAAAGGTTTGGTTATGTACAAATACCACGCAATTTGGCGTATTGCTGATGGCAATATCATCCCAATCTGCCGCTAATAAAAGCAGTTTGTCGAAAGTCAGCATCAGTTCGGCGCTTTTGCCTTCAAACAAACTGTCAAGATTCACTTTAGCACAATAATGTGTTTGTGTCTCATTCTTTAGTTCCCTCTCGCATTTAGGACAAACCCAGGTCATTTGTATTTATGTCTAATTATGGGTAAGGTATGAAATAATTGCTTTATAGGACAACAACACTTCGCTAATTTCTCTAATGTTTAATAACTTAAACAATAAATAATGTTCTTATTAGAAATATTTAAATATCTTTGTAGAAAAAAATCATCACAATGAACCTTAATCACAAATTCGCTTCAATGTTATTGGCCGCCGCGGTGTGCCTTACCGTATCGTGTAAAAAAAATAATGCAGATGCTGTTAAAACAGACAATACTGCCGCTATTGGCAAGCAATTGGCCTTAGATTTTTATAATTCCTTATCAAGCGGCTTAAATACCGTTGCAAATAATGGTATAAAAGCAGGGAGCACCAGCCGCCTTGTCACTATGGCTGCTTATTCCTGTGGGCAATCGGTAACTACGGCTACTAACCGGTCTGATATTAAGGGCGATACCACCATTACTTACCTTGGTAATTCTATCTTTACCTACATGTGCAATGGTTACTTAAATGACGGTACTACCCTGGATGCCTATTTACAAAAAGACACGCTGACCACTACCGAAGCCGGTACCGGCTTTCGTAATGTTTATAAAACCACATTGAATTATGATGTACGCGCTGTAGATAGCACCTATCATCATTTAAAGGTGAACGGTGAAACAAGCACTAACAGGTATATCTCGAAATTAAGCGGGAGTACTATTACCAGCTCTGACAGCGTTGCAACAAGTTATACCTGGACCGATATCATGGCCAATACCAGCGGTCCCAGAAATATATTTATCGGTACTATAGATTACAGCACGCAAATAGTTGATAAGAGCGGCGCTGATAGCCAAACATACGCCTACCACGGCAGCCTGCAGCTTTTAGCCGATTTTAAAATGAAAGTAACCTTTATATTTGCTAACGGTACCACCAAAGTTTACCTGGTGAACGTATTAACCGGCGAAACTACGCTGCAATCTTAATAAGAGTTAAAATATTATAAAGAAAGAGGCCATTCAATATGAATGGCTTTTCTTTTTGAATCGGATCCGGTTACCTGCTCGCCTGTTTATTAAGGCACGGCGGTATTATCGTTTAAATTTTATCATATCGCAATGCCACGCAGCCGCTACTGAGCGTTTGCGACGCCATTAGTTTTAAGCCCAGGTTTTCCGGTAATTGCATTTCTGTAAACAAACGCCGGCCTTCGCCAACTATCACCGGATGAACCACTAAGTGAAATTCATCCACCAAACCCCATTCAATCAATCGGGCCGGCAGTTCCACGCCGCCGATGGATATGGCTTTCCCCGGTTGTTGTTTCAGCTTCAATATCTCATCTTTAAGATTAGTGTTGATAATGGTGGTATGCTCGTCATCTACATGATTTACAGTGCGCGAAACCAGGACACGATCAATGCTGGCAAAAGTACTGGCAAAAGCATTTCCGGTTTCATCCATTGATTGCGTTTTGGCCACCTCGGGCCAGAAAGGCACCATCAGTTCATAAGTTTTGCGCCCGTAAATAACCAGGTCGACGTTTTCCAGCAATTCCCGGAAATAGTCATGAATATCATCCCCACCGCCAAATTTGGTATGGTCGCAGCAACCGTCCAAACTCATATTGATACCGTAAACAAGCTTTCTCATAGGATTGAAGTTATGAAATTAGAGAGAATGCGGCAACGCTTTTTTACGGATATAAAAAACAAAGGACAACCCGCCATCAAAAAAGCCATGCCACAATTGGGAGGGTAATCGTTACCGGTTGCAGGGCAATTATCATTGTTTCAGCTTTTTCATTTCGGCCTCATAATCTTTATAACTTGAATAAGGCTCATTGATACGGCTGTTAGGTTTCAGGTAAATGTAGCCGTTAACATTATCAATAATCCAATTGAAATGATTAAGGATCACATTGCCAAAATAGGTTCCCGTTTTTCTGGCCGCGGGTTTTGTAGGGTCGGCCGCGTTGGTCACAATGTCTTTAAAAGTTACGCCGGCAAAGGTTGCATCCAGCCTGATAATTTTGCGTCCATTTATAACGGTCAATTCTTTCAGGTTTTCCCAAACACCGGGTTGTCCTGTAAATCCCTCCCCAATCAGCATGGTGCCGTCGCGGCCGGTATCCATACCCACCCAAAAGGTGTATTTTTTCCCATTTTGCACAATACGCGTTTTAAGGCTCAGCCTGTTAACCAGCGGTTGTTTAATAAAGCTTTTTGCCTTAGCGGGCAGTTTATCGTGCACAATAAACAATTGCTTGTCATAGTCAATTTCAATAATCTTATGGCGTAATAAGTTATAGCCGATGATCAGGTCTTCGCCGGGCTGCATATTGCCGGTTTCAACCAATGATAGGCCTTTAAAATTAAGATGCCCAACGGTAAGGTTATTATTCGCGCTTTTGCGTACCTCATTAATACCTTGCGAATTACTCAGAATGGTTTTATCCCCAAAAACAAGGTTTAACCTGCCAGATGAAGCTTTACTTACACAAGCCGCGTTGGCGCCCGTATCAAACTGTATGCTTACGGTGTCTTTCCCGTTAAGCAATCCTTGTAAATAAAGCCTTGATCCTTTTAATGTAAATGGAATGGTATCGGGAAACAGTCCGCCGGGTAATAATGCTTTTGTTGCCGGGTCATCTTTAGCGCTGATGCGCACATGGCAGCTGTCTTTACCGTTCACCAAAACCACCAGGTCATAATTGTTACCGTAGGTGGTATTAAAGCTAACCTTGCCCTGGTCGGTAACGAGTGTGACCTTGCCTTTACGGTGGGGGACGTTTACATAATAAACATCACGTTTTAACTTGGGGTCCAATGGCCAGGATACTTTAATCATTCCGTCGTAAATGGTAGATTTCAGGTTGGAGGACCTGATAACCGGCACGCGGGCTTGTGTAAACCCCATAGGCATAAAAGCCCATAAGCAGCCAAAAAGTAACAGTGTTTTTTTAATAATGATGGTTGGTTTCATAAATTGATTAGGGTTTTTTGTTTCATTTCCGTGTTATACGGATGATAAGACCGGTAATTACAAGTGCGGTTGCAATTGTTTTATTTGCTCAAATCCAATAAGGAAAATTGCGAAACCTTTTATAACAACAAAGCCCGATACGAGGGTATCAGGCTTTATGCCGGTTCATTAGGGTACTCAGGCCCGCCATCTCCACGTACCGGTTTTTAGATGACCAGCAACGGTTGGCCCCTCGATCTGATAATTAAGCACGGTTTGAAATAGCTGATTCGTATTTGATTGAGGCTTATACGTTGATAAGAATTCCATATTATTATAAATCATGTTATATTAGATAACGGAAAGCCCGTACTTAATAAAACATAACCCGCGAATATTAAAGACCTGCGTTATCAGGCCGTGGGAGCTGCAATGCTTTGCTGTTAAATTAAATAACCTAAATTATAGTAAAATGAACAGGACAACAATCAACATTATTTACTGGATCTCAACCGGACTAATATTGGCTATGATGCTTTTTTCAGCAGCCTCCAGCTTTATGGAAAACCCTGACGGTGTAAAAATGCTGGCTGCAATAGGGTACAGGCCGTATGTATTACAACTTTTAGCGGTAGCCAAAGTATTGGGCGTAATAGCTATACTAACACCAGGTTTCCCGCGACTTAAAGAATGGGCTTATGCGGGTTTTACGTTTGATCTTATTGGCGCAACCTATTCCTTTTATGTTTCGGGTTTCGCTATTAAAGACTGGGCATTTATGCCGGTACTAATAGCCATATTGGCGTGCTCGTATATTTTCTATCACAAACGGGTAAAGTTAAAAAGTACTGTAGCCGCGGCTTAATACCTATCCTATAGCCCAAACATCAATAACTAAAGCCAAGCAGCTTTAGTCCGGATTCGCTGTTTAATGATTATGGCGCAATAACTTTGCATGGCGATTAGATGGTTCTGCAGAATTATAAATTTATCACCAACTATCCGAATCCAAAATACGGCATAAATGTATCTCTTACCAGTAGGATCTGTGTAATGAACCCACCTTTTGGAAAGCTGCTTCGTATAATCAGGCGCCTACCGATAGAATCAGTATACTCATCCATCCGGAAGTGATGCGTCTTTTGTTTCGGACTTGATATTATCTTTTGGCAGGCCCGTTTGGTTTTGTCCACAGGAAGTGAGAAAAACAAACATCAGGAACAAAGCATATATACGTGTGTGTATTTCATAATTTATTACTTAGCAACCGCCTTTGCGAGGGGCACGTTTATAAATTATTTTACTATCTCGTTCTACATAGTCGCCCGATACGATTGGATATGAATACTTGGGCGCGTACGATACGTTATGGCTTTTTATAATTATTTTGTCGTTAACTTTCAGGCTATGCAATTGCTCAAGTTGAGACTTTTCCGGCTCAAATTTTACAATGTAATCGGCACCATTAATCCTGGCCATCACACCGAAACCTAATCTTGATCCTGGTGGAAGAGAAAGAGAGGTTATAATAGCCTCCATATTGGTAAAAGCACTTATATGCCCCCTTATTTTAGCAGCACCGGCATACACTTTTTTACCTGCGGGAGACGCTTCCCATTTTTTAAACTTTACACCATCGGGGGTAGCCTCCCATTTTTTCATTTCGGCCCTCCTTTCAGCAGCAGAGAGGGGGTTTGAGGTTGACTTTTTAGAAGCTTCATTTTTAATTTCACGATTAGCAAATACTAATCCGCTTACCACAACCAGCGGTAAGATCAGCGCATAAATGATTTTTTTCATATTTTTTGTAGGTTTAATTAGTAACATAGTTTTATCTACTTTTAAGGTTTATTCAGCAAAATTACTTTGATATATTTCAGCCTGAGGAACTTAGATTGTAAATAAAATTGTAAACTTTGTAAATAAAATCTTGACATTATGCGTGATAGCCGAAATCTCCTGTATGGGAAAGGCAAGTACCTTTATGGATTAATATTGCTTTTGCTTATCTCCGGAATCTGCGCGGGTTTCAGTATAACCGGCAGTGACGACTATGATATCTCCAGGAGGGAAGTTTTGCTCCGCAGGATCGGGCATGAACTACTCTTGCAGTCGGGCGACAGTAAATCAAGGGTGCTCCCGGTAAAAAAGATCGGCGAAAATGAATATCAGATCAGGTTTGAGAATGAGTTTACTTTTCAATCGGACTCGCTGGTGAATACCACCCGGCGTTTGCTGGCCAAAGACCCGCTAACAGGTGATTATGTTGTTAACGTTTTGAATTGTGGCAACGCAAGTGTAGCCTTTGGATTCGCTATAGCCAAAAATGAAAAAAATAACATCATAGCATGTTCAGGAAGAAAGCAGCCTACCGCATGTTACACCGTTAACATTAAGTTTAAACCGACAGGCATGAATAAGGCAGAGAAGGGCTATCTTTTGGGCGGCCTGCCTTTTTTAGCAATTGTGGGTTTTATTCTTTTGAGATCTAAGCCGCGGAGAACCTTACCAGGCCGTCAGTTTACCCAAACATTCACTTTGGGCCTGGCGTTGTTTGATGCGCAGAAACGGCAGCTGATAATAAATAAAAAGATCATAGACCTGACCGGAACTGAAACGCGCCTGCTGCTTATTTTTGCAGCGGCTCCTAACGAAACCATAGAGAGAAGCCGGCTGCAAAAAGAGATATGGGAAGATGAAGGGGTTATTGTGGGCCGTAGCCTGGATATGTTCATCTCAAAACTCAGAAAAAAACTGGAATTTGCTCCGAATATCAACCTGATTGTTATACGCGGAAAAGGATACAAGCTTGAAATAACCCATTAGGCACAGTGTAACATAAAACTTTTTTTAGTTGGTGGTAGGTGTTATAAGTACAAGAAATAGCTTACTACGCCTTATAAACAACAAAGCCCCGAAACCGTAGTATCGGGGCTTTGTACTCAACCCCGACGTCCTCACGAATCAATTTTTAGATGACCTGAAACGTTTGGCCACTTTATTTGATAACTGAGGCCGATTTTGAATATCTAACCCGTTCTTAATTGAACCGCTAATAACTAAGCAGAATTGGTTAACGATATCAATTTCTTCTTAGGTGATTTTAGTTATACATTGCCTATTCATTGATAAACGGTAACTTTAACGATGAAGTTTCAAGTTCATCTACCTTGCGATCAATTGCTGCCTTATGTGAAGCACCTGATTATTTCGGAAAATGAACATGCGAGTACTTATCAGGTTGTGCCTGATACCGCCTTAGTGATCGGCTTTCAATATCGGGGTAAGCTGGCTTATTTAACTGATAATCAAACACACCCGCTGTCAACCGCCGGTATAACCGGTTTAATGGATACTTACCGCGTATTCCAAAACACAGCAGACGTAGGTTCTGTATTGGTAATATTTCGGGAAATAGGCGCGGCCAAATTTTTACGTCATCCATTACATGAGCTGTTTGGGAAAAGCCTGTCGCTGGAACATTTTTTTGATGCTGACAAGCTTGTGGAACTCGAAGAAAAACTGGTTAATGCTATCGGCAACCATGATCGCATCATACTGGTCGAGCATTTCTTGATCAGACATTTAAACGCGTGTCCTGTCGATCTGCTCGTCAATCGTGCATTAGAATATATCCACCAGTCCAAAGGCACTATCCGTATAAGCGAACTCGCTTCCATGCTGCATACCAGTGCCAGCCCGCTTGAAAAACGCTTCCGGCAAGCAATTGGCGCTTCCCCAAAAAAGTTCGCTACTATTGTTAGAGCACGGAATGTATTGGCAGCAATGGAAAAAGGTAACCAGAATTATGCCGAATACCTTTCCTCATTTTACGATCAGGCGCATTTTATAAAAGACTTCAAAAAATTCGCCGCAGTTACACCTGAACAATATTTGAAGCGCTTGAAATAAACGGATTTTTACAATCGTCAGCAGTTTCTCGGGGCTACCTTTGAACATCAAAAAACAAAAAAGATGTTCACATTACAACAAATGAAAGCGGCACACGCCAAAGTAAAAAGCGGTGAAGATTTCCCCGCTTACGTACAGGAATTAAAAAAATTGGGGCTAATGCATTATGACTTCCTGGTAACAAACGGCCAAACCGAATACTACGGCGCAAACGGCTTACAGGTAAATGGCGAGGCGATCTATCCCAAAAAAGTGATTTCAAATCAGTCCTCGTCAATGGCCGTTCAGCAGATCATTGCCGAGCATCAGCAGGGCAAAAGCGATTTTTTAACTTTCTGCCAACTGGTAGCCGATGCAGGGGTGCAAAAATGGGTTGTAGATACCCAGACAATGATGTGTACTTATTACGATCTGAATGGTAATAGCATGGTTGCAGAGCCTATACCGGAAAGTAATTATTGAATGATGAGAATTATTTAATAAAACATATCCCATAGGGATTTTTACTCAATAAAATAATATTTGAATAAAAATCCCATATGGGATATTTAGTACTCAAACCCGACGTCCACACGAATCAATTTTTAGATGATTTGAAACGTTTGGCTACTTTATTTGATGATTGAGGCCGATTTGAAATATCTAACCCGTTTTTAATCGAACCGTATTATAGCCACTAATTATATCTTATTGTTTATCAGAAAGCGAGTTAGATTTGAGTCGCCCGGTTTTGGTTGCGATAAAATGTGAGGTACCAGAATCCTTTAACTTGAATACGCTGATAGTATCACCTATCTTTTTCGTCTTAGGATCATAAGTCACACAAAGAAAGTTGTCATTGTGATGGTCAATCACGATGAGGTTGGGTTTTTCATCGGATATCAGATAGATGACGGTGTTAGCGGCCTTGCCATAGCCCAACTTACTACAGAGTGATGTAGAAGCATAGACAAAAATGACGAAACTGATGACGATGGCTCTTTTGGAAGGGAAGTTTGATGTTGGTTGCAGATCGGCACTTGACTCCTTTGGAAGCGATAACGCAATAAGACCCGCCACAGCGATAATGGACATTATCACGTAAACCCACTCATTAGGCAGTGCCATAAGTTGGCGGAGATAATCAAACAATATAAGTGTTCCGGCGGTAAAAGCCATCCACTGCACAAAGGCCAGTTTCCTGCGGCTGGGGAAAAGTACGACTGTGATACTAAAAAGGACAAGAACGATCAGCAAACTCAGAGCAAAGCGGATAATATCGCTCAACTCTATGGGGATCATATTTACAGGTATGCCATAAAAGTCCGCGAACCCTGTATAGTAAAGATATGCACATAAATAACCGTAGCCTGACAGCAGTGAAAAACCGATGGCAGCATTTTCTTTAAAAAATTGCCATAAGGGTAGCAATTTGGTATTGATAGAATTGGTCATAGTGTTAGGTTTAAGAAGTTGGGAAGCAAATAGCTGCTATAGGTTAGAACAGGTGGTACCCTTCCTTCAAAGCATCAAAATAATGAGCGTAATAATATCGTTTGTAAACCGACGTAAATTTAATGAAGTTATCTGTTTGGTCATCCGGGTGCTGAAACATGAACTCATAACCGAAAGGGACGGTGCATCGATCATTGATCACCTTTAATGCGGCTAATTGTTCCGAAGCTGCACTTAGATCATCATCAGACAATCCTGCCATAGACATAGGGTCGGCACCGTAATTTCCATCAGTATGCCCGAATTTTTTGTCCCGCCTTTCTCGGGTCATTTTAAAAAAGTCAGTACTTCTGATCACTTCCAGTTCCACAATATTTTCATCGTGCAGTAATTTAAAATCCAGGCCCACTGTATCAAGTACTTTAAGTGAAAGTTTTTCCAGGCTCGCAAAATGCTGAGTTGGAAATCGAAGGTAATCGCGTTCGAGTAATTTTACGTATTCCATGATAAACATATATTGCAACGTAACACCATAATATCTGAATGGTGGCCCCATAACCATTTCCACTTCTTCCTTACTGCGAGTTTTGCTTAGAAATCCTAATTCTGTAAGTGCGTTAAAGGCGAGCACAAGGCTCATTTGCACATAGGAGAAATTGGCTATTTTTTTTTCGTCCATTTAACTGGTGATTATAACGACAATTCCAGCGCCAGCAAGTCCTCATGAATAATTTCGAAAGGAGGCTTGATTTCTCGTATCTGATAAAATTAGTAAATTAAATTTATCAAATAACGATAACACTAAAGCCATTGTACTACCATATAACAATAACAGGGATTTAAAAAGACGCCATATTCCAAACGGGCATTCTGACATGTTATACAGATAATTTATTCCATAAAAAAAAGTTGCCAATAAAATTGACAACTTGTCTAAAATAGTACTCAAACCCGATATCCCCACGAACCAATTTTTAGATGACCTGAAACGCTTGGCCACTCTATTTGACGATTAAGGCCGTTTTGAAATATCTAACCTGTTTTGATTGAACCAAATAAAAAGTTTTAGTCAATCGTACTATTCTATTTCTACTTTGTGATCAAACTTTTTGCAATAACACAAATAAACTATGTAAGCAATTTGGGAATAAAAATCTAACAAATCATTAAATGATTTAGCGGACAGGAAAATCTCTTTTTTTTTGGGTGCAAAGCTATAATAAAGTAACTCCTTTTTAAGTTCACCTAAATCTTGTATTTTGCTGTAAGATGAATTTTGTTCTTTAATTTTCCTGTTATAATCTTTAAATTTTTTTTCAACTTCTTCCATTGATGGATTAGAATGTGTTATACAGTTACGAAAAAGCCGTAAATTATGGATAGTTAAAATCGTCGTTGTTTTGTTGTTAACCTTATTCTGATCAATTACTTTTAATTCGTCTTTAAACTTATCATAAAAATCATTTATAATATTAAAACTGTTCTCGTTCTTTCCTTCAAAAGAACATAGTTTCTTCAGAAGCGTCACAATATTTTCAAACAACGATACGCTTAAAAAGCAATAGACCTGCGAGAGAATGTCAGGAATAATTTCTCTTTTGTTTTTTTCTGTAATATCCAATGAGCATTGCGAATCTTTTTTCATACTCCATGCGATAGTATCGTGCGATGTTCCAAATATTTTATTAAAAAACGATACCTGATCTTTATCGGTTTGAACTGCAACATTTAAAGGATCTGTGAATGTAAAATGTGAAATACTCCTGGAGATGTTCTCTCCCCAATTCTCGTCTATCATCCTGGTCGATTGTTGAATCAGGAGTGCTTTAAAGAAATATTCCTTTAATAGTTCTGTTGGGTTAATTGGGTCCATTTAATAAAAGTAACAAATAGTTTCCCCGTTTTCTTAAATTGAACTGGTATAGGGTTCGTTAACAACTTTTTTGGTCTTAACTGAAGGGGGCAGATATGAAAGTTAGTCCAAAAAAAGAACTATAACAAAACAGCCTTCAAGTCATTTGAAGGCTGTTTAAGATTTCTATATAAAATCTTTTGATTTAAAATCCCATATGGGATAAATAGTACCCAGAGCCGGGGTCGAACCGGCACAACCGTGAAGTTATTGGTGTTTGAGACCAACGCGTCTACCAATTCCGCCATCTGGGCATTTTGTCTGAACAAACAATCGCTTTGTTCAGAATCGGGTTGCAAATGTATCTAAACTCTCCTTAATCCGCAACAAATATTTTTGCCGATAGTAAATATCCGCGATTTTATTCAGCCGGTCTTCCTTCGCGGTATCGTTCAAAGTTGCATAGTCGGCTGTCAGGCTGTCCAGGTCTTTTTGCATATCGTTCTCAACTGCAAGGGCTTCGGCGGTTATGCCGGCTAACTGTGCGGCGTTTTCCACCTCCATCAGGCGCTCGTTCAGGTCCATCATCTCCATTAAAAAATTGGCAGGCAGTTGTGGCTTGGCCCCGTCGGCAACCAGATCATGGCTGCGCAAAATATATTCCAGGCGTTTGGCCGGGTCGGCTAAGGTATGATAGGCTTTATTATTAAGGGTGGATAGCTCCAGTATTTCCTGCTGGCGTTCATCCGGCTCATTGGCATAAAAATCAGGGTGATATTCCTTGCTCAGCGCGTAAAATTTCTTTTTCAGCAGCGCTGGGTCAGGGTTAAAAGATTCCGGGATATCGTAGAATTCAAAATAATTCATCATGGCAAAGCAAAGGTAGGCAAAGTAGTCGGGAAGTGGAGGCTTCCGGACTTTCCCGACTTCTAAAAATAATTATCATCTTTGCTGCCATGTTATTTGAGCAGATACAGCAAAAGCCGTTTTTTATACTGGGGCCTTGTGTAATGGAAAGCCAGGAGCTTTTACTGCGCGTGGCCGAGCAGGTGGCCGAAGCAGGACAGAAGTTTGGGGTGCCGGTTGTTTTTAAATCATCGTTTGATAAGGCTAACCGTACCTCTATACACTCGTACCGGGGGCCGGGAATAGAGCAGGGGATGGAGATGCTGTTGAAGGTACAGGAACAATTTAATCTGCCGCTCACTACCGATATACACGAGCCTCACCAGGCTGCCATAGCCGCCCAGGTGGTGGATATATTGCAGATCCCCGCTTTTTTATGCCGCCAAACCGATTTATTGGTAGCCGCTGCCCATACCGGTAAAATTGTGAATGTGAAGAAAGCGCAGTTCCTATCAGGGCAGGATATGTTTTATCCCGCGCAAAAGGTAGTTGAGGCTGGCAACAAACAAGTAATATTAACCGAGCGCGGCAATATGTACGGCTATAATAACCTGGCGGTCGATTTCAGGAATATTTATGATATGAAGCAATTGGGTTACCCGGTTTGCATGGATTGTACGCATTCCGTACAGCGACCGGGGGGCGCGGGCGGCAAAACCGGCGGCGATCGTACTTTTGTACCCATGATGGCCCTGGCCGCCAAAGCGTTTGGCGCCGATGGTTATTTTATGGAGATACACCCCGACCCGGATAACGCCCTGAGCGATGGCCCTAACATGGTTAAGCTGCAGGATCTGTTTAAGGTGATGGAGCCTTTGGTTTAGGAAAGTTTTACGTAGAACGTTCTGCGTTTTACTGTAGTAGCACCTGATAGATATTAAACGTATTACGTATAACAAAACATGAAAGCTATTGCCAAAAAGGTTTTTGATACAGAAATTGAATCGCTGCAATATGTAGCCGGTTTAATTGATGATGAATTTACAAAGGTTGTAGAAGCAATATTGACAGGTAACGGCAAGTTAATTATAAGCGGTGTTGGTAAATCGGGCATAATCGCTAAAAAAATTGCAGCCACTTTAACCAGCACCGGCACCCCGTCTTTCTTTTTACATCCGGGCGAGGCTTTTCATGGGGATATGGGGATAGTGGGTAAACATGACGTTGTAATCCTCATTTCCTATTCGGGCGAAACAGATGAACTGCTGCAAATTATCCCCTTCCTTAAATGGAACGAGAATATAATTGTCGCCATAACCGGTAACCCAGCATCTACCCTGGCCAAAAACAGCCGGTATCATTTAAATATCGGGATACTGCATGAGGCATGTCCGTTAAAACTGGCGCCTACTTCATCTACCACCGCCGCCTTAGTTATGGGCGATGCTATTGCTGTGGCACTGATGGAAGCCAGGCAGTTTCAACACGAGGATTTTGCCCGGTTCCATCCCGGTGGCAGCCTGGGCCGTAAGCTGCTGGTAAAAGTAAAAGATTTAATGCGTACTGATAATTTGCCGTTTATTAATGAAGACGCCTCATTTACAGAGTTGCTGCTCCGCATGTCTGAGGGGCGATTAGGTATGGTAATTGTAGGCGGCCCCAAACATATTAAAGGGGTTATTACCGATGGCGATTTACGGCGGGCCTTGATAAAATATACTGACATCAGCAATTTGCATATTACCGATATGATGACCACTAACCCGGTAATAGTTAATGAGGATGAACAAATACACATTGCAGAGCAAATAATGATGGAGAAAAAGATAACAACGCTATTGGTAGGGAAATTAACAGAACTGTCTGTAAGCGGAGTTTACCAGATATATAATATTTAATAATATTGTTATTATAATACCTGCTTATACGTATGAATTTTTCCGTTAAAAGTAAGAGGCATCAGTAAAATAAGGCTATATTTGCAGCCTGTTTAATAACCCGATATTAATGCTTGAGCAGACGTCTACCGGTTCATTACCTATCATATTTCAACCACCTGCACATATTAGTATAGCAGTTATCGGGCTTGGCTATATAGGCCTGCCTTTAGCTGTTGAGTTTGCTAAAAAAATTCCTGTAAAAGGGTTTGATATAAAAGAAAGCAGACTTAATGAATTATCAGAAGGCTATGACCGTACACTTGAAATAGACAGTGCAGCCTTAAAAGAAGTTTTAAATATAAAGGACCTAAACAAGGGTTTAGTATTTAGCGGTAGTATTAACGATATAGCCTCCTGCAATATTTATATTGTAGCAGTACCCACTCCAACCGACCAACATAACCGTCCTGATATGGCCCTGTTAAAAAGAGCGAGCGAAACAGTAGGCAGTGTATTAAAAAAAGGCGACGTGGTGATATATGAATCAACTGTTTACCCTGGCGCTACCGAAGAATTTTGTGTACCCGTTCTTGAGCAAGTGTCCGGACTGGTATTTAACCGGGATTTTTTTGCCGGATACTCGCCCGAGCGCATCAATCCCGGTGATAAGGTCCATACGCTTACCAATATTTTAAAAGTGACTTCAGGGTCAACTCCAGAGGTAGCTGATTTTATTGATAACCTTTACCGCCTGATCGTATTGGCAGGCACCCATAAGGCACCAAGCATTAAAGTTGCCGAAGCTTGTAAGGTTATTGAAAATTCGCAACGCGATATCAACATCGCTTTTGTAAACGAACTGGCTAAGATATTTAACAGGATGGACATTGATACCCATGCCGTATTGGAAGCTGCCCGCACTAAATGGAACTTTTTGAATTTTAAGCCAGGTTTGGTTGGCGGGCATTGCACGGGAGTTGATCCTTATTATCTGGCCCAAAAGGCACAGGAAGTAGGGTATCATCCCGAAATTATTTTAGCCGGGCGCCGTTTAAACGATGGTATGGGTACCTATGTGGCGCAGGAAGTTATAAAGCTGATGATAAAAAAAGATATTACGGTAAAAAATGCTGATATCTTATTATTAGGTTTTACATTTAAGGAAAATTGCCCGGATGTAAGGAACACACGCGTTATTGATATTGTTAATGTGTTGGAAGAATACGGGACACAATATGAAATATACGATCCATGGGCCAACCCCGAAGAGGTATACAATGAATATAATATTAGCACTATTAAACATTTTGATAAACTAAAAGGTAGTTATGATGCTATTATTGTGGCCGTTGCCCACCAGGAGTTTTTTGACCTGGATTATAATGCTTTAAAAAAGTGCATGCAATCAGTAATATACGATATAAAAAGCTTGCTTGGCGCCGGTATAGCCGATGGCTGTTTATAAGGTTTGTTTAGGTGAAAGTTTATTTGTTTATTATTGTAGCAAACTAAATAATAACTTAATTGTAGTAGACATCGAAAATTACTACGGTATTTTAACTTATGAGATATTTAAAATTTATTTTCATCTTAATTATATTTTTCTGTTGTATAAGCCTGGTTTTTCCGGTACTGGCTCAAACCGTTCCCTCAAATCTTTCAAATGTAAATGTCGATGACCTTTCCGACGCGCAAATTAATCAGCTAATAAAACAAGCGCAAGCCTCCGGATTAAATGATAATCAGATAATACAACAGGCACGAAGCAGGGGAATGTCTGCCGATCAAATCTCCAGGTTTCAACAAAGGATCAACAAATTGAGCAATGGCGGAAATAATGCGGCGGCAGCCGATACGGCCCAGCAAGCACAAGCAAGGCGTTTGAACTACCGTGAGGACACTACTACCACTGCAAAACGTGATACAGATATTTTTAATGTGCTTAAACCCCGCATATTTGGTGCGAACTTATTCAGAAACGGAAATATTTCATCAACCCCAAATTTAAATTTAGCCACACCTGTAAATTATATTGTAGGGCCAAATGATCAGCTAAACATTAATGTTTACGGTAATTCTTTGGCCAACTGGAAGTTGGGAGTATCGCCGGAGGGAAACATTAATATACCGGGTGTTGGATTACTAAATGTTGCAGGTAAAACAATTGAACAAGCTACCGCTAATATAAAAAGTAAGTTAGCGGCCAATAATTATGCTATAGGTAAAGGTACCAGCGTGCAGGTAAGTTTAGGTAATATAAGGAGCATCAGGGTAAGAGTTGTGGGCGAGGTAGTTAAACCGAATACTTATACATTACCTTCATTAGCTACGGTGTTTGATGCGTTATATGCTTCGGGCGGGCCAAACGATAATGGTACATTCCGGCAAATAGATATTATCCGGAACAATAAAATCATTCGCCATTTAGATGTATATGACTTTATAACTAAAGGCGATCAGAAAGATAATATCGCCCTGCAAGATCAGGATATAATCAGGGTGCCAACCTACCGTACCCGCGTTGAATTAGCGGGCGAAGTAAAAATACCCGCCTTATTTGAAGTATTGCCGGGTGAAAACCTGCTCGATGTGATCAGATTTGCAGGCGGTTTTACAGATCAGGCTTATACTGCCCGTATCAAAGTTATACAGATAAGCGGTCAGCAACGGCGCATTACCGATGCTGTTGAAAATGATTATAAAAACTATATTCCCTTAAGCGGCGATAAATATGTGGTTGAACATATTTTGGACAGATATGAAAATCGGGTGATTATAACAGGCGCAGTTTTCAGGCCGGGTGAGTTTGAATTGCAGCAAGGCTTAACCCTATCGCAATTAATAAAAAATGCAGCCGGTTTAAAAGAAGATGCCTTTACCGGACGTGGAAGTATTATAAGACTGAAACCAGATAACACAACTGAATTAATCCCTTTTGATGTATTAGGTATAGTAAATAAAACGGTTGCCGATATTCCGTTACAACGGGAAGATGTGGTTCAAATATCTTCGATATTTGATTTGCGCGATAAATATGTTGTAAACATAAAAGGCGGGGTAAGGAACCCGGGGCAGTTTGCCTATGCCGACAACATGAATGTGCAGGATCTGATTATTAAAGCCGGCGGGTTTGCAGATGGAGCGAGCCCTAAACGGATAGAAGTGGCCCGCCGTATCAGCAATAGCGACCCTATGACAAAGAACAGCCTTGTTGCACAGGTGTTTAGTGTGAATGTCGGCACTCAATTAAAAGCCGGCGATGCCAGCTTTGTATTAAAACCTTATGATATTGTTTCTATATACTCGTTGCCGGGTTATGAGCCTCAAAAGGTTGTTAAAATAGAAGGGGAAGTACTTTACCCTGGCGATTATGCTATTCAAAAAAAGAATGAAAAAATATCAGATATTATTGTGAGGGCAGGTGGCTTAACGGCATCAGCTGATGTTGAAGGCGGTACATTAAAACGTAGTAATATAGCTATTTTGGGAATAGATAAAAATAAAATAGATACTACCGGAATTACCCAGGAAAGAGAGGATCGGTTGAAAAGATTAAAGGAAAACTATAAGGATTCAACCAATAATAATATTCAGCCACGTAATGATTATGTCGGTATTGATCTTAAAGCCATATTAAAATCGCCCGGCTCAAATATTGATCTGATTTTAGAAGACGGAGATAATATAAGAGTACCGAAACAACAACAGATTGTACGCGTTAATGGCGAAGTGCTATATCCGAGTGCGGTTGTTTTTGAAAAAGGTAAATCATTTTCAAGTTATGTATCTAACGCCGGTGGATTCTCGCCAAGAGCATTAAGGCGTGGCGCTTATGTAGTTTATCCAAATGGTACTGTAAAAGCAACACATAAGTTTTTGTTTTTTAACGGGCACCCTGCTGTAAAACCCGGAAGCGAAATATATGTGCCGTTAAAGCCCGAACATAAAGGATTAGGCGCAACAGAAATTATAGGCTTAACAACCGGTCTTGCTTCGCTTGGCGCCATTATTTTAGGGGTATTAAGCTTAAATAAGTAAAAAGTAACTAATAATAGTTAATGAATCAGAACATACGGATAATGATGAAATTTCATTAAAAGAAATAGTTCAGAAATTAGGTAGATGGAAGGACTATTTATTCTTAAAATGGAAAATTATACCGTTAGGAAGCGTTGTTTATGGAATTATAGGGTTTGTTTTTGCTTATTTTAAAAAACCAATATATAAAGCTGAATTTAGTTTCGCATTAGAAATGCGATAGATCAGGAGGAGGGTTGAGTACCGCGGCTGGTTGAAAAAGCTTACAGAAAGCTATGTAGTTGATAACGCCAAAATCAAAGCGGCCTTAAATAAAAATTTACCTAAAAAAGCACCTGAAGGCGTAATAACAACAGTCCAATCATTTAACAGTATTTAAGTAATGTTATTGCGATTTATAAGGTGAACAGAATGTTTATCTTATAAAAACTTATCATACTTTTGTGCAAAATATGATGTACCTGTTTTATCTCATCTTATTGTTTGCCGCCGAATTAGCTTATTTTAAAATAGCCAATCATTATAACATTATTGATAAACCTAACCATCGCAGCTCGCACTCTGAAATTACTATCAGGGGCGGCGGTATCATTTTCCCATTGTCTGTATTATTATGGTTTGTAGGTACAGGTTTTCAATACCCTTTATTTATATCAGGATTAATTATTATCTCCACAATAAGTTTTATTGATGATATAAGGGAGTTTCCTAAAAGGTGGCGCTTATTAGCTCACCTGGCGGCTATTGTTATGGTATTTTGGCAGCTCAATTTATTTTCGGCTAATTGGATGCTACTTGCCGCGTTTATAATAATTGTAGGGGTAATTAATGCCTATAATTTTATGGACGGCATTAACGGTATAACCGGTATTTATAGCCTGGTTACCTTATCAACGCTTTTATACATTAACCAATATCAGGTTATTTTTATTAATACGGGGTTAATATTGTCGGCCATTATCGGCATAATTGTGTTTAATTTTTTCAATTTCAGGAAAAAAGCGGTGTGTTTTGCCGGGGATGTAGGCAGCATTTCTATTGCATTTATTATATGTTTCCTGCTAATTAAGCTAATGCTAACTACCGGTAACATTTCCTATGTTTTAATACTGGCGGTATACGGAATTGACACAGCATTTACCATGATTTTACGGCTAACTAATGGTGAAAATATATTTTTAGCTCACCGGGCACATTTATATCAATTGCTTGTAAATGAACGTGGTTTTAAACACTTAACAGTTGCTATAATATACGGATTTATACAATTGCTTATAAATTTAAATTTGCTCATTACAGGCAGGTTTAACAGCTATATATTCTTAGGCGGTTTTTTAATAATATTATCCATTATATACCTGGTATTAAGATATTGGGTTAATAATCGGCAGTTATATAAAACCAAGCCATTTTAAATTGGTTATAAACCAAATCAGTAATAATGAAAAATCTTGTACAAGCATTTATATTAACATTGTGTTTTACCTATTGCGGTTTTAAAGCGAAAGCTCAATCAGAACTTATCCCAATAAGTAATGATGTTAATTATAGAATTGAAAAAAATATTTATTTTTCAGGTAACGAACGGGGCTTTAGCGCCATCAGGCCATTTATTGTTGGCGATGCTATCGACTCGGCCAGTTATTCATCACTGTTATCTCCGGTACCGTTACAAGATTGGCAAACCCGAAGCTGGCTTGGCCGCAAAATATTTGCGCAACATTTAATAGAATTAAAAAGAAACGATTTTGAGCTATCGGCCGATTTTTTGCCTTCCCTATCGATAGGTAGAGAAGGGAGCAGGGCGTTAAATCTTAATACGCGCGGATTTCAGGTTCAGGGAATAATAGGTAAAAAGAAATTGTTTTCATTTACCACATATTTGTACGAGAACCAAGCCCAGTTCCCAAACTATGTTACCTCGTTTATAAATACCAGCCAGGTTGTGCCCGGCCAGGCAATTGTACATAACACAACAATCAAAAATAGTTTTGATTATGCTTATTCTGGCGGTACCTTATCATTTACACCATCCAAGTTCCTGAATATTCAGATGGGGTATGACAAGAATTTTATTGGCGATGGTTATCGCTCATTACTCCTGTCTGATAATGCTGTAAACTACCCATTCCTTAAACTTACAGCAACACTTGGGCCTATACGCTACATGGCCATGTATGCTCAGTTTACTGATGATTATGGTATTGTATCTGATGATAGCACACCATTCCCTAAAAAGAATGGGATATTTCATTATTTAAGCTGGAATGCTAACAAAAACTTAAATTTCGGGCTGTTTGAAAGCGTAGTTTGGAAACCTGGTGATATTAATTTCAGTTATTTGAATCCGATCATTTTTGCCCATCCTGTGGATCAGGCAAACGGATCGCCAGGAAAATCATTAGTAGGCCTTACAGGCAGTTATAAATTCCTGGACCATTACGTATTGTATGGTCAGTTTGCGTTAAACGAATTTACATTTAACAAGGTATTTGCAGGTACAGGCTACTGGGCAAATAAGCAAGGCGAGCAATTGGGATTAAAATACCTGGATGCCTTTAAAATAAACGGATTAACCTTACAAGCCGAACTAAATTCAGTGCGCCCGTATACCTATTCGGCAGATGAAGAAATTAAAAACTATGGTCATTTAAACCAGCCGCTTGCACATCCTTACGGAGCAAACTTCCGCGAATTTTTATTTATCGGTAATTATAATATCAAACGGTTCTCCATCAGGGGCCAGGCAGGGTACAGTCTTTATGGCCAGGATACGCTAAGTTCCAATTATGGAAAAAATATTTTTTTGCCCTACACAACCAGGAAATCCGATTACGGAAATTATATAGGCCAGGGTATCAAAACACATTTATATTATGGAAATCTGAACTTTTTTTACCTGTTAAATCCTAAAAATAACCTTGGTTTGGAATTCGGTTATTCCTATAGACGAGAAAATAGTATTCTTGGCACAAATAATGCATCAATAATAACATTCGGGTTAAAAAGTTCATTCCGGAATTTATATTATGATTTTTAAAACATCTTCGTGTTTTTTTTTATTCTACTAAAATACACTGTATTTTTAAAAATTCATGTAAATTTGTACATCTACTAAAATCTATACCTATGCTCAACCGCATGAATGTCGTTCCTAGATGGATAATATTTTGTCTTGACATATTTTTTTGCACTCTATCTTTAGCCTCAGCCCATTTTATAAGTAATAATTTTGAATTAGGCCATATTACTTATACTTCAATAAAATCGGTACTGTTTACTTTTTTGATTATTAACTGTATAGTTTTTGGTATATTAAAAACATATTCCGGTATTGTAAGATACACCAGCACACAGGATTCTATCAGAATTTTAAGCTCAGTATTACTTAGCAACGCTATTTTTTACATAGTCAGCAGTTCGGCACTAATCAGTGATGTCAGGTTAAACCGTATTGTACAGGTTGTTATTATTAATATGCTATTCAGTTTTGTATTATTAATAACCTATCGTGTTATAGTAAAATATTTGTTTTCCTACATTCATAACCTAAAACTCAATCAAAAACGCGTTATTGTTTATGGTGCCAACGAAACTGCCATTTCTACAAAGCGGATATTGGATCAGGAAACAAGCTTAGATATGAATATCATTGCATTTATTGATGAGGATATTCGTAAAAGGGGTAAAAAAGTAGATAATATAACTATTCACTCGCTATCGGATATCGAAAGGCTTATCGTTTCTGAAAGAATAAATGAATTAATAATAGCAAAAACGGATATTGATGTTAATGTAAGAAACACTGTTGTGGATATTTGCCTGGCTCATAATGTGCGCGTATTAAATATCCCGCCTATAAGTAACTGGATAGGAGGACACTTGAACCCAAGCCAACTACAGAATATCAGAATTGAAGATGTGCTTGAACGGGAACCCATTCAGGTTAACAATATGCTTATTGAGCATCAAATATGCGATAAAACCATACTGGTAACAGGAGCGGCAGGATCCATTGGCTCAGAACTGGTTCGTCAACTGATGAAATATGAACCCGCGCTTATTATCTTAAATGATATTGCCGAAACGGCCTTACACGAATTACAATTAGAACTGCAGGATACCCTGGATGATGATAGCAAATTTGTGCCATTTATAGGCGATGTAAGAAATAAGGAACGTATGGTGCTGCTGTTTGAAACCTATAAGCCCGACTATGTGTATCATGCAGCTGCTTATAAGCATGTGCCAATGATGGAAAATAATCCGTGTGAGGCTATAAATACAAACGTTTTAGGAACTAAAATGGTGGCTGACCTCTCCATGAAATACGGGGTAGATAAGTTTGTAATGATATCTACCGATAAAGCCGTAAACCCTACTAATGTAATGGGCGCCTCAAAACGTATTGCCGAAATGTATGTGCAATCACTTATTGATTTTCATACCGATGACAATATCATTATGAACAATGATATGAGTATAGCTACCAATAAAGCTAAAGGTAAAAGCCGTACAAAATACATTACCACGCGTTTCGGTAACGTACTTGGGTCTAACGGTTCTGTAATACCAAGGTTTAAAGCACAAATACAAAAAGGCGGGCCAATTACGGTTACACACCCCCAAATTACCAGATATTTCATGACCATACCCGAAGCATGCCGTTTGGTGCTGGAGGCGGGTTCTATGGGCTCAGGCGGCGAAATCTATTTGTTTGACATGGGCAAATCAGTTAAGATAGTCGATCTGGCCAAAAAAATGATCAGGCTTTCCGGCTTTGTGGTTGACCAGGATATTAAAATTACGTTTACGGGTTTGCGGCCGGGAGAGAAACTGTACGAGGAGTTATTGAATGATGCCGAAAATACTATCCCAACCCATCACGAAAAAATAATGATAGCCAGGGTACGTAAACAATCATACATGAAAATTAATAAGCACGTACATGAGTTAATATCATTATCGGCTTCCTTTAATGATTCGCTTGTAGTAAGAAAAATGAAAGAAATTGTTCCTGAATATAAAAGTAATAACTCCATATTTGAGGAATTTGATATTGAAATACCAGTAGCATTATAATGCTTACTGTCTTTCTTTTTTTGCATACAAACTAATAAATGTCCCTATTTAACTTCCCGGCGGGTAAAAGAATAAATATCTGTGTTATTGGCGATATGATGCTCGATCATTATATTAATGGCTTATGCGATCGTATTTCGCCCGAGGCACCTGTACAGGTGGTTGATATTAAAAACGAAACATACAGCCTTGGCGGTGCAGGAAATGTGCTTAAAAACCTGCAGGCCTTTGGTTGCCTCGCTTCCGTTATTGGTATTTGCGGTAATGATAATGCGGGCCAGGTAATGGAACAGGAACTGGCAAAGGCATCGCCTGCTTTTTATCACCTGGTAAAGGATAATAACAGACGGACAACCATTAAAAGCAGGGTGATTGTAAACAGACACCAGCTAATTCGTTTAGACAGGGAAGATAAAGATTACTGTACAGACACTGTCGCTCAAAATATAATTGACGTTTTTAAAGGTAAGGCCGCCGGAATTGATGTGCTGATCATTTCAGATTATTGTAAAGGCGTTTTAAGCCCGTACCTGGTAAAAGAGCTGCTGGATGTATGTAATGCCAGCCAAATCATTACCATTGTTGATTCGAAGCATAAGGACCTATCTAAATACCGGGGGGCAACCTTAATAAAACCTAACAAGAAAGAAGCTGCTTTGGCTTCAGGCATTAATATTACTAATGACGTTACCTTAGAACAGGCCTGTAAAAAAATTGCAGATGCTACCGCCTGCGCCACAGTGATTGTTACACTTTCTGAAGATGGGATGGCCATTTATCACGAAAATAAGTTAACTAAAATTCCAACAAAAGCTATCGAGGTTTTTGATGTTACCGGTGCCGGCGATACTGTTATCGCGGCATTGGGTTTTGCGCTGGCCAATAATTTTTCGGTTAAGGAAGCTTGTAACTTTGCCAATCATGCGGCAGCGGTGGTAGTTGCTAAATTTGGCAGCGCGGTAGCTTCGTTAAGTGAAATAAACAATTTAAGCTAATTTGGTAATGGATCATCCCAACATTGCATTTCATATCAATGAACACTTATCGGTGATTAAAAGTATCGGCGAAGAGGTATTTGCAAAACAAATAAATGCTGTTTGTGAACTGATAACTGATGCGCTAAATACAAATAACAAAGTTTTATTATTTGGTAACGGAGGCAGCGCCAGCGATGCCCAGCACATAGCTGCCGAATTTACCGGCCGTTTTGTAAAAAATCGCCGGGCTTACGCGGCCATAGCCCTCACAACTGATACATCGGCATTAACTGCCATAGCTAATGATTACGGGTTTGACCGGATATTTGCCCGCCAGGTTGAAGCATTAGCCCGGCCAGGCGACGTTTTGATCGGCATATCAACCAGCGGCAATAGTGCCAATGTGCTGGCAGGTTTGCAAATGGGTAAGGAAAAAGGCTGCAAGCTGGTAGGTTTTACAGGCAATGCTGGCGGACAAATGAAAGATTTATGCGACATTGCCCTTATAGTTAAAAGCGCTACCACAGCCCGTATCCAGGAGGCGCATATCCTGATAGGCCACATTATATGCTCGGCCATTGATGATTTGGTCTGATCCCGCTTATTATTGACTTATAATTAGGTTACGGTATTATTATATAATATTGTTTGCCAACATTTATTTTTTGTATTGCGAATAGCTCAACGCTGGGTTTAAATTTTTTTAATAATGGTTATTATTCAACATCATTTTAGTAAAAACTTAATTTTTACCTATCAAAAAGTATCAATTTTCCATTATTTGTGTTAAATTAGCACCACAATATTTAATTAATTCTTAAGGCAGGAGTGATACATAGCAAATGATATATAGATACGCTACGTTTATAAAAGCCATCAATCTTTCTATTGATTATACCATACTAAATATCAGTATGGTAATATCATATCTTATAGTCGACAAATCTTATATATTCTGGGCCAGTAATAAAAGCTACTTACCTGTTGTGCTTGTTTTTAACCTTATATGGTTATTATCTGCAAATATTACCGAACTGTATGAACAGGTTTTGAATAAGGATTCCATCCGTACCTATCAAAGTGTTTTTAAAACCTATATATTGTTTGTATGCCTTATATGCTTTACCATCATTATAATTATTGGCACTAAGGCCTATTTTATTACCCGCGAATATCTTTTTTACTCTTTGGCCCTGTTTGGGTTTTTAATAGGGATATGGAAACTGATCTTCCTGGCTATCAGGAAAAGTGACAGACGTTTACTGATTGACGCGCGTAACGTAATAATTATAGGAGCTGGCAGGATAGGCCGCGATTTGCATCATTATTTCCAGAGTAATCCTGATAAGGGGTACAATGTATTAGGTTTTTTTGATGACGATTCCCAAAACGTCAGGGATAAAAGACTATACCTGGGTAATACTGATAACTGTATTGATTATGTGATAACCAACCAGGTTGATGAGATATTTTGTGCCCTGCCGGTATCCGAATCAAGCAAAATTGAGCAGTTAATGATTGATTCGGACAAACATCTTATTCGTTTTAAAATTATTCCTGAATACTATATTACCTCGCGCAAATCAATGCTCGTGCAGAATTTTGATCATATACCTGTTATAGCGGTGCGGCCCGAACCATTGGAAAGTATGTTGAACCGGATGGTAAAACGCCTGTTCGATTTTTTTTTCTCATTATTTGTAATTGTATTTATCCTAAGCTGGCTTTTACCTATAATGGCTATTATTATCAAAATTCAGTCGAGAGGGCCGGTGTTTTTTATCCAGTTGCGTTCGGGTAGGGATAACTTGCCTTTCAGATGCTACAAATTCAGGAGCATGAAGATCAATAGGGATGCCAATTCTAAGCAAGCCACTAAAAACGATAAGCGTATTACCACCATAGGCGCGTTTATGCGCCGTACAAGTATTGATGAACTGCCCCAGTTTTTTAATGTGTTGATGGGAGAGATGTCGGTTGTAGGGCCACGCCCGCACATGCTTAGCCATACCGAAGAATATTCCAAACTCATTGATCAATTTATGGTGCGTCATTTCATGAAACCGGGCATTACCGGCTGGGCGCAGGTTAAGGGCTTCCGTGGCGAAACTAAAACTACCCAATCAATGATGAACAGGGTAGAGGCCGATGTTTGGTACCTGGAAAACTGGTCGTTCCTGCTGGATTTGAAAATTATATTCCTTACCGTATGGAATACTGTGCGCGGCGAGAAAAACGCCTATTAAGCCATGATTAGCGTAACTGACCAGTTAGGCAATACAGTTACTATAAAGAATATCCCTCAAAAAATTGTTTCAATAGTCCCTTCGCAAACAGAATTGCTATACTATTTAGGTTTGGCCGACAGCATTGCCGGTATCACCAAATACTGTATTCACCCGGCTGCCGGGGCGCGGCATAAGCAAAAGGTAGGTGGTGCCAAGCAACTGGATATCGATCTGATCAAATCCCTGAATCCCGATCTCATTATCGCCAATAAGGAAGAAAATGAGCAAAATCAGGTGGAGGAATTAATGACCCTGTATCCAACCTACATCAGCAATCCTGTTGATTTGCCCGGAGCCTTGGGCATGATCAATAGCATAGGCGAACTGGTAGGAAAGGATAAGACGGCTCGTCAACTATCGGCAAATATTCAGCAGGAATTTAATCGTTTAGCGCACTTTAAACCATCAGGACTGAAAGTAGCCTACCTGATATGGCGTAAGCCTTACATGGTGGCTGGTACGGATACCTTTATTAACGATATGCTGCAGCGCTGTGGGTTTGAGAATATATTTAACAAAGGCAGATATCCTGAAGTAACTATTGATGAAGTTATATCGGCCCGCCCCAATGTGGTCCTGCTTTCGTCGGAACCATATCCGTTTAAGCAAAAACATGCGGAGGAGTTTCAGCAGGCGCTGCCCAATGCTGTTGTTAAACTGGTAGATGGCGAAATGTTTTCGTGGTACGGCAGCAGGCTGCTTTATGCCCCGCAATATTTTATCAGGCTGACAGACAGTATAGCTGCAAGTTAAGCCATAAAATCATTTCACAGTTTGGCTTTTTAATTTTATCTTTGCCAACTCTAAAAATCCTAACTGCGGAAGTGGCGTAATTGGTAGCCGCACCAGACTTAGGATCTGGCGCTTCACGGCGTGGGGGTTCGAGTCCCTTCTTCCGCACCGAGTTTAAAAGCCGTTAACTAAGTAAGTTAACGGCTTTTTATGTTCAATTCAATGACTATTTCACCCGCTCAGTATACTCTCCGGTGCGGGTATCCACTCTTATTTTATCGCCCTGGTTTACAAAAAGCGGCACCCTTATCTCAATTCCATTTTCTGTTGTTGCAATTTTTAGAGCGCCCGAAGAAGTATCGCCTTTAACAGCCGGCTCGGCATAGGTAATTTCCAGTTCTACAAAATTGGGTGCCTGGGCCATAATGGGTTCTTCGCTTTCAAACGAAACGATCACGTCCATTCCTTCCTTCAGGAATTTTACAGCGGGCCCGAAGAGCGCTTTTGGAATATTATGCTGTTCAAAGCTGGTATTATCCATAATGACCATAAAATCGCCATCCTCGTACAAATATTGAAAATCATTTGTTTCTACCCGGCAAATCTCTACTTGCTCGTCGGTTCCTAAACGGGCCTCCACAATTTTGCCGGTTTTAATATTGCGAAACTTGTCCAGGTAGAACGCCCCGCCTTTTCCTGGTGTACGGTGCAGTACTTCGGTAACAGATACCAGTTCGCCGTTGAAGCGTAGTATATTGCCCACTTTAATTTCGGATGCTTTTGCCATGAGGTTATAATTATAAAATTTGAGCCCAAAGATAAATTAACTTACGATAAACCATCACCTAAAGAATAAACGCCGAAGCCGATTTTTATTGATCTTGATTTTAAGGCGTCACCTTAAAAAAATCAAAATCAGCATATCCCTTTGATGGCACCAGCCCCGGATTCAAACAAACCAGTCCGGTTTTGGCACCAATCCAGGTACCTTTTTCAGCCTGGTATACATCTCCAACGTTGGTATAGTTGGTGCCGTCGGTGCTATAAGCGTACTGACACAAGGCTTTGTCAGCCACATTTACCCGCAACCATATTGTATTGGTATTTACAGTTATAGTGAGCAGCGGTTTGGGCATGGATATCCTTCCTTCCTTTTTGCTTTGGTAGATGACCAGGTTATTACCGCTCGTTTGTTTTTCCAGGCATAAAAATATCGTAGAAATGCCGCTAACCGTTAATCCGGCCCTGTCGCCCACGGCAGATGGGTGGAATATCATTTTAGTTGTAGCGGTAAAAGCCGGCGCGGTAAATTTTTGCAAAAGTACATTAGTGGCATATATAAAGCTTCCACTGTCAGTTGGGTTACAAATGGCCTTCAGCCGCATAAAACCCGGATGTTCGGTTAAGCTATACCAGTTGTTTTGCGGGGCGGCCTGCCATTGCCATTGTAAACCCAGCGCGGCCGATGAAAAATTGTCGGAGGTTTGTGGTACCGCTACGGGATACTTTTTACCTACATCCGGCATCTTGTAAGTTAATACGGGTTGCCCGGCCCCGGTATCATCTTTATCTTCGCCAATTACGGGCCAGCCATTTTTCCATACCGCCGGCTGCAGGTTTAAAATCCGACCGTAAGGGCCCTTGTCCTGGAAATGAATAAACCACCATTCGTGCGTCTGCGTTTCTACCAGCCCGCCCTGGTGAGGGCCGTTAACATCGGTATTACCCTGGCGCAGTACAATTTTATCCTCATAAGGTCCATAAATATTTCTTGACCGGAAAACAGACTGCCAGCCCTTACTCACCCCGCCTGCCGGGGCCATGAAATAATAATAACCATCGCGTTTCTCCATAAACTTGAAACCTTCCAGCACCGGCTGCTTTTTACTATCCTGGAAGATGATCTTCCCGTTATCAAGCAACTTTTTGCCATCAGCGGTCATTTTATGGAGTATGGCTGGGCCGGCGCCTACACGGCCGTGCAGCAGGTAGGCTTGCCCATCGGTATCCCAAAAAGGGCAGGGATCTTCCCAATTGGCTATGCTTTGCACCAGTGTTAATGTCCAGGTTTTAGCCGGGTTAGCGGTGCTGGCCATAAACAAGCCGTCCTCGGGGGTGCAGAAATAAACATAAAACAAGCCGTTATGGTAACGGATGGACGGCGCCCATGATCCCTGTCCGGCCTGCATCTTTTGATAGCGTTGTAAAGGCAAACGGGCATATACATGGTTAATAATGGTCCAATTCACTAAATCCTTTGAATGCAGTACGGGTATCCCGGGCTGGCAGTTAAAACTGGAAGCCACCATATAATAATCATTGCCCACCCTTATTACATCCGGGTCCGAATAATCAGCATAAATAATGGGATTCTTATAGGTGCCATCGCCGTTATCAGGTATCCATACCTGGGCTTTAGTGGTAATAGTAAGGCAAAACAGGCAGGCAAGCAGCAAATATTTGTACATATTATTTAGGCTAAAGAAAGATAAATATAGTAATGAAATCGATTGCAGCGATATGAAAATTAAAACACAAGTATAATGCCCCACTATAGGGGATCAATAAAATACAAACACGCGGTCCCGATTTTTTTTAAAGGTGAAAATTACAACAGGCGTAAGCTTAGCAGATTTCCTGAAAGCGGGTAACTTTATAGTTACCCGCTTTTTGTTTTCAACCTGTACCCATATCTTTATTATTGAATATATATGTACGGTTATTAAACCTAACTTGTACTAACCAATTTAACCTATTAGTATGAAGAAAAATTTATTTTTTATTTGCCTGCTCTCATTGGGCGTAGGTGCGTACGCTCAAAAAAGCGCCCCGGCCCGTAAGGGTAAAAGTGCTGCGAAAAGCGTAGCCGCGCCAAATTATGCACCGCCGGGTACAGTAATTGTGCCGGCATCGTCTTTCCTTGATCGGATGCCTAAAGGCGATATTTTGGCTGAGGCCAGGGGCGATAACTGGTATTTTAATAATACCGCTATTGTATTAAACTCGTTGACAAACCTGATCACTTTTGTAAATGTATCAGAGGCAGGTAAATATTATGTATATGTCCGCAGTATGGGGCAAAAACGCACTGGCTTTAAGGTTGTAGTTAATGATAAGGTTACTGCCGACCGTTTTGGCGATAGTGCACTTGTCTGGAAACGCTCGGCCACCACGTTTGATTTGATGCCGGGAAGAACCGCGGTTAAAATTACACGCCTTAACCCATCGCCAACATTTGACGTAGTGGTATTAAGCAAGAACCCGAACCTTAAAGAAGAGGATATTAAGCCGTATCAACTTGATCCGGATGTGGTATTGCTGAAAGAATATAAGTCGCCGTTATTCCCCGGTTTACCAAAATTTGGTGATGTGGACGGCGATAAAAAAACAGATTTCCTGGTGCTTTCCAATGATTTTTCGGCAACTATGTTCAATAACGCGGGTAAGGAACTATGGTCATACAAGGCCCCTGCGGAAAATGCCCGCCTGCGTTCGGAGTTTGAAGCCCCCGGCGTAATATGGGACTTTGACCATGATGGTAAAGCCGAAGTAGTGCACTGGAGATTTATTGACGGAAAAGAATGGCTGGTAATAGCCAATGGGGAAACAGGTGAAATTTTACGGAAGGTAGAATGGCCTACCGGCCCGCTGCCGCATGTTTATAATAACTTTAGGCTGGCTATTGCTAAGTTAACCAAAGGCGCCCCTAATGAAATTGCAGTATTTACCGATTATGGCGGCACTATTAATACCACGCTATATGATGCGAACCTGAAACTGCTATGGCAGCATACCGAGCACCGTTTAAAGGATAACCAGGGCCACTACATTTACCCGCTCGATATTAACGGGGATGGTATTGATGAAATACTGGTGGGTTCGGAACTGCTGGATGCTAAAGGCAAAGAAATATGGAACAGGTTTGACCTGGTAGGCGATAATCATGACCATGCCGACAGCTACAAACTGATTGATATGAACCACGATGGTAAACTGGATGTTATAATATCAAACAGTGAAACAGGTGTATTTGCTATTGATGGCATGACCAAAAAAATGATATGGCAAAACGTTGCCGAACATAGCCAGCAATTGGATGTAGGGTATTTTCTGAAAGGCGTACCGGGCCCGCAAACCGTTATTGGCGGCCGAACTTATGGCGCAAGGGGCAGCGCGACAGATCCTTATCTGTCAAGCCAGCTTTATTGGTTTGATAATAAAGGTAACCTGGTTAATATGTGGCCGCATGGCGTACCGCTTAACGGTAATCCTAACTTTGTAAGCGGCGATTGGAAGGGCGATGGCAAACGCCAGGTATTTTGGTACAAGTTTAAGTTAGATGATAAAGGCGAAGGGCACCTTTATTTCCCTGACCAGGTTTATCATATTTTTGACTTTACCGGTCGTGGCGCTGATGAGGTAATTACATTTGGCCGTGGTGTTATGCGCATATATGGTTCCAAAACCGCCATACATAGTGGTAAGGACAAAAAAGCGGATATCAGATACCTGCAGCTGAACGTGGCTAACCATACCCATTATTAATTATATAAGCAGAAGACACGCTGTATGGCCCTGTATTTATTATGCAGGGCCATTTTTTTGCCCCAAAAATCAAACAGCCGGATCTTAAAATGAGTTTATTGCAAATCCATCGGCTTAAAGTTATACCTTTACCAGCTACATATGGAAGAAAGAAAATATTTAGCTACCTGGAAAAGATACCTTCCGGTTATCCGTTTGCATTTAAAGAAAAGCCTGGTTGAAGATCAAAGCTTTAAACTGAACATTACTGATTTTGAATCGGCCGGTGATAGGGGTAAATCAGGTTATACCTTTAATATAACGATGGATAACGGCCGGGTAACTAATAACATCAGCGGATCAGCCATAGCGCGCGATCTTTTTGAATTGCTAAAAGCCGATGAAGCCATTAAAGCTATGCTTCAGGATAAAAGTGTTAAAATAAGCGTAGGTAAATCGTTCCTGTTCAGTATTAAAACTACACATACATCAGTTTATAAATAACAGTCCTGGTGTTCCATTTTTTGAAATGGAACGCTGTGGGCCGGCCGGAACATAAGACACAATTTCTTTTTGTAAAGGCACATAATTAGGTGTCTCTTTATAAATTTATAAATAGGTGTCTTTTACAAATTACGCTTTCTTCATAATTTGTAATCAGCTATTTTACTAATCCCGATCGGTTTTTTGTAAGTATTAAAAAAATCTTACTTTTAATCGCCAATGGAAGAAAAAAACAACCCCAAAACCATCAAAGCATGGGCCATGTTCGATTGGGCGAACTCGGCCTATAACCTGGTAATCACATCAACCATATTCCCGGCCTATTATACGGCCATTACCACCACAAAGGAGCATGGCGATAAGGTGATGTTTTTTGGGCACAGCTTTGTAAATACGGCCCTGTCCAACTATGTGCTTTCGGCAGCCTACCTCATTATAGTATTGTTGCTGCCCGTATTAACCTCCATTGCCGACTATAAGGGGAATAAGAAAAGCTACATGCAAATGTTTACCCTGCTGGGTAGCGTGTCCTGTTGTTGTTTGTATTTTTTTCGGCTTAGTACGCTGGAATTTAGTATGATATGCTTTGGTTTGGCTGCCATAGGTTATTGCGGAGGCTTTGTTTTCTACAACTCCTATTTGCCGCAAATAGCCACGCTTGATAAGCAGGACGCTGTAAGCGCCAAGGGCTTTAGTTATGGCTATATTGGCAGCGTAATATTGCAGATCATTTGCTTTGTGTTTGTATTATCGCCCAAAGCCTTTGGAATTACTGATGCTACCTTCCCGGCCCGCTTGTCATTTTTACTGGTTGGTATATGGTGGTTAGGTTTCGCCATGATACCTTATGCTATTTTGCCCAAAGGGCAGCCAAGCGCCAACGCGAAAAATGCAGATGTACTGAGCGGTGGCTTTAAGGAATTGGCAAAAGTTTGGCGCAAAGTAAAAACTATGCCTACTTTAAAAAGATACCTGCCCGCGTTCTTTTTTTACTCCATGGGTGTGCAAACCATTATGCTGGTAGCGGCCAATTTTGGCGCAAAGGAGCTGCTGCTGCCCGAAAAATCGCTGATCATTATTATTCTTATTATCCAGATTGTGGCCATTGCCGGGGCCAACATCATGTCGCGCCTGTCCGACAGATATGGCAACACAAAAGTGCTGATCGGCGTGGTGCTGATTTGGATCGGCACCTGCATAGCCGCTTATCTGACCACTACTCAATTACAGTTTTATATGCTGGCTATTGTAGTAGGTATGATTATGGGGGGCATACAATCGCTTTCACGTTCCACTTATTCCAAATATCTGCCGCAGGATATTCCTGACACGGCGTCTTATTTTAGCTTTTATGATGTTACGGAAAAGCTGGCTATTGTAATAGGGTTGTTTACCTTTGGCTTTGTAGAGGAACTAACCAGCAACATGCGTAACTCGACGCTTATATTGGCTGTATTTTTTGTGATAGGTTTAGTGTTATTAATTTCTTTACACCTGTTTGAGCGTAAAAGCCGTAAAATTTCGGAATTTAGCGCGGCATAAATTTGATTGATGAAGGTTGAATTATTTATCCCCTGTTTTATGGATCAATTATATCCTGAAACAGCTATGAATACGGTAAAAGTACTGGAAAAAGCAGGCTGTAAGGTTGAATATAACCCGGCGCAAACTTGTTGTGGCCAGCCAGCCTTTAATTCCGGCTTTTGGGACGAGGCAAAGGTTATTGGTAATAAGTTTTTAGACGATTTTTCGGAGGAGAACGTCATCGTATCGCCCTCGGCTTCCTGCACCGGCATGGTCCGTAATTACTATACCGACCTGTTTAAAAACACCACTAAACACAACAAATGCCGCAATATACAAGGCAATATCTTTGAGCTTTCTGAATTTTTGATCAATATCCTGCAGTTTGATTATTTCGGCGCCGAGTTGGATGGCCGCGCGGTTTATCATGATAGTTGCGCCGGTTTGCGCGAATGCAAAATAAAGGACGAGCCCCGCAAATTATTAGAAAAGGTACACGGACTGGAATTGGTACCATTAAACGATAATGAAACCTGCTGTGGTTTTGGCGGCACCTTCGCGGTTAAATTTGATGGCATATCAAGCGCCATGGCCCAGCAAAAAGTAAATAACGCGCTGGAAGCGGGTGCCGAATACATCATCTCTACCGATGCCTCCTGCCTGTTGCATATACAAGGCTATATTGATAAGCAGGGGCTGCCACTAAAAACCATGCACCTGGCCGATGTGCTGGCTAACGGGTGGGGAAATGTATAGGGAGAAAAATTACGAACCTTCCTCATAGGCTTTCAGTTGCAGACCGAAGCCGGGCTTGGGATAAAGAATATATTTATTAATCTCTTCATCATCAATGTAACTTTTTTAATCCAACCTCAGGATTTACATTTTACTGTCTTATCTTACCATACCAATTTAACCTGAGTAGTACATACTGATTTATTGCAATCATAATGTATAAAGTCGTCATTGCGAGGAACGAAGCAATTCTCGGTATGGAGAGCTACTCTTCTTACCGGGGATTGCCACGCTACGCTCAATGAGGTAGATATTCCTCTAACCAAGAACCAAATGATACAACTATGGACAGAAGAAATTTTATTAAAACGGCAACTATAGCGGGCGGGGCCTGCTCCATATTAGGGCCTTCGGCATTTGCCGGCATGGCCGACCCTGCCGGGATACCATGGGGAGGCGCTATGCGCTGGATGCAACTGGCCTTTGTGGAAAATGATCCGGTAAAATGCGACCCTGACTTTTGGCTGGATTATTTTAAACGAATACATGCCGATGGCGTTTTGCTGAGCGCGGGCGGGGTAGTGGCTTTTTATCCGACTGAGATACCCCTGCATCACCGGAGCGATTACCTGGGTAATAAGGATTTGCTGGGATACATGATTGAAGGCTGCCGTAAAATGAATATGACCGTTTGCGTACGTACCGATCCGCATGCCGCCCGGCAAAATGTGTACGATGCCCATCCCGATTGGATAGCGGTAACTGCCGACGGGCAAAAGCGCCGCCACTGGGCCAATCCCGAGCTTTGGGTAACCTGTGGCCTGGGGCCGTATAATTTTGACTTCATGACCACGGTGCACCAGGAAATTATGCATAAATATCGCCCCGAAGGCATATTTTCCAATCGCTGGAATGGTAGCGGCATGTGTTATTGCGAGCATTGCGTGCAAAACTTTAAAGCATTTTCGGGCGGGATGGCTTTGCCGCGGGGGAACCAGGATAGGGCTGCCTCCGCTAAATACCGCGAATGGAACGTAGCGCGGTTAAAGGAATTGTGGTTTTTATGGGATGCCAAAATACGCGAAATACGGCCCGATGCCCGCTTCATCCCCAACGGCTTCCCTGATAATAAGGTAACAGCCAAATTATCGGATATATTTTTTGCCGACAGGCAGGGCCGCTCGGGAAATATCCCCCCATGGAATAGCGGCCGGGGCGCTAAGGAGTTGCGCGCCAATGGCATGGGCATGAAACCCATGATCCATATTTTTAGTGTGGGCCTGGAAGAACGGCCGCGCTGGAAAGATTCGGTTAATACCGAAGCGGAGCTGAGGATATGGGCGGCAGATGGCGTAGCCAACGGCATGCATCCCTGTTTTGTAAAATTTGGCGCTACACCTATAGATAAGCGCTGGATTGAGCCGATGGTTAAAATGTACCAGGGCTTTTATAAAAGCGAACGTTATTTGAAAAACATAGCGCCAATGGCCCGTGTAGCGGTGGTAGTGGGCGGCAGAAATGTAGGACAAGCACAGCCGTGGCAACAGGATGCCGCTTTTCATTTGCATGGCATGTACCATAACCTGGTAGAGGGCCACATGCCTTTTGAAATGATAGATGTGAGTTTGCTGGATGCCGAACATCTGAAGCCTTTTAAATTATTGATACTGCCTAATATCACTTCACTCTCTGACGCGCAATGCGGGCAGATTAAGGCCTTTGTTAACGCAGGCGGTAGCTTGCTGGCCAGCTTTGAATCGTCCCTGTATGATGAAACCGGTAAAAAGCGCCCCGACTTTGGTTTGGCCGATCTGTTTGGGGTTAGTTTTGACCAGGGCGTAGAAGGACCGATGAAAAACAGCTACCTGAGGCTGCGTACCGACCCGGTAACCCATAAATACCACCCTGTGCTGGAAGGTTTGGAAGATGCTACCCGTATTATTAACGGGATATATCGTGTTAAAGTAACGCCAAAATCTAACGATTTCCCAAGCCCGGTTACCCTTGTGGCAACATACCCGGACCTACCGATGGAGGATGTTTACACCCGCCAGCCTGATTCGGACATCCGTGAGCTGTATTTGCGGCAGGTTGGCAAGGGCCGGGTAGCTTATATCCCCTGGGATATTGAACGCTCCTTTTGGCAATACATGAGCCCCGACCATAGCCGGTTGCTTAGCAATACCATTAAATGGACCTTGAACGAGGACCCGATTGTAACCGTAAAAGCGCCGGGACTGATTGAAACCACCGCCTGGCGTCAGGAAAAATCCATGACTGTTCACCTGGTGAATATGACTAACCCTATGATGCTGAAAGGGCCCTTTCGCGAGTTGATACCTGTAGCCGCTGCGGTAAACATTAAAGTGCCCGCGCAAAAGAAGGTGACAGCTGTGAAACTGTTAATGAGCGGGCACCTGCCTCAGCATACCATACAAAATGGAATAGTTAGTGTGCATGTTCCGCAGATATTCGACCATGAAATTATAGCGCTTGATTTGGCATAGGCCAGCTGATAAATAGTAACCGATATGACCTGGACACAATCTGTTAACCCTTTAAATAATCCGGCGCTTTCGGCAATAGTTGCCCTGGTGCCTATTTTGGTTATTTTCTGGGCATTAATTATTAAAAAAATGAAGGGCTACAAGGCCAGCTTGCTGGCCTGCTTAACGGCTGTTATTATTGCTATAGCTGTTTACGCTATGCCGGTAAAACTCGCTGTGCTATCTGTAGCTAATGGAATGCTGTATGGTTTTTTCCCGATCTGCTGGATAGTTATCACCGCCGTGTTCCTGTTTAATATCACCGTCAAAAGCGGGCAGTTCGAGATCATCAAACATTTTATGGCCTCCATTACGGCCGACAGGCGTTTGCAGGCATTGCTCATCGCCTTTTCATTCGGTGCTTTTTTGGAGGGCACGGCAGGCTTCGGCGCGCCGGTGGCTATTACGGCGGCTATGCTGGTAGGGCTGGGGTTTAATCCTATGTATGCCGCCGGTTTGTGCCTGATTGCCAATACCGCGCCCGTTGCCTTTGGATCGGTAGGGATACCTATTACGGTAGCCTCGCAAATATCCGGAATTCATGAAATGGAACTGTCGCAAATGGTGGGGCGTACGCTGCCGATACTTTCAGTGTTTGTGCCACTCTACCTGGTGATCTTAATGTCCGGCTTTAAAAAATCAATAGAGGTATTGCCCGCTATTTTGGTTTCAGGTGTTTCGTTTGCTTTACTGCAATTCAGTACCTCTAACTTTTTAGGCCCGGCCTTGCCCGATATTATCGCCGGATTGGGTTCCATCATCGCCTTAACCATCTTCCTGAAATTCTGGAAACCCAAAGTGATCTGGCATTTTAAAGATGAGCAGCCGCAGCCCGTACCTGAAAAAGGTATTTACACCACCGGACAGATTATTAGCGCCTGGTCGCCATTTTTGCTGTTAACCATTATTATCATCACCTGGGGATTACCGCCCGTAAAAGAATTTTTAAACACGCACGGACAAGTGCAGTTTAATTTTCCGGGTTTAAACAATGCTATTGCGGATACTAAAGGCGCAATTATACCGCATGTTTTCAAATTCAACTACCTGTCGGCAGCCGGAACGGCTATTTTATTTGCGGGCATTATAGCAGTGCCCATGCTGGGTTTAACATATAAACAAGGCATAAAAATTTTCGGCGAAACGTTGGATCAGCTTAAATTTCCTATTATTACCATCATGTCGGTATTAGGGTTCGCCTATATCGTTAATGATTCGGGCATTACCACTACTATCGGCATTATGCTGGCTAATACCGGGGCTCTGTTTCCGTTCTTCGCGCCAATGCTGGGTTGGCTGGGCGTATTCATCACCGGGTCGGATACTTCGGCCAATGCCTTGTTTGGCAAGCTGCAATATATTACGGCTACGTCTATCGGCGTGCCGCCTGTGGTTACAGTGGCCGCTAATATTTCGGGCGGGGTTGTTGGTAAAATGATCTCGCCGCAGTCTATCGCCGTGGCCGCGGCGGCAGGTAACCTGGTGGGCAAGGAGTCGGATCTGTTCCGCTTTACCGTAAAACATAGTTTTTTTATGCTGATGTTTATCGGTCTGCTTACCTTAGCCCAGGCGTACCTGATCAAGTGGATCATACCGCCGGCTTACATTGCCGATAAAAATATAGTGGCGGCAAGCAGTTCGCTGCCTGGCTATACCTGGCTGGTTGTGCTGGCCCTGGTAATAGCTGTATTTGTAACCATTACCATGATAGCCAGGCGCAAAAGCGCCCAGGCCGAATTAAAAATGAATAATATTAATTACAATGAATGAATCATTATTTAAGTATATGAAGGTTGGCCTGGTGCACTTCATGGCTTTTCCGGAAACCATGAGAGGCGAGGGCCCCATAGTTGAAACGGTTAAGAAAGTAGCCGTTGATGATTATTTTAACGCTATTGAAATAACTGCTATCAAAAATCCGGAGGACAGGCAGAAGGTGAAAAGCATGCTCCGTACCTCGCACATGACGATAGCTTACGGCGGGCAGCCGCGCCTGCTCACTACCGGGATGAATATTAATGATTTAAATGAAGGTGCCCGTCAGCTTGCTCTTGCTAACCTGAAAGAAGGCGTTGATGAGGCTTATGAGATCGGCGCGTCGGCTTTCTCATTTTTGAGCGGCAGGTATGCCGAAGAAACAAAGGAAGCATCTTTTGAGGCGCTGGTAAAATCGACCCGGGAAATATGCGACTATGTAAAAAGTAAAGGCGATATGAAGGTGGCCCTGGAGGTTTTTGATTACGATGTAGATAAAAAGTGCCTGATAGGGCCTGCTGCTTTGGCCTTGCGCTATGTGCAGGAGGTAAAAAAAACGCATGATAATTTTGGCCTGATGGTTGACCTGAGCCATATCCCGCTGATCCATGAAACTATTGAAGAAGCAATATTGCCGGTTAAGGATTATATTGTGCACGCGCATATTGGCAATTGTGTTGTGTGCAGTCCGGATATGCCGGCTTATGGCGATGTGCATCCTTGTTTTGGTTTCGCTAATGGGGAAAATGATGTGGAGGAGGTAAGGCATTATTTAAAAGTATTGCTGGATATCGGTTTTCTGAACACTAAAAACCCGCCTGTAGTAAGTTTTGAGATCAAACCTTTTGGCGATGAGGATTCAGACGTAGTAATAGCCAATGCCAAACGCACATTGAACGAAGCCTGGGCACGGGTTTAAAATTTGATAATGATTCTAAAAAATATGAAGATTGTAGTACTGGACGGATATACCCTTAACCCCGGAGACCTATCCTGGGATGCGCTTAATAAATTGGGAGAGGTAACCCTGCATGACAGGACGCCATATGCCGAAATAGCTAAACGCTGCGCCGGAGCGGAAGTTGTTTTAACCAACAAAACCCCGCTTGATGAGGCCACCCTGAACCAACTGCCCGATTTAAAATATGTGGGCGTATTGGCTACCGGTTTTAATATTGTGAATACCGCCGTATGTAAGGATAAAGGCATTATTGTAGCCAATGTACCGGGTTACGGTACAGCATCGGTAGTGCAGCTAACTTTTGCTTTGCTGATGGAGCTTACCCTGCACGTACAACGGCATAGCGACGCGGTAATGGATGGCAAATGGTCGCGTTCGGCTGATTTTTGTTTCTGGGATTTCCCTTTGATCGAGTTGGAGGGGAAAACACTGGGAATCATCGGTTTTGGCAACATAGGCCAAAGGGTAGGCGATGTAGCCACCGCTTTCGGCATGAACCTGATTGCCACCGGCAGGCGGCAGACCGATCAATCGCACCGCAAAAATTTTAAATGGGTAAGTATGCCCGAATTGCTGGAACAATCGGATGTGGTTAGTATCCATTGCCCGCTCACCCCCGAAACGCAAGGGTTGATCAATAAAGATAACCTGGCCAAAATGAAGCCGTCGGCCTTTGTGCTCAATACCTCAAGGGGGCCGGTAATTAAAGATGCCGACCTGGCCGACGCGCTGAATAATAATGTAATTGCCGGTGCCGGTATTGATGTACTTTCGGTTGAACCACCACCTGCGGATAATCCACTATTCAAAGCTAAAAACTGCATTATTACCCCGCATATTGCCTGGGCCACCAAGGAGGCGCGCCGCCGCCTAATGGATATAGCCGTTAATAACCTATCGGCTTTTGTTAATGGCAGCCCGGTTAATGTGGTTAATAAATAGCTTTAATCCGGCTATCGCATGAATATACTCATCGCTCCAAACGCTTTTAAACACAGTCTTGACGCCCCGGCTGTTGCCGGTGCTATTGCGCTGGGGTTTGAGCAAAGCAAACTCGACTGCACCTGTCAGTTATTTCCGGTTGGGGATGGGGGCGATGGGACAGGCAGCCTCATTATTAAAAAATTGAAGGGCGAACTGGTTGAGACCAGTGTACACGACGCCCTGGGCCGCCAAATAACCGCGCAATTCGGTTTAATTGATAATGGTAACACTGCCGTAATTGAAATGGCGGATGCCGCGGGGATCAGGTTATTAAAGAAAGAGGAATTAAACCCATTGATTGCCAACACCACGGGCACAGGTGAAATGATTAAACATGCGTTAGATAAAGGCGCGCGCAAAATTATTATAGGTATGGGCGGTTCGGCCACTGTTGACGGCGGCACCGGTATCTTGATGGCTTTGGGGATCAGGTTTTTAAATTCGAATAATGAACCGATTACTTCGCCGGCTGAATTGACTGAACTAAATACGATTAACCTATCAGGCCTTGATAAGCGGGTAGCCGGTTGCGAAATTACCGTGCTTTGCGATGTAGATAACCTGCTACTGGGTAAAGAGGGGGCTGCCGCCGTTTTTGGTCCGCAGAAAGGCGCGTCTCCAGAAGATGTGGAGGTGTTGGATGCCGCGCTTAAAAAGCTGGCCGGGGTTACTTTAACTCAAACAGGGATCGATATAGCTGCTGTAAAACACGGCGGTACCGCCGGCGGCGCGGCGGCTGGTTTATATGGCTTGCTGCAGGCTAAGCTGGTAAGCGGCGGCACTTATTTTTTAGAGCTGACAGGCTTTAACGCGTCCCTGCAAAACGCCCGGATAGTGATAACAGGCGAGGGGAGCATTGACGAACAAACCCTGCAAGGTAAGGCCCCGTTCGCGGTAGCCTGCGCGGCTAAACAAAAGGGGTTGCCGGTTATTGGGTTGGCGGGTAAAGTTCCGTTAGTTAATTCCGAAGAATTGAGCAGGTATTTCGATATGCTGTTAGCGATAGGCAATGAACCGGGAGATTTGGATACGGCATTGAGCCATACGCGCGATAATTTGGTTCGCACGGCTAAACAGATCGGTAATTTGCTGGCTTTATTCAACAAAGAAATTAATAGATAAGATAGCAGCCCCCCGGAGTTTAAAAACAAGCATGACAATTAAAAGTGACCTGTCCTACTATAGGTATACAAAACCCCCTCTCCGGGCCTCTTATTTCTTCTTTCTCAATCAAATAACTTTTTATCCTGTTCAATAAATTTTGGTCGCAACAAATTTAATCCGAGTGCTTTATTTAGTTCCACAGTTACATAATCAGCCAGTTCGGGCGAGTAGCGCTCATCGTGCTGATGCATGAAAAACCATACCGATTGCAGGCCCTGCGCGGCCCATTGTTTAATACGGGCCACCCATTCATCCACCCGCTGGTAATCCGTACGGTCCAGGCTGTTGCCCACAAAACGAATAAAGGCATGAGGTGTTGGCAGTTCCATGTGTACGCAATCGCGTCTGCCAGACGCGTCGGTTATTACCGCGCCCATGTTCAACTCGTGCAACATGCCGAATAACTGCTGCTTATTTTCGGGCACCGCAAACCAATCTTTATGCCTTACTTCCACAAACACAGGCACATCGGCAGGTAAATGTTCCAGGTAGGCTTTAAGTTCGGGCAGGCTTTTTGGGGTATAGTTATCGCTCAGCTGCAAAAACAGCGGGCCAAGCTGGTCGCCAAAGGCCATTATACCTTCATAAAATGAGGTGGTAACATCCTCCGCGTTCTTCAACCGCCGGATGTGGCTGATACTTTGCGAGAATTTAGGGCAGAATTTAAAACCGGGATTTACCGCCGCTTTATCTCTCCATTTACTGATGGTATCGGGGCCGTAAACCTGGTAAAAAGTAGCATTCAGTTCAATGCAATCAAAATGCTTTACGTACTCGTCCAAAAAATTGGCATCCTTGGTTTTTGGAGGATATATTTTACCCACCCACTCTTTACGCCCCCATTTAGCGCAGCCTACATGCACCTGCAAAGGCTTGTCCGGATTTGATGCCGCAAGTGTTTTAACAGTCAGTTGCGGATCTGGCGGTAAGGTAAAGTTTATGCGCTGTAATTCTTCTGGAGTAACTCGGCCAAATTCCATAATATTTTTTTTTGGAGTGGAAATTTAATCAAAATTCGGTATCGAATTTTATAGTTTTACAAAAATGGATATGTTCCGGCAATCGGGGTATCCTACTTAATATTCCTAAAATGATCATAGCTCTTATTATTCTGCTAATTCTGATAGTCGCCTGTTTTATGTTAAAAAAGAAAAAGCATACTATCAGCACAGCATCCGGACCGGCTATTAATTACCATGAGCTTTTGGACACGCACGTTGCCTTTTATCGCAAGCTGGACCCGGCGGAAAGGAAACGTTTTGAAAGTCGTATCCGCGATTTCCTGGAGGAGGTAAGAATAGAAGGTGTCGGCACAGCTGTCGCCGGTCTTGACCGCGTGCTAATCGCCTCCAGTGCGGTTATTCCTATTTTTGGATTCCCGGATTGGCGATACCATAACCTGACCAATGTAATTCTTTATCCCGATACCTTTGATCATGAATTTCAGTTTGAAGGCGAAAACCGCAATATCTTAGGGATGGTTGGTTCGGGCTACATGAACGGGCAAATGCTGCTTTCAAGGGCTGCACTGACAAAAGGCTTTTCTCAAAATGCCGGGGCTGAAAATGCGGCCATCCATGAATTCGTTCATCTGCTGGATAAATCTGACGGCGCTACGGATGGCGTCCCGGAAAATTTGATGGCCCAGCAATATACGCTGCCATGGCTGCACATGGTCCACCAGGAAATGCACCGCATTCAAAAAGGAAAATCGGACATCAGCCCTTATGCGTTAACCAATGAAGCGGAGTTTTTTGCTGTAGTATCTGAATACTTTTTTGAAAAACCGGAAGCGCTGCAACACAAGCATCCCGAAATTTACCAGCAATTAAGTCAAATTTTCGGACAAGATCCGACAGGTTAACCTATTTAACACTACATTAGTTTATCTAAACTTAAAATAATGAACAAGTTAAGGATCACTATTACCGCAGTTCTTGCATTAGCACTTGCAGCGGGCCATACCCGGGCACAGCAAAATCAGGAAAATGACATAGCTTACTACATAGCCCATGCTCCTTTTAAAATGCCTGCTGTTACCGAACCGCATTTTAATACCAACGTATTTAATATAAAAACTTACGGCGCTGTAAGCGACGGGCAAACACTTAACACCACGGCATTTGAAAAAGCCATAACAGCCTGTAATGCTGCCGGCGGCGGTACCGTACTTATCCCCCCAGGGTTATGGCTTACCGGGCCTATAGTGCTGAAAAGCAATGTAAACCTGCATGCCGAACGCGGCGCGTTAATTACTTTTACTACTAACCATACTCAATATCCAATCATAAACGGCAGGGTTCAGTTGCCTGTATCAGGTAATAACCTGGAAAACGTAGGCATTACCGGCGAAGGTATTTTTGACGGCGGCGGCGATACGTGGCGGCCGCTCAAAAAAAGCAAGGCTGCTCCATCGCTTTGGTCTGCTATGTTGAAAAAAGGCGGCGTTGTAAGTAAGGATGGCGACATGTACTGGCCAAGTAAAGAAGGTATGGACGGAGAGGATTACCTGAAAAATTTAAAAGGCAAACCTAACCTTACCGCGCAGGATTACTTGCCTGCCCGTGATTTTTTGCGCCCTAATATGGTGGTTATTACCAATAGCAAAAATGTATTATTTGACGGCCCTACTTTTAAAAACGCGCCGCAATTTGCGCTTAATCCGCATGGCTGCATAAATATGATTATCCGCAATGTTACCATCAATAACGAATACTCAGCGCAAAATGGCGATGGGATAGATATTTCGGAATGCAAAAATGTGCTTATTTATCATTGCACCGTAAACGCCGGCGACGATGGCATTTGCATGAAATCCAGCGGTAAAGGCGATGTGCTAAATAATCCCGCGCTGAAAAATGTGATCATAGCCGATTGTATTGTTTATCATGCGCATGGCGGCTTTGTGATAGGCAGCAATACCAATGGCGGCATGCAGAATGTATATGTAACCAATTGCAATTATGTGAATACCGATGTGGGGATCAGGGTAAAAAGCAGTCGTGGCCGCGGCGGACCGGTACATGATATTTACATCGACAATATATTCATGCACGATATTTTGAACGAAGCTATCCTGTTCAGCACCTATTATGATGAGAAGGCGGGCACTACGGCTGATCAGAAATTTGAGGTGAACGCAACCACGCCCCAATTTTATGATTTTTATATCAGCCATGTATATGGCAGCGGCGCCAAAAACGCGATATCCATAGTCGGTTTGCCGGAGATGCCCGTAAACCACATCCATTTTTCGGACTTGGTGCTATCTGCCGGTAAGGGTATCGACCTGACTGACGCTTCGGATATCAGCCTGAAGAACGTGAAAGTGATATCGCCCCAAAAAACGCTGATCACCACCAGCAACGCCTGGAACATCGACCTGAATAACATCAGCTTTGGTGATAACCTGCAAACGTTTATTGATTTAAAAGGCGACAAAAGTAAAGCCATTACGGTATCGGCTACTAATTTAAAACAAATTAAGGAAGCAGTAAAAGCGGAGGCCGGGGCATTAGCCTCGGCAGTAACTATTAAATAGACCAGGAAGATCAGTGTTTATACATTATTTAAAGGATATGTCATTCAACCAGCAGGAGAAATCTTAACGCAAAACCAATGCCGGTTACTACGTATAAGATTTCTTTCTCCGTTCGAATGACAAGCGATAAAGTTCTATAAATCAGGGCAATTTTTAAATCCTGCAAATCATGTTCAGGCAATCCCGAAAATCCCGGTCAAATATTCAGCAAATTAGTTTCCCGGGCAATAATATCGGCTATACTGGTTTCACTCAGTATTTTAAGGGAAGCATCCCGCACTTCAATAAATACATCGCGGATGCCGCAGGTGGTTTCCTGGTGGCATTCATCGCAGCGGTGATAAAAATTCAGACTGGCGCAGGGTACCATCGCGATGGGGCCGTCGGTAATCCGTAATACATTAACCAGGTAAATATCTTTTGGGTCCTTGTTTAGGCTATAGCCGCCACCGGCGCCTTTTTTGCTGTACAGGAAACCTGCATTGCGCAGATCGAGCAATATTTGCTCAAGAAATTTTTTGGGTATATGTTCCTGCTCTGCTATCCACGATATTTGCAGGGGTGGTTTATCCCGGTGTTTACCAAGCAGTACTAATGCCTTAATGGCATATTTTGTTTTTTTGGAAAGCATTTGCGCGTTTGAATAACAAAAAGTGATGTAAAAATGTTAAAATTTACTCGCTTTCTAATCAAAGAAGCTGAAAAAAAACAAGTTTTCCTATGGCTTTAATGTGATTTTTTTAAAAGTAATTATGGCGATATGACTGATAGCTTCAGGCAAACTACTTGGGCATACAATTGTATTAGTTACTGACACGCTATTAAATATGAAAACTCTGACACAGCCCGGTAAGTTTCAATTCGGCCCGTTTATGGTAAGCTTGTTAATTACGCTTGCCATTGGTATTGTAGCTTCGTTATTTACAACGCCGCAAATTGCGGGATGGTATGCCTCATTGCAAAAACCGGCGTTTAACCCGCCCAACTGGTTGTTTGCCCCGGTATGGACAACGCTTTATATTATGATAGCTATTGCCGCCTACCTGGTTTGGAAACGGCGCGACACTTCGCCGGCCTACCGTAAAGCTAAGCGGGTTTATTTCTGGCAGTTGCTGCTTAACTTCTCCTGGTCCATCATATTTTTCGGGCTGCACCAGGTATTGATAGCGCTGATGGTGATTGTTTTGTTATGGCTGAGCATTATCATTACCATGTTTGCCTTTAAGCGTTTCAGCGCAACGGCGTGCTGGCTTTTATTACCTTATTTATTATGGGTAAGCTTCGCCGCGCTACTTAATTTTTCTATTTATGTACTGAACCGGTAATTTGTTTAAATTAGCCTGTGGTTAATATCATTATTAATGTTGAAGAAATACCTGTTATTTGTCGTTTTTTTGCTGGTTTGCCAGTTTGGTTGGGCCGATAGTATCGCTATTAACAATTTTGATGTGAAGGATAATCCTTTTGGTAATAACCAGATAGCTATTGTAGCTACCGATTCATCAAAAAACACGCAGGACAATATAAACGGCGAATTTACCTTCACCATTAACGGGTTTGAGCAGCAGCTTACCTTTAATAAAGGCGTAGCGTTTTACAGCCCCAGGATAGATAAGTCTATCTTTTTATATATAAGGCACGTAAATGATAGCGGCAGCCACGGCAATTTATATTATGTATATAAGCAGAGTGATAAGCTGAGCCCTGTCCACATCAGCTGGCTGGTATTGCTGGGTATACCGTTGCTGCTTATCCTATTGGCTTATATGTTTAAGCGGTTTATCATTATTGCCGCCATTATCTTCCTTATCTTCTTTTATTTTAGCCACCATAACGGCTTAAGTATCTCCACTTTTTTTGAAAGTATATTGGATGGATTAAGGAATGTTTTTTAGGGAGAAATGTACGTCATCGATTTCTACACTTTGTTATTGCGGGCGGAGCATGGCAATCCCTGGTTTTGTAGAGACAGATAATTATCTGTCTCTACTACGGAGAAATGCTTTTGTTCCTTATTCCGCCGATGCCCTGAACATCAGGGCGCCAACGGTTAGGTTGGTGCGGCTATCGATAATAATAGCGCGGCCATTGCCTTTGTTTTGCTGGTACAGGTCAAATGCCAGCGGTTCGGCTGTTTTGATCACTATGCGGCCAATATCGTTCAGCTTGAAATCCTCGGTTTGCTGTTGTTTTTCCAGGGTGTTGATCTCCATTTTGTACAACACCTCGTTAATGCGGCAGCGGGTAACCTTGCTGTTGTGCTGCACAAGGTAGGTAACCGCAGTATCCATTGGCTTGGTATCCATCCAGCACAAATCGGCTTCTATCAATTGCGAAACGATGGGCAGCTCATTGCTTTTTACCAGGATATCACCACGACTGATGTCTATCTCATCCTGCAAATGCAGGGTTACCGACATACCGGCTGTAGCTTCTTCCGGGCGCTGATCAAATATTTCTATCCTGTCCAGCACTGTAGTAAATCCGGATGGTAGTACAGTAACCTTGTCATTCAAGTTAAAAGTGCCGCTTAATACCTTACCGGCATAGCCGCGGTAATCGTGCAGGTCGTCGGTTTGCGGCCTTACTACCCATTGTACTGGCATACGGGTGGGTTTGCTGTCCTCGTTTATATGTGTTTCTACCGTTTCAAGGTAATCCAGCAGGCTTGGGCCCTGGTACCATGGCATCCTGCTGGAAACCGAGCCAACGTTATCGCCTTTCAGCGCGCTTACCGGCAAAAAGTAAACATTTTGCAGTTCCAGCTTGCCCATTAATGCGCGGTAATCTTTTACAATATTGTCAAAAATCTCCTGGTTGTAATCAACCATATCCATTTTATTTACACATACAATTACGTGCGGTATTTCCAGCAGCGATACCAGGAAGGAGTGACGGATGGTTTGTTCTATCACACCTTTACGGGCATCAATCAGGATAATGGCTAATTCGGCATTTGACGCGCCGGTAACCATGTTACGGGTATATTGGATATGGCCCGGGGTATCGGCAATAATAAATTTGCGTTTTTCGGTCTGGAAGTATTTGTAGGCAACATCAATGGTAATACCTTGCTCGCGTTCGGCCTTAAGGCCGTCAGTTAAAATGGCCAGGTCAATAGTACCGTCATCATTTTTACGGTTGCTGCGCTGCATGGCTTCCAGTTGGTCCTCCAGTATCGAGTCGGTATCATATAATAAACGACCAATCAAAGTACTTTTCCCGTCATCCACGCTACCCGCGGTTAAAAATTTCAGCATGTTCATATTAAAAGTACCCTCCTTTCTTACGGTCTTCCATGGCAGCTTCCGATACCTTGTCGTCCATCCGCGCGCCACGCTCACTAATTTTTGACGCGCTTATTTCATTAATAATTTCATCTATCTCAAATGCTTCCGATTCTACAGCAGCGGTACAGCTCATATCGCCAACGGTACGGAAACGTACTGTTTTGCTGAATACTGTATCCTCATCATCCATGTTCAGGAACGGACTGGCAGCCATTAATTGTCCGTTACGGACAATCACTTCGCGCTTATGGGCAAAGTATACCCCCGGAAGCGGAATATTTTCGCGGCGGATATAATTCCACACGTCCAGCTCGGTCCAGTTACTGATAGGGAACACCCTTACGTTTTCGCCTTTATGAATTTTGCCGTTATACAGGTCCCAAAGCTCGGGGCGCTGGCTTTTAGGGTTCCACTGGCCAAATTCATCGCGTACGGAAAATACACGCTCTTTGGCGCGGGCTTTCTCCTCGTCGCGGCGGGCGCCACCTATACAGGCGTCAAAATTGTTTTTAGCAATGGTACTTAATAAGGTAACCGTTTGCAACTGGTTACGGCTGGCATTTTTGCCTTTTTGTTCCACAGCACGGCCGCTGTCAATATCATCCTGCACGTAGCCTACTATCAGCTTTTCGCCAATGCGGGCAATCATATCATCGCGGTATTGAATGGTTTCGGGGAAGTTATGGCCGGTATCGATATGTACCAGCGGGAAAGGAAACTTACCCGGGCGGAAAGCCTTTTCGGCCAAACGTACCAGTGTAATGGAATCCTTACCGCCCGAAAACAGCAAAGCAGGTCGCTCAAACTGACCCGCCACCTCTCTTAAAATATGGATGGCTTCCGCCTCCAGTTCATCTAAATAATCCAGTTTTTTTGTACTCATTCTGTTTCAGTTCATTAAAACCCACCTTATAACGGCTTTAATTCTTTTGTTTCTTCGTCTATGCCGCTTTCTGTGCTATGCAGCCCGCATTCTTTTTTCGATTGATCTTCCCACCACCAGCGGCCGGCTCTGAAATCTTCGCCGGGTTGTACCGCGCGTGTGCAGGGCGCGCAGCCAATGCTTGGGAATCCCTTGTCATGCAAGGGGTTGTAAGGCACATTGTTATCGCGTATATATTGTTTTACTTCGTCTAAAGTCCAGCTGTAAATAGGGTGAAATTTTACCAGGTTATTCACTTCATCCCACTCCACGTTTTCCATGGATTGCCTGTTGGCCGATTGCTCCGCCCGGATCCCGGTTATCCATAAACGGTTACCGGCAAGCGCTCTTTTTAAAGGCTCGATCTTACGGATATAGCAGCATTCCTTCCGGTTATCTACCGATTCATAAAAACTGTTAGGGCCCTTGGTGCTTACCATTTCCTGCAACAGCTCATTTTGCGGATAGTAAGCGTGTATGTGCTCGCCGTACATTTCCAGTGTGCGGTTCCAAACATAGTAAGTTTCGGGGAAAAGACGGCCGGTTTCCAGTGTAAAAACTTTTATGGGCAGCTTGTTGGCAAATATCATGTGGGTAATTACCTGGTCTTCCCAGCCAAAGCTGGTTGAAAAAATAATTTCGCCCGCAAATGTATCGGCCAGTTGCCTTAAGGCTTCCACCGGGCTAAGCCCCGCGGTTTGCTGTTTAATATGTTCGGTTAAATCATTCATGGTTTAAAGCACTTTTAACAGGAATAAAGCGATACTGCGCAGGCTGGTTGCCATAACAATAACGGCTACCGCTACCATTATGGCTTTGGTTGATATTCGGTTTGATACCTTTGCCGCTATAGGCGATGCCAGCGCGCTGCCGATGATCAATCCTGAAACGGCATCCCAACTGATACCGCTCAGCATGGTAATAAAGGTAAGCGAGCTCATTAACGCCACAAAGAAGCGGGTTAATTTTACTGTGCCCAGTGAAAAACGTGGGTTACGGCCACCGGCAATAAGCGCGGATAATACAATAGAACCCCAGCCACCGCCGCCAACAGCATCAACAAAACCGCCGCCAAAGCCCAGGAAACGGATCTTTTTAATTTTATCTGCCGACTTTTTTGGGCCGGTTTGATAAGCTTTTCTGAAGATGACAATAGCCAGGATAAACGTGTATAATGATACTACAGGTTTGGTGTAGGTGCTGTAATGCTCCAGTGATGAAAGCAGGTAAGCGCCCATCATAGCGCCTATAACACCCGGAATAACCAGCAAACGAAACAGTTTCCAGTTAATATTATTTAACCGGTAGTGCATCCAGCCGGCAATGCCGTTGCTCATAATTTCAGAAAGGTGCACACCCATACTTGCCGAAGCAGGAGGGATGCCCATAGCCATGGAAAAACTGGTAGTAGTTACACCATACGACATACCGATGGCGCCGTCTATCATGGCGAAAACGAAGCCCGCGCCTAAAAACCAATAAAATCTGGGGTTGATACTATCAATATAATCGCGTACAATAGGGTCCTTAAGCCACAACGCGGTTCCGGCGATAATTATCGATAATACAAGTGTGCCCCATATCAGCCACTTCAGGTTTTTAACCGGCACGCCGGGCGCTTTCCGGGTTGATACTAATACGGCGGTAAGCTTATTCAGCTGTTTTACTTTGTCGCTAAAATCGCCGTTAAGCCTGTCGCGCAGTTGGTTAACCTGCTGCAGGGTGGTATCAATTTCCTGGGGGATGCCTTCGTTCAATACTTCTTTAATACGTTTAGCTACCGTTGGTGATTTGCCATTGGTAGAGATCGCTATCTTCAGGTCGCCTTTTTGTACGATGGATGCCAGGTAAAAGTCGCACAGCGCGGGTTTATCGGCAATATTCACCAGTAATTTGCGGTCGCGGGCCGACTGGCGGATGTAATCATTCAGTTCAGCGTTACCGGTAGCCGCTATCACCAGGTCGGCGTTATCCAGGTCGGTATCGGCAAATGCTTTCTGTATAACCTTTATGCGGTCAAACCTGCCTGCCAATACATGTATTTCCGGGAAAAACTCCTTCGCTATAATAGTTACCCGGGCCCGCGGACTGTTATTTAAAACCGCGTTCAATTTTTCTAAACCTACATTGCCAGCGCCAATCAGCACGGTATGCAGGTCGTTCAGCTTAAGAAATACCGGGAACAACTGGTTGCCTTCCTCGGGTTTCAAAGCCTCAGCAGGTAATTCGTTATTCTTGGGTAACAATGTCATAAAACTCTTTAATAGGCTGATATTTTGGATGCAGCGCCACTACATCGCCCAGCACGATCAGCGCCGGAGCCTTGATCTTATTTTCTTCAACTACCTCGGTAATGGTATTTACTATCCCAATGGCTATTTGCTCATCAGTTGTCGATCCGCTTTGTATAACGGCTATGGGTGATTTTCCCCGGCCCTCGTTTTGGTAAAGCTTCACAATTTCGGCCAGCTTATGCAGGCCCATCAGCACTACTACTGTGGCTTTACTGCGCACGGCCTCGTACAAATCGTTTGATAAGGCGCCGCTGGCGGTAGTAGCAGTTACTACCCAAAAACTTTCGCTTAAACCACGATGTGTTACCGGTATATGCTGTAAGCCGGGCACACCGATAGCACTGGATATACCCGGTATAACCCGGGTGGGGATATTGTACGATGCCGCGTAATCCAGCTCCTCGTAACCCCGGCCAAACACAAACGGATCGCCGCCTTTAAGGCGTACTACGTGGCCATAGTTAAGGGCATAATCAACCATTAACCGGTTAATAGCTTCCTGTGTATGGGAATGGTCGCCATTGCGTTTGCCTACATATATTTTAGGCGCGGCGGTAGGGGAAAGGTCAAGTAATTCGGTGTTTACAAGTGCATCATATAAAACCACGTCGGCGCTTTGCAGCGCTTTCATGCCCTTAACGGTAATCAGGTCCGCGTCGCCGGGGCCTGCGCCAACAAGGGTAATGCGTGGTTCTTTATGTTGCTGTGCAGCTATCATGCTTTTACCAATTCTTCTCTTTTTACAGTTACCAGGTTCAGAAATGCTTCCGCGTCTTTCAGATAGCTTGTGGCAAATCCTTCTGCCGGCTCGTTTTTATTGATCTGCATAATCAGATCATCAAAGGTTGATGGCAACTCTATTTCGCCGGTAGCTACATAACGGGTGTCAAATTCCCTGATAACCCCGGTTTGTGTGCTGCTGTTTACGCCCTTATCTAAAAGCACAGCCTTGGCCGCGCTGATAAAAACGCTATAGGAATGATATATGCTATCGGCCCAGCGGCTTTCAGCAAGGGCCTCTTTAGCCCAGTCAAATTTTTCCTCACTTTCATAAAGCAGTGTAGCTACAAGGTCAATAATTACACCCGCGCATTCACCTACGCCAATAGCTTTTACATAAATTTCTTCATGTCCCCAATCCACAAATTCCTCATCAGTCATGGTAGACAGATCGGCTAACGGCTTTAATAACTGGTAAAAGTAATCCTTACCGTTACGGTCGTAATAATTATGGAAAGGCTCGTCCTTAAGCGAATGTTCTTTATAATCGTTAAGTACAGCACGCAATACGTGGGTAGCACGTTTGGCCGGAACCTTTATTATTTTATCGCCTGCACGGCCCAGGCCGTCGCCTACGGTGCCGCCGCCCAACAATACCTGGACAGATGGCAGTACCCTGGCGCCCGATTTAAGCGAACTGCCGTGGAACCCGATATGTGCTATGCCATGCTGTCCGCAGCTATTCATGCACCCGCTGATCTTGATCTTGATATCGCGGTTATAAATCAGATCTTCGTACTCATTGGTAATTACATCCTCCAGCACACGCGAAAGCGTCATGCTGTTAGATATGCCCAGGTTACAGGTATCGGTACCGGGGCAGGTAGTTACGTCTGACACGCTGTCGAAGCCGGGTTCGCCCAGGTTAACAGCATCCAGCGCCGCGAATACGGCTGGCAGGGCTTCCTTACGGATATATTTTAACAACAGGCCCTGGTTTTGAGTAACGCGTATCTCATCGGCCACCCATGGCCTTAGCCCATCAACCAACTTGCGCGCGTTAGCAGTTGAAATATCACCTACAAGCACTTTAACATATACCCCGTAATAGCCGGCTTGTTTTTGCTCAAACACGTTTGTGGCCAGCCATTGCTCATACTTTAAGCTTGGCGGTATAGCCGGGTAATCTGTATTTTGCGGAATATATGGTTCGGGGATGGTATCCCTGTTGATTTTATATTTTTTTACTTTGTTGGCAATTTTTTCAAGCTCTACCAGGTGTAAAAATTCTTCGAGCCCTATCTTCTGGATCAGGTATTTTAAACGGGCCTTGTTGCGGTTGTTGCGCTCGCCATGCCGATCAAATACCCTGATAACAGTTTCAATATAAGGAATCAGTTCGTCCTCGTGTAAAAACTCATGCACCAGGCTGGCTATGGCGGGTTGCGCGCCCAGGCCACCGCCTATATATACCTTAAAGCCACGTTCCCCATCTTTTATTTTAGGAATCAGGCCAACATCATGAATATAAGAGAAAGCGGTATCTTCTTCGCTTGATGAAAACCCTATTTTGAATTTACGGCCCATTTCCTGGCAGATAGGATTTCGCAGAAAGAACTGGAACGCGGCATGCGCGTACGGCGATACGTCAAATGGTTCTTTCGGATCAATACCGGCAGCAGGCGAAGCGGTTACATTACGTACAGTATTACCACATGCCTCGCGGATAGTTACATCATCTTCGCTAAGTTTAGCCCAAAGCTCCGGAGTGCGGTCAAGGCTGACATAGTGGATCTGGATATCCTGGCGGGTAGTTAAGTGCAGGTTGCTGCTTGCATATTCGTCGGATATGTCGGCAATGCGCAGCAACTGTTTAAAAGTAACCTTACCAAATGGTAATTTAATACGCACCATTTGCACGCCGGGTTGGCGCTGCCCGTAAATACCACGTGTTAAACGCAGGCTTCTGAATTTTTCGTCATGGATCTTTCCTTCGCGGAAAGCGCGAATCTTTTTATCCAGATCGATAATGTCCTTTTCAACTACGGGATTCTCCAGTTCTGTTCTGAAGCTTTGCATGTTTTGTTATTTTATTATTAAGTATGAAAAAAGCCCCTGCGGTGTTGGCTGCAGAGGCTGATATTTTATATTGAATATACCTGCAACCGCGCGTAAGCACCAACCCTACAGCAGCGTTTGTTAATTAGTTGATATTCAGTTTTTACTTTCACGATTCAAATATATATATACTCTACCTTATTTGTAGAACTTTTATGAAATTTGTTACATTAAGTAAACAAAAGTAAACAAATTTTTATAAAACCGGGTGATTATTTGCCTGAACTGCAGGGCCGACGCATAAGAAATTCTAAAGATCGTTATGGATATCAACAATTTGTTTGAAAGAAAGGAATAAGTTTTGGTTTTCAGGGAAGTGTTAAACAGGTCAATGGTGTTTCTTTGTAAAA
>Ga0164242_10000317_pt1 | contig 59912 bp, 56 predicted proteins | sample OricomgcompostMG_FD_108783 | JGI IMG/M metagenome (GOLD analysis project Ga0164242, IMG submission 108783) | Miracle-Growth compost microbial communities from Emeryville, California, USA - Original compost - Miracle growth compost (MG) ...
CTGCATCCCTGCTGCCGGACACGGCAGGATAGCGATTAGCACTCCGCTATTGGCCAATCTCCGCCTGCGGTGCTACCGTTTCCTGATTTGGAGACAATTACCTCCGACGAACGTGTCACTTCCGGATTGTGGCTCGGCGATGTGACACTGTATTCAGGGGTTTGGTCAGCAATGCCGATTAAAACTCTGCAGAGATTCATGTTCTCCGCCACTCCAGCCAGGGTCCTTCTACTTCCCACCACACACGCATATCTTCGCCTTTGAGAGTTTCTAGGTTGTCTTCCAGGGAGTTTGACTAATGGAATCCGCTCATCAGTATGAACCATTTGCACAGAAGAGCATTGTGCTAGACACGGCGACCGAAACCTCAAGGGATGCGGACTCTGCATATCTCACAGGTGCTGGCGAGGCCGCAAGGCAGTCGCCAACCTGGGCTGACGAGCTTCGGCTGCGGCACTGGGGATTCGAGCTCGTGCTCTGTGTCGTGAGCTTGGCGTCATTTCTCAGTCAGTCGATATTCCTGATTGAGTTACCAATTGGGCGATTTTACCTAACAAATAATGACAGCCATCATCCTTGTGCTACACAGGTTCGACGAAAAGCCTCTAGAATTTCTCCCGTTAAATATCACGCTCAATGCCTTCCTCGCCTTTTTCACTACTCTAGCCAAGGCCGGGCTCCTTCTCCCACTCACGGAGGCGGTGAGTCAATGGAAGTGGAATCTATACCAATCCAGCCCCAGAGGGAGGCCCTTGATGGACTTCCAAGTACTTGATAATGCAAGTCGCGGAGTTTGGGGCGCACTTAACGTTCTGGGCCGCTTCAAATTAAGGTAATTATAACCTCACGAGGACCTACAAGATACGAGGAGACTGAATAGAGTAAAGGAATGCTGTCACGATTGCAGCTTTTGTTTCCATCACTAGCATCGCTACTTCGCCAGTCACGCAGCAGATGGTTTCATACATTGTCCGGCCTACATCGGACCCTAGGCCCTTGACAAACCCGACAGTGCAGTCTTGGTATTTGGACGACCTCGGCACCTTCTTTCCCAGAAAGCCAATTAAACAGTCGCTCCAGGGTTCCGTTGAGGTGCCAATATCTCGTACGGAACCCAACTGCCCGACAGGGAACTGCACCTTTGGGATATACAAGTCGCTAGCAGTCTGCACGAAAGTTGCGGATATCTCATCCTTCTTGAAAGTAACTAAACTAGCCAATACATCAGTCGACGATTGGTTTCTTCCGTCAACACGGGTTTCCGGCAACGGTGTACCAGCTTACAAAGCTTCGTTACCCAACGGATTCACGGTTGTTACGCCAGTGGTATACGCAGCCGAACTCGCCGCCATAGACAGCGAAAACAATGCATCGCTTGCTTTTATGGACAATAACGATGCCAATAATGTCACCGCTTTATCTCACGCTTTCTTAATTTACAGTAATTCTGGGAACTTATCCTCCTTGGGACTCAATAGCACCAGCAAGGTGCCTTGGAGCTTCCGCGCCATCGAGATCCTCTTCCACGTGTGCGTGAATAGCTATCAGACACAGGTTGTTGATGGCGTACTCGACACCAAGGTTGTGGAGTCCTCATACGCTGGGTGGCCAGAGCCGGGAAACTATCCTATCCTCGTCCCTTCCTGTTACCCGGAAGGCGACACCCCCGAGAGCACGTGTGACTACCCGGGCGTGGTCACAGCCATTGACGGCGGCGACGGAGAGAGGTTTGAAGTTCGCAGGTATGATGCTACAGCGATGTCGTATGCACTGGGCGCAGAACTCTCCATTCAGATGGCCTGGAACGGCGCCGATGGGACCTGGGTCGGCACACCCGCGATGCCTCTGCTATCCGAAGCCATCTACGGTCCCTATTTCAACATTTCAAATCCAGATACTCAAATGCAGAGGGTGACTACGTGGACAGATAATATCGCAACGAGCTTGTCGAATTTGTGAGTACATTTCCAGTCGGAAAGCTGTTTCAATTCCGGCGGTCCTCCGATAGAGCCTAGGGTTGCTAACCACGAGAGCTTCACCAACAGCCTCCTAAGCTCCGCGAGGAACACGACTACCTACACTGGTGTTGCATGGCACGACGAAACCTACGTGAAAATTAGGTGGGGATGGGTATCGTTCCTCGCCGCCCAGTTGCTAGTCTCCTTTGGGTTTCTCGTTGTGACGATTGTTACAACTCGTTGGATGCGGATGCCCATCATGAAGAGCTCGGCTCTAGCAACGCTACTGGCTCCAACGGAGTCCGTCCGATCAATCTTTGACGCTGGAGAGTCGCGGGATGTGGTGGAAAAGCGGGCGAGAGCCGTCAAGGTTAGGCTTGTGGGTGGAAGGTTAGAAGTTGTGGAATAGATACCACTCCGGGAAGGACCAGGCCCAATTTTTGTATAGATATAATGGGCAAAAGCGCGGCGTTAACTGTATTACATGAGCGTCCTTGTGAAAGGAAATTGTAGCTCGAAAACATATTCCTACGTACTAACTTAGCAACGGATTGACCTAATTGCCAACGTATGTATTTTATTCTTACCACCGATGCCTTCAAATCTCTCAACCTCCGCCTAATAAGGCCGTTTCCTCATGGAGTAATTAACGATGTTGCTGAGATAGTGAGGAGTGGCCCAGGTTATCGCTCGTGTACTTCACGTCTGGAGCATCTCTGGGTTCTTGGCGTCGATGATCTCCTATAGCAATTTCCACTAGCCCATGGGCGGGAACTTGCAGGCCAGGCCGCTGCACTGCTCGAGATGAACTATCGTCGATGAAGCCTTGGTTAGGCGATTGTTAGTAGTGCTGAGTTTGGTTCTTATCTTGAACAATCATTAGTATTTTGTCATTGAATTAAAGTTATGCACTGTTTGAGCCTTGACGTGTGGTTTCGACACATTTGGCCAGCCCCTTATTTACATAGAAGTTGACGGATGGATATGATGGACGACATATGATCGGTTCGTAGCTTCCTCCTTATTCTATTTTTACACCTTCTGGGTTCCAGGAATTAGCCTGCTGATGAGTATCGCTGACTGTGCATGTGGGCGGCAGTCTTCATCACACTCTCACCCAACAACATCGCTAGCTTCCATTGTAGGCATTACCAGCCGAACGTTTCAACATGTAGAGCGACCTCTTTTGCCACCCCGCCCAGGACCATATATTGCGCGTCAGAGCAAATATTTGCCACATCGTGATTCATGCCACGGGGACCACAAGAAATAATCATGAGCTTCTTCCCCGGAATCACTGCCTCCTTGACCACGGCTTTTAAATCCGGCCGGCCTGCCGTGACCTCGCTCATAGCTCTCAAACCTTCGTCCTGAGATCTCCCGTCCTGAGATATCTCGTCCCGAGGTCTCCCATTCTGGGATTCCTCATGCGCTCTTGGTTCTGAGAATTCCTCCTGCGCTCTCGGTTCTGAGGATGTTGCCGTTATTTTGTCCAAGCGAGGCGTGGAAACCCCCGTGCTTTCGCTCGCCTCGCCCTCACCCGTTACATACAGGTTGATATTCACGCGCACGTCACCCTTAAAGTTTGTGGCTCGCTGAAGCTCTTTACACACCCAGAGAAAGCTCTGGGGGTCTCTCACCACCCATAGAAGGGTGGCGTTCCTCATTTTGGCTGGCGATATTGCAGCTGCAACATACAGGAGCCAAGACAAGCAGGCGGATATTCCACTCCCACCGGCTATTAGCAGTAGAGAGTCGTATCGGCTTTCGATTCGAGGGCGAGACAATCCGCCGTAGGGGCCATCCAGCACCACCCGTGTTTTTGCTTTGCCTCCATTCATTGAGCAATGTAAAGCAAGCTTCCTCGTGAAACCTTCATGGACCTTGGTCAGGAAAAGTAAGCGCTCTTTGCCTTTTCCAGCCTCCGGGGCCTCGTCCCCAGACGGGGGAGCCGACGCAATGGTAAATGGATGGCTATCAAATGGGGACACGGCGCCAAATCTCAAGAAGCTGTGCTGTCCGGGCAGGTATTTGAAGCCGTCTGGGATGTCCACCTCAATCCGCACGAGATTGGGCTCGAGCAACCTCAAATTGGCGCGCGCCGGCACGAACCAGCGCGAAGCGATGTTAGTAGTGCGCATGAACCAGAACATGCGGGCGAACCAGGACGCTAGCCATACTGCGACCGTCGCCCACAGGTACTTCCACGAGTCCTCCACATTGCCGGCATGCCAGAACAAGAGACCGAGATAGGTAATTGCTAGTAAGATGTGAACGGCGAAGAAGGATTCGTAAAAGCGCTGCCGGATTTGTGGAAGAGATAGCACGCAGAGGCCGAATAAAATGGCCAGAGGGGGTGTGCCGGAGTACTGGGCGCGAGTAGATGTTAGCCACGAAGTAAACAATATTCATCAGGACGATCGAATATTCCGCTCTCGCTCACCTCTGTTAGTGGGCCGCCATTATTCCGGTAGAACTCAGATTTCACCTTCTGGAAGCCGCCATCCCCCGGCTCCTGGACACTCGCGACAAAGAACGGGATGGTGTGTATCAGACTCAACGCGAAGCTCATCCAAGCAACCCACTGGTGTACAACGTTTAACCGCTCATGGCTAATACCCGTAAGTAGTGTGACGATGTTAGCCTTGCCGGCCAGCGCCACTAGGATAGGGACGCAGGCATAGGCCATCAGACCGGTTCGGATGGCGATAGGTGGCGAACCAAAGCCGAACTGCGGCCGGTAATATGGCTTCTCCGCGAAGACCAGCGCGGCCAAGAAGCCAATGGTAACGACAAGGAAGACCAGGAGCCCGGCGCGTGGGATGACGATACAGGAGTATTTGGTCCCCTTAGCAAGGCTCCTGTAGGAGACAAGGCGGCCCAGAGCGCGGGCTTTGTCTGGTAGTCCGACGGTGGCGATGGTGTTGGGAGTGACAGCGGAAGCACGCGAGCTGCTCGATCCATCGGAAACAAGGCAGTATATACGCCGGATTGTCAACAAGCCGACGATAGTGACCCCGTAGTATGTAGTCCAGTGTCCGTACGCAAACTGGCCAAGATAAGGGGTTGCCGTCTGGCTAGCATTCTTGCCTGCGTAGAAAGCGGTGCAACATTCCATCGCTTGCACGCACAAGGGATCACTGAGCGGCAAATCCACGACACTACTGTCACAATCCATCTTGGGAGATTGTGGGGCCGCCAAAGGACGGTGGTTTAAGCCAGTAAAAGATGGGAGGAATGAGAACAAATTTGATTGATGAAGCACAAACGCGACATCGAAAGTGAATTACAGGGCTCTATAGAAGAGTATTGTTGTTGCGGTCGAGATGTCGAGATGTCAATGAGATGCTTCGGCAGTGGGAATACAGAGGTGAGCCGCGTCGAAGCCACGTGTGACCTGTCCGGCAAACGCGACTGGGAACTCGGACCGGATGTTAGCAGGAGAAGGGTGTGTTATTAGTATAGGGGCGGAAATTAATATCCCGCCTGTTCGGTCTACCATTGCCACAAAAGATCAGAGGAGAGATACCAGGATGATGAACCATGACTACTCCTTGGAGGACCCTGGTGAAAAGGCTGGAGCGTTAGTGCGTAGAAGGATTCAGCCACTGTCCCAGAACTATCGTAGCCTAGCCTTTGGGTGATAATTGTACGATTTTGGAACGTCGACACAATCAGTTGGTTTTGATGAGTGGAAAACGTACTCGAGGTTGCCCGCACCTGGTGTTCTCAACCAATCAGCCGAGGAGGTATTTCAACGTATTCTGGATAAATGCCCCATTCCTCAGTACTTCTAGGACGTGACGACAAAGAACACCTGAGCTATGGTAATCTGCCACCTGGCATTCTCAAATCCGTAGAAACTTGTATTCGGCCATCACAATGGCATCTTTCTAAACGAGTAGTCCAGTTTTGCCATGTCCAATTCCTCATCAAGATGGCTAACACCTAGCTAAGCGCAACCGGGTCACCAGTAAGAAGGGTTGTGTAACATGACGAAAACAGATAGGTCTTGGCTCTCTAGTCGACATCATCCTCAGTTTTCTATATAGGTAGAGTATGGAATATCCCCGTCGAGCCGCTGCTGAAATATCATACATACAGTGTTTTGAAAATCGTATCTACAAAGGCCTCATTGTATCAAAATAACTTGACTCAATTAACTTTCTCCACCAAAGCTAAAAAGGGGTGGGGCTAATAGGTGTTTACAAAATCTGACAATCAGGACTGGGAAAGAAGGGCTCCATATCGCAGTCATCAATAGTGCCTTGTACAGCTTCAGTTGGAACTAGTGAGTCCATCGCGATATTCAGGAGCATTAAACACCAACAGAGATGTAGTAGCCCGCCCGCACGTTAGTGCATTTGTCGTTGACTTCGCCGTTGACTTGGCCGTTCCATTCCAAAAGTTGGCGCATTGGTCGTTGATTTCCGAGTTCCATTACATGTACTTGCTGTCGCTGATATCCTATGTCTTTGCAATCAAGTTACACTGGTTACCAGAGGAGACCTTGCGGAACTTGTAGCAATTGACAGGATCGTGGTCCGACGCAGACTTGGTTGTGGTGGTGGTAGTGGGTGAAAGGTGATGGTATCAATCATGCAGTACTCTTTACGAGCGCCAAGGTCCGGGAAGTGAGCATCGGGAGTCAACTCCTTGAACGACGCTGAGGTGCCAAGTCTAGCCGAGGGTCTCGCAGGTCTGTCCGAAAATTGCCTACCTTTCTCGGGGGCCAAGACCGTATATTTTTTATATTACAATTCTACATACCATCACCAGCTATCCACCGAGACTCGCCTCTTTGCTTGTTCGAGGGTGGCCGATGATTGCGCTGTAGTTCCCAAGTTAGACCAACAGACTTCGGGCACACAACACTTGGGGCACACAACCTAGGCACGACAGCACTGATGCGGAACCACTACTGAAGTGTCTCTATGGAAGGGTGCAGAAATTCTCACTGTACTGGCCATATTTCATAGGCACCTACCAAGGGAATTTAAGGTTGCATAACCACGTGTGACGGGTGTTCCTACATACGCAGTACATTCCTCGGGGTGCATTCCCAGGCGTCCTCGGGGGTTTCTTCAGGCCCGACCGGCACGCCCGGCACACCGTCACCTAGCAGCCCCGCAGCGAGATGTCCATGTGGGTCAGGGTCGTTCCGATGCGAGACGGTAATTCGTCGCGATTCGAAAGCTTGTCTGGTTCAAGCCGCCAAGCCCATCCTGCGAGGAGATCGGGCCGCCCGAATGACTTGGAACATGAGCACTAACAGGCTGGGTGGTGAGCAGCCGCCCAATGGCCTTGCAGCTGAATGATGCCCCACAAAAGGCTCCTTCACAGCATTAAGATCATGCTGGGAGAGAGTCAAACCTCCAAAGCCAGCGATCGCCCAGCTCAATCTTCTCTCTCTCTGTCCCTCTCTTTCCCTCTCCTCCCCCCCAACGCCCCCGTCCCCATGTATCTTTTTACTCGCCATCCAAATTTCCTGTCCTGCTGCGCTGCAGGCTTCCTGGCCTGGAGCAGGCCAGTGCAGGCCGCCTCAGGTACAGCAGAGATCGACCTGGTGTTTCCACAGAACGACACCTACGCGCCGGCACACATCATCCCTGTTGCCTTTGCTTTCCAGAATTCCGAGCTTGCTAGCTACCTCCAGCCCACAGTTGTATTTAGAATTTACCCCTATGACAACTACAGCCATGCCATTGCAATCGGCGACTTCGACATGACATGGATCAACTGGACGAGCAGCGACCCTTACATAGAATACGGCGAGGCGCTGGAGACTCTCAACACTGAGGGTACCTGGTTGCTCGAGTGGGAGCTATCCGTTACCAGCTGCCCCAGCTCAGGCGACCTAAAACCCACCGCTGATACTACAAGATACCAGATGGTATTCACAACCAAGAACGGAGCCAAGGAGCCAGACCTCACGGCTGCTACGAACGGGGATATGTGCTCGGGTGCCCTGAACTTCACGTTCAAGATTACCGACACACTAGATTCTGGAGACTTGTTCGAGAACGGAAAGCCCTGTGCCGTGCTGGCCGAGACCACACCGACTCCCACGCCTTGTGCGGCCAAGATCGAACCCTCGGCCGCATCCAGCATCTCCGCGTATCTGACCCACAGAGCATGCGCCGTCCAGACGGACCCTGCCTCCTGGTGCCCGGAACCCAAGGATGACGGGGCCAGGAGGATGGTGATACCGAGCCTGGCTATGGGTGGTGCGGCGTTCTTAGCGGCGGCTGTTAGTGGGCTAGGGTTCTTTATGATATAAAGGGCCTTGCTCGGTTAAAAGACCCGTTTCAGTTTCTTTGTGCATAGATCAAGCAATGAGCTATTGCGATACGTTTTCAGCTACATATATACGTACCCACCCTATTACATAGACGAGAAGCCTCACAACGAAGGATGGAGGTCAGCCGGTTGCTGGGAGGATCAAGGCCAAGAATTGCACGCTCTTCACTTGACCGTGGACTCCTAGTGAGATAATTTAAGTTGTAGAATAGCTATCATTGGAGGAAAAGGTTAGCGGGTGTCTTGGAGGGCCAACTTAATTTCATGTGCAAATAGATAAACTCGGCGGTCTCCGGTTTGTATTATACCTACCTATAAGCTTTAAGTAGGATGCCAGCAGCTTCCAGAAAGAGATACCCAACGTTACAAATGCAACCAAGTTTAGGCGCGTGGAGCCTTGACCGTAGCCGCAGGGCTCAGAGTTGAGCTCACGACCTGTGCAGTGTTCAAACATGGACTAAAATCAAGGCCAGGTGAACTTGTAATTGGTGGACTTGGATTGTATTGCCATGTGCGGTAGATGTATAATAACACGCAGAATTGAAGCCACCTTAGTGTGTAAGGAAATCTAGTTAGTGAGTGACAGACGTAGAAAGCTGATGTCTTCACCAATAATAGAGGAAATAGAACATAAAAAACGGTGATGCTGGCAACCACCTCGACTCTCGCATGATCATCCACCTTGAATTTCCATTGTGCCCCGATTGTTTGAACCCGCTGAACTAGTTAACATTCTGCTGGCGTGCGGCACGCTGGTGGTAGCATGGACTTGCGGCTGGTTCCAATTCTTAGCCATGGCCAAATCAGGAATTTTAGTCCCGGTACTCACCGTTGTCTTATGCAACGTGCCAGGAGAGAGCGCTGATGCGGTCGTTGAAGCCCAGGCTGTTCAAGTTGTCAACCCCAGGGGCGGTGATGGTGACTTCAGCACCCTGGCAGTTGAAGTCCCTGTCTCGGGCTGTCAGCATATAGGCGGGTACCATTTAATAAAAATCTATCTCTTACGCATGCAACACCCAGGCAATGTTCGGAGTCGAGGGGTAAGCCGACGAGATCTTGTCGTTAAAGGGACTAAGAGCCGGATCCTGGAAATCCCCTGATAACACGCCTTCAGTTTCTCATGATAATTACCAGTGCCAACACAAAGAGCTACTTACAACAATGGCCTTGTTGGCTCCAGTTGATGCATGAGCCACCACGGTTGGCGTCAGTGCAAAGTAGGATGGTGGACTGGGGTGGCGGGTCGTTTGCGGCCTCAGGGGCCGGAGCAGACAGGGCCGGAAGGGCAAACAAAAGGGCAGTGATGAATTGCTTCATGCTGAAGGTTGTTGGTTGTAGTGTTGGGGTGATTGCTATGGTTGAGATGCTCTTCAGAACACCAGAATCCGGCGCGAGCCAGAGCCTTTTATAGGTATATTTTCACGATGCCGGGCTTTGCTCGGTACCGATTTCCTGCGATTACACTTGTGCCCCTTTTTCCCGGTCCAGCATGACCAGGCCCGAGCTAGAGCTTATGTGAGATCCCGCTTGCATCTGTAGCGAAGTAATTCACACTCACAATTGACTTGAGGCGGGACACTTCGAGGCAACCCAACGTTCTCGTCAGCGAGCTGCCAGTCTGGTGCCATAGTTGGAGGCCCATGAATAATTGACCATCCCCAAGGTCATGATCCATCGGTGATATTGCCAAACTCCGGGAATAACCAGGAGAGGTGTGAAGTTGAACCGCTCAGTCAGCGCCCATCGGATCACTGCCACGTCAGGTTACGACACGAACGTATGTCTCGCCACGCCGCAATTTACAGCTCTTCTCTCACTATTGGGAAATTGTGATATAGGTTAGCGGGATTGACTCAGTCAACTACCTATCACATTATTCACCGTGACACGGTGGCTAGCTGATACCTGACTGCGACAAATGTGACAGATCTCTAACAGAATTGCCAATTTTCTATCAACATCATATCGGGTAGGCAGGTATATTGAACGTAACTAGACTAGTATTGCTCCATCTTTAAATTTCCCTTTCAAGCTGCGACCGCGTCGAACCTGAAGTGAAGTTAAGATATCCACTTACATAGGTTCGATGCATGAGCCTACATATTTTTAGCTGACCGCCGATCAGAGCTACATGGAGATCCTGGATTTGACTCAGCACCCAAGCCACGGCTCTCAAGAGCCCATGTACAACGCATTGGAGGTCCCGAACCGGAAGCGGTCGGGATCTTAAGCTCCCTTGGCCCTGAATAATGTCTTCGAGGCTTACTTGGCTGAGGCAAGTTCGGCCGCCAACTCAGCTCCTGTAACCTACAAATGCAGCTTCTAAAGAGAATTTGTAATCGTAGATCGTTAAATTCCCTCACACTCAGACTCTTTGTAGTATTCCTCTTCTCGAGTTATTTTATCGCGTCATTAGCATCGTCTATAATAATGTACCTCTTTGGTTGTTACTCGATATTATTGGCACGAACGCGCTGCCAAGAGGGCAAGTTTACGAAATAATTCCGAGTGTCACTATGTCTTACACAGTATCCTAACCGGGGAGCCAGGCTTGTATGACTTCAACCCTTAGTCATTGGCCCTTGAGGTGACATCGAAGTGGTAACGAGGGGAAGGACGGATGGTGGTCTTACTAACGTCTAACTGTACCGAGCAATTTCTTTTATGCTCAAGCCGACGTATCTATAAGCAGCACCCCACCAAGGCTTCTGTTGGGGTTGAGTTAATCCGCACTGAAAGCCAAGAAGATTTTAGATACAAGGTTTGAGGGGGGGTTGAAGCTATAAGGTTCATAGCAGTCCAAGTCGACTTCATTCGGTGTGAACACCGTCACGCGCTCTCTATGGAATGACAGGGATTTTAGCCCTGCAGGTCCTACAGCATCTTCACAAAATCCAAGAGATTCGAGGAGGGTGTTTCCTACTGCTGGATCTGGTATTTGACACTAACTAGGGCTTATGGCATTCGAACTAGAAACAGCCACTGGGCATCTCCGATAAGGATGTAACTAGAAATGAATCTCCGAGCATGTCCCTCGAGACTGTAGCTGCCGGAATATCTTGTTCGACACCAGGGGGAATGTACTGAAACAAGTGACAAGGTCTATCGATGACACACCGTTCTATCTTGCTTCGACATACATTATTATAATTATCGAGCAATAATTCTACCTCTGTATATAAATGAGCAGGAAGTAGCCTAGGGACAAAATCTTTCCTTCACTCTCGTTACACCGGGTCGGTTCTCCTCAACGGCTGAGCGTCAGTGCGTCAACATGTATGGTGGAATAATGTGTTGTTCTTTACACCACCCGGTTGGGGTTTCCCCTAATACCGCAACGCAGACGGGTGCTGTTTATCGCGACTTCTCCAAGATAATCAACTTCGTGATTGTCAGGGCAAACAGTGCTTGCCATTATCCGGTGGTGTAAATTGCACGTGAACCACAATGGAGATTCCGGGATCCGAAAACGGGCTTTCCCTCCGTAATTAAATGGTCGCGGAGGGCCTACAGGCTAAACTACAGCACCCTAGCTCTGCCGACGACGGGCTTTGGAGATAGAATACTGCGTCGCATCGCCTCAACTAATCCACACAGCTAATAACCGGCAGCTTCCGAGCGCCACGCCTGACTCCGCAACGCGAAAACCCCCGGCCCAAGCCTGAGTGCCGTCGGTTTGACATGGGTTGCATGAACACCACCGTTCATATTACCCAGGGAACCTCTCCCCGCACAGCGCCTTGCCCACCGCAAATACCCATATTACACAATGTAGCCCCGCACCCCTTCTTCAGCCTGCCGCCGTAGTCACAGGCTACAATTTTCCCTATAAACCCATGTGTGCCAAGCTGCCTCGGCGGAGGGGAATGGACGACGACGCACGTCGTACCTGAAATACAAAGTCTTGGCCGCTCGCCTTTTACTTTCATCACTAGAGTGCCAAGCAGGTTCACGCCCAATCCCGCCGTGGGCCAAGACGATGAGCCAAGACGAACGTTTATGAGTGAGCCATGGAGGAGGGACCATTTCCGCAGCGATCCAGACGAGATGCCACCGATTCAGTCGACTTGTCGAGGAAATGCCGCCTTGGCTTTGTGGGGGAGGTTGGAACAATTGGTGGAAGCCCATGCTGAGGGCTAGGGGAAGGGTCTCGTTAGCCGCCCGACTCTCCGAGCGAAAAGCATGGCGCGGCGGAATACATAAGAAGGGTGGTGCAGGCGTTGGTTTCCGGATTCCGAGGCCACCTCTTTCAACCAACCACTTTCTCCAGGCACTGAAATTCGCGAGATCTCGTTGCCCAAGATGCATAGCTTGACTTCTACGCTCCTTCTGGCCGGAACGGCCCTGGCCCTGCCTGCAGCCGAGATTTTTGAGAGGCAGGGCACCTGCACCGTTGGCAGCACCTTCGCGGCCGTCAGCCTGAAATCGCTTCCCGACCCGTGGAAGTTCGCCGATGGCAAGGCCGTCGCCTCTGCCGAGGACTGGGCCTGCAGACAGGAAGAGATGAGCAAGGTCATGCAGCAGTACGAGCTCGGCGAGTACCCCGCGCCGCCGGATGAGGTGACCGCCACCATGTCGGGGAACAACCTGAACCTGGTGATCAAGGTCGGCAGCAACTCCAAGAGCATCTCGGTCGGTATCACGAAGCCTAGCGGCGGCGGCGCCGACGGCGGCCCGGCGATCATCGGCGTGGGCGGCATCTCGATCCCCGTCCCCGCTGGTGTGGGCAGGATCAACTTCGGCAACGACGCGTGCGCCGGCCAGACCAACCCGAGCAGTCACGGCACCGGTTGGTTCTTCGACCTGCACGGCAAGTCGCACAGCGCAGGCGCCACGACCGCGTGGGCTTGGTGCGTGGGCCGGATCATCGACGGCCTGGAGCAGGTCGGCGCCGCTGCTAGCGGTATCGACCCCAAGCGTCTCGGCGTGACGGGATGCAGCCGTAACGGCAAGGGTGCCTTCATGGTGGGCGCGCTCGAGAAGCGTATTGCCCTGACGATCCCGCAGGAGTCTGGCTCGGGCGGCGCTGCCTGCTGGCGTGTCTCGGACTCTGAGAAGGGCAAGGGTCAGAATATCCAGACGGCTAGCCAGATTGTTACCGAGAACGCGTGGTTCTCCCCCAACTTCAACGCTTACACCAGCAAGACCGATACCATCCCTGAGGACCACCACTTCCTCGCTGCCCTAGTTGCTCCCCGCGGTCTGTTCGTCATCGAGAACAACATCGACTGGCTCGGACCTGTCAGCACCACCGCCTGCATGAAGGCTGGCCGCATGATCTACAAGGCTCTCGGTGTCGGTCCCAACATGGGCTTCTCGCTCGTCGGCGGCCACCAGCATTGCCAGTTCCCCTCGGCTACCACTGCTAACCTCAACTCGTACATCGACGCCTTCCTTATGGGCACTGGCAAGACCAACGACGTGGAGACCTCCGTCTCCACTGTCAGCATGGCCGACTGGACCGGCAGCTGGTCCACAGCTCCGGCCATCGATCTCGCCGCCGCCTAGGTGGATTCCTGCTTGTGGGAGGAGCCTGTAGCGTCCCGGACCATAATCGTTCTTGGTTGAAAGGACATGGTCGGGGTTAGGGTAGTGAGGCGATCATTTTACCATTCCATGTAATTATCAACCCAAGCTTGTGTACATGTGGGTGAATCTTTTGTCGATAGTTTCCGTAGTGAATTTACGCTCGGTTGGCTGGCTTTTGGTTCCTCGGCGTGGGTTGTCAACTCGCGCACAGGTTCCCATCCACACAGTAGCCGTGTTGCTGCCCGCAAGGAGGGGGTACGCGTTTTGGGATATTCCTGCCCTAAACAAATAACAAGATCTACGGGAGGAGAGATGTGAAATCTCAACTGAAGTTAGACCTAGCACTAGGGTTCATTCATTACGTACCTATCCACTACGATATGTTCAATCCACAGGAATGTCTCTTAGGCTTCGCCTAGGCTCCAGTTCTAGTGTACCGCAGAAATAAACGAAATATCGACTTCAGGTCCATTCGCCATTTCATTTCGCAGCCCGGAATGGCGACAGACAACCAGCCTCCCGAACGGGCTTGGCACAGCGGCAAAAGTCCGGGTCTCCCGAGAGTCCGGTGCGACCTCTGTCCGGTAGCGGTTGGTGTAGTGGTGTGGCAAAGCCAATCCCGACGGGAATCAACAGCCAGTCCCGCCACAGGCCGCGCGGCAAAAAGTCAGACCGGCCGTTCCCAAGGGTTACTGCGAATGTGGAATTTCCAATGTGATGGCGAATCGCTGTTGGGGGTGCTAATAATCCTCGAGGTGGTGAGATCGGCACGTAAGCGATAGTAGCTAGGACTTGGTGCTGCTAATTACTGCTTTCTCGGCGGCGGACAGCGCGCGTAACATGATACAAGTAATTACATCGGCGGCACAAGCAAACAGAGCTGGCAGAGCCGGATGAGGTCGGGCTGTGCACAGCAAGGTGCTTTTCGAGTGGTCCGATGTGTGTCGCTGTCACACGGCGCAGGAGTGGGGCTGCGGCTGGCAGTCCGCGGAGACAGTGATACGGCCCGCACACCAACCTGCTGCCCCTCTCGACCGGTTCATCTCCAAGTCCTGGCAATCAAATTTTGGTTCACACTCGATGGAGAGCTATGACCAGTGCGGCTCAGGAAGAGTCGAGACAAGAGTCTCGAAAAGTCGGCCGTCATCCACAGTCCTGAGTGTGTTCGGCGCACTCGTTCCAGCCCGACCTCCGTCAGCCCTGTCCCCGAAAAGTAAGCAGACGAAGGAACGTTTTTTAAATGACGACCAAACAAGTGGGCCCATCAATGTGCTCAACCCCCCCGCAATATTCCGCCTTGGGGCTAGACTATCGGTACCGGGAGGCCCCACACCGCTGGTTGGGCCAATCGGTGCGCGCCGCTCGATACGCTGCGATTCGCCAACTCCTTCTTTTTTTCAGGTGGAAACGAGAGGAACGACGACGCCTGTGGATCGTGGCGGAGCTGCCTCAACTTTTCGTCATTCCCTCCCTCCCTTTCGCGTTCTCGATCTTATCTCCTCCCATTCCTCCCCCTCATTCTCCGCCTCTTCTTCCTGCTAACCGGCTTTGCATTCCGATGTTGGTCCCCAAGATGCGGATTCGCCTCAAGACGCTCTTCATCGGGCTCTGCCTTGTCCCCGTTGTCGTCGTGATCGGCGTCTTCGTCGCCCGGATCCTCGGCTTCATCAACATCTTCTTCGAGCACGCCGGCATCGTCCTCACCCAGACCGACGTCGCGACCGCATTCGCGTCCAACGACCAGGATAAGCGCCCGCAGCTGGTCCCTAAAATCACACACCAAGTATTCCACAACTGGCGGCAACCTGGCAATGACACCCTCCCCCCCGACTGGGTCCAGGCACGCCAGACATGCATCGATCACAACCCAGACTTCAAGCACATGGTTCGTCGAAAAGCCCTTACCTTGTCCGGTTCTCTTAAGATTGAAACAAGGCTAATATAGACCCTTTCCTCGCATCTAGCTCTGGACGGAGAAGACATCACGAGAATTCATTGCGACGGAGTATGCTTGGTTCCTCAACATCTACGACGGATATAAATTCCCCGTTCAGAGAGTAGACGCTGTGCGATACTTCCTCCTACTCCATTACGGTGGTATTTATATCGACCTAGATAACGTTAGTTTTCCCGCCTGTCCATTTACCGGACCCCTCGCGTCCTAGTCCCATGCTCGTAGTTCATAGCTAACCCACCTCCACTAGGGATGCTTGGCGAGCCTCGAACCCCTTCTCTACTACCCAGTCTGGATCACCGATGGCAACCGAGGCGCTCTGAGCAACAACATCCTCGCCGCACGTCCGAACCATCCCTTCTGGACCCTTCTCACGCAATCACTCCGAACCTACAATTACAACTACTTCTTCCCCTACGTAACCATCAGCTATGCTAGCGGACAATGGTTCGAGACCGACGTTTGGCAGAAATACCACGCCATGCTCCCTAGCGCAGAGCAGGCTGGGGGCCGGGAGAACCGACTTTACCGTCTCATCATGGACGACAGAGAGTCCAACACATGGCTCTTCTTCACACAGGAGCGCGGGGGTACGTGGAGGAACTGGGACAACAAGTTATTCCTTTTGATCGGTGATCACCTTATCCTCTTCATATTGAGTATCATCACCATGATCGTGCTGGCAGGATGGGCCACTCTCAGACTCGTACGACGGCTACGGCGGCGCGGCGGCGCGGGCTATCGGCGCCTCGATGAGCAGGCGGCCAATAAATACGAAGAGGACGCTTAAGCAACACTGGATTCTTGAAACCGGAGTATCGGATTCGGCTGGGGGCCGCTCACTGTTTGCGATTGGGTTGTTTTTGGTCCTGGCGGTTTGCTTTGTTGCTCGGCGTTGGTCGGGAAAGGGCTTGCGAGACGAACGGATATTTAATGAGTAGAACACCTAGACCGGTTCATTGTAAGATGGGAGGGGTCGCAGATACCCAGCCTGGCACTACAGTATAGACCTTCGCGCAACTTGTCTTAACAGTTAACATGATATTTATAAACGACCCAATGGTTTATTACTAGTCGAGAACAAGTAGCCAGTTCCAGACCTTGACTCCCAAAAAGTGCATGCTCCCCACTCACCTAGAGGGGCTTATTTCGGTTCTAGGCCTTCCACCCAACAGTGGACGCATCGGTAAGGGTGGCTACCTAAGTTCGGCAGTCCAAATACAGCCGTGTACAAATACCCTAGGCTGGGTCCGATTACTTGGCCTACCCCTGGCGATTGAGCATTGCGTCCTTTGCCGTTCTGGCCAGAAAATCCACAATACTCTGATCAAAGAGGTCGGCAAAGTGATGGCATATATTTCTCTCTCCGGCGAGTTGGAGGAACTTTTCCAGGATGTAGTGGGACGCTGCTCCGGGGTCGTCACCACCCGTGTACTCAGGATAGATTCTCGAGAGCGGAGATTTGGTTAATTTCGACCTGAACTCTGTGATGTTGAGTAAGAGCAGAGCAATATAGGTGTTCTGGAGAAGTTTTCCTTTCGCAATCGATTCGAACAAGGCAAGCGTTTCGTGCATATAGACAAAACCGTCCACTTCAATGTGATCATATGAAGCCATGTCGTAAGTGAACACCACAAGTGGCGCATCATGAAATGACTTGAGCCACTTGCGGGCGCCACAGCACCCCCGGGCAGAGGTGTCAATAAAGTTGATTGTCATGTCACCCAAGACGGTAGTACTTGTGAAGGTCTTATTTTGATGCCTTCGAATGAACGCAACATCGGCTGCCGTCGGGCTGTAGCCTTGTTGAAGCATCTTACGTGCGTTGATAAGACTTGCGAGAAAAACGATAAAGTCAGTGATGCACAACTCGGTTTCTTAACTCGACTCGGCAGGCTTACATGTCATCAAGCGGCGATGCGTCCCTTCCTAGCTCATGGGCTACCTTGGTTCGAAAATCCCGGTTACTCCACAGCATCTCGATCGATGTTGCCGCCTGAACACTCAGCGTCTCTTCGCTCTCATCCATTTCCGCAAGAAGTTGGCTAGCGACACATGTGATGATCTTGTCAGACCAACCTGGGTCAAGAAGGAGACAACGGAGTGCTTCCCTCACCCAGGTTCGAACTGAAACCTTCAGCTCTTCGCAGGTCGCCGATGGAATATCATCGCCGGAGTTTGTTGCTTCGAGTGCTCTCATCAAGCTCTGCTTCAGGCTCTGTCCAGTAATCAGAGCGGTGCATTTCATCCACGACCTCCGCCTATCCTCTTCAAGCTGCTTATCGATGGATCGAGACCGTCGCGCTTCGCGGGACCATCTCTGGGGCACTATGCTTCTTCGACAATAACTCGCCGCTCTCTTGAGCGTGTCACCACTGGCTACGGTGGGGGTGTCTGAAATCGGAGCCGTGCCGCTCTCGCTTGAGTCATCCCCAAAATCCTTCAGGCCCTGGATCGATCCCATAGAAGATTCGGCGCAAGTCGCTGAATAAGCCTTCTTTTCGGACATCGCGATACTTTTTTCGTTAGATTTCATGTCAGGAGAAAGGGCGATGTAGCGAGTTGGAGCGGTGAGTATGGGCCCGAGTATGGCCGGGCAGGGGTTTGGGCGGATAGGAATCGGCGACTCCGAGTGACAAGCCACCCAAAGAATTAGGTGCTGAATGGTATTAATTACACATTCCTCCCAACTATGGGTACATCCTGTATCGATTGCAAACTGCCATGAATTTTTCTCCTACTCTACGTCGACCTTCTAGCACTTTCGCGCGAATCTTAAAAAGTTCAGCCCAGATGGGGTTGACTGGGCTTGGGCTAGGTGGCCGCCTTACCTGCAATGCGCCATACTGAGCTTACGGGCGACCACGTCTCAAATTCTTACCCACTCTAATCAAGTCGCTGTGTTTATGAAATAGCGAGGGATATTTATCAAGGTGGATTGATGGTAGATCAGATACCCTACTACAGGGTTCAGCAACGTCCCTAGGTGTCCTCGTATTAGACGAGCTATCAAACTCACCATGGAGTATGGAATCTGAGTACAATTGATGTACAAATCCATTTCGGCAGTGCAAGTTGTCGATGGTGGTGATGCAATCCAAACACATCAAAATGACTATCTTCGTTCGCGAACATGACAACAGGAATGGTCCATTTGACTACAGCAACCCCGACGCGTATTTGCAACTCGTAAGCAATGTCACCTTCTAGAGTGACTATCTTGGCTATCTTCTAAATGACTGGGAGGCAGATAATCTGAGCGAAGTGATGCGCACCAAGGACATCGGGTGACTTGCGGCGTTAGCCTGGTCCAATTATACCGGGGCTTCGGCCGGTGCCGAAAGCTACGGTTCAAGGAATTTTAGGGCGTCAGGTCAGCCTCAGCGCGTTTCTTACCAGTACTCAACCCGCGCTAGAGCATTGGTGGAATCCGGAAGGTCGGTATGACTATCTACAATGCGGCAAGTTCCTCGCTAATCAAGTATTGCTATGTATGTAGGTGTCCTGTCTCGGCGGACTCTTCGACGCCTATCAAGTTACTGCTCATTAAGAAACAAATGAGTTTAACGCTAACCAAGCTCGTACCTCCTGCTAACCCGGGCATGATGGCTGTTTGTTTGCCACGGTAACAACATTGTCCTGTAAGGTAATTGGTTGCTGAAGCCTAGACATCTCACCCCTGACAATTCGATGACTCTCCTAGTAGAACCCGCATTTCCGCATGTTTGCCCCCTCCATTCGCTGAATAGCTTCATGCATACTTTGACCATATCTACGCGCTTTGGATATATGGTTTTCTTTCCTATACCATAGCTCCAGCGGCCTCGGAAATTTAGCGGGTCGGCGATAGCGATACCTGAAAATACCTACCCACGCAGATAGATGGTTGCCCTGCGTAAGTCCATAGGTACTTTCTAAATACATTACGTCATCCTCGCTTACGTACGTACCGGCCTCGCCAGCAGGTACCTTACCTAAGGTACTTGCCTAAGGTATCCATACCTTCTATGTTTTGTATTCCCCGTCGCGGCTTTGGAGTTCCAATCGTTGTTCGCGTCGCGATTCGCAACCACCACTGTCACAAAATATGGGTCGTCGAGCTGTGCAAAACCCCGCCTTCCCCTATGCACTGCATTACCGGATTCTCTGGCGATGCTTCATCTGCCATGAAGACCTCTACGACAGGAATACCTGGGGCCCCGTGGACGCCTGGCAGCGGGCTGTGGTCTCCCGTGAGTAATCCGACCTACTGATCTAGCATCTGAATGGAGGGAATATGGCTAATTGCGATATAAGTTTTTCCCTATCAGAATGACGACGGTTCTGTGCGGGTCCTCCTTAAGGCCGTCGAGGACCTTGAAGAGGACAATATGCTTTGCTCTCGTGAGCCTTTCATAGCTGGAAGAGAAGATCCAGCCTGGAGAATCGCCTTCTGCTCAGATAAAGGGCACGATGGATTGTACTGCAGGGGATGCCGGCCGGATCAAGTCGTATTTCTAGCTCACAAGTGCTGCTGGAAAGCTGTTAATCATCCTCCTGTCACCCCGTCCCTTCGACTACTGAAGCTAGCCCAGCACACCCGGCCGCTAGGTCCACCACTAAGCCAGGATGTATATCAACGGTGCTTGAGCCGCTTGGGTCGTCAAACCCAGCTAGGCGCATTCAGCATAGAGACAACCCTCGGAAGCCTGCTTAAGCAGGTGGTTCACCGACTACCACTTGAACTACAATGCGATATCCTGGACTACCTAGAAGGCTCCCTCTTTGCATCCTTATTGAAGGCTAAGACGGTAGCGCCCGTCTTACTGAATAGACTTGGTCCAGATAAATACCTTAAGCCGAGGAATATAGACCTTGGCGTAGCGGGTACAATTACCACCTTGCACGTCGAGTCTTCAAATATACTGGGTCGCTCCTTTTTGACTCGCATAGGTTTCAACCAGCCCAAGGACGGTTCCTGGATCCCAGTACAAAGCCCATCTATCCAAGGATTACAATATGCCCTGGGCGAATTTGGACTTCGAGCGGTGCGGATTATTTACGCGGATGGATCTCGCTCTACCTGGCTCGGTGACCCTTCAGCTTGCTGGCTTGGTAATGTGATAGGTAGTGACCTACAAATGCTCTATGTCCTTGCCGATGTGAGTCCTCCTGTCCTGCAAAACCGCAAAGCGGATTGTTCAGCATACGACCAATGGGCTGATTTAACTGGAGTTAGGATATCCGGCTCATCCGGCTCGGTTTCAAGGAAGCTGACTACTCTGCGGTATATGTTGAGTCAAGCGCGGATAATTCGTGTCATCTTCTATTAGACCGGGACTTGTCGCCTATTGGGCGCCACCACAGTTTTGTCACAGCCTGGACAGCGATGCCGAAGATCCCCTACTATCCAAATCACAGGCCCTGCTACTATCTACCGCTTGTCAACGGGCGAGAATACGTATCGGGAATTACCGTCTACATGGGAGCTGAAAGGGCACCTGGCTTAGGAATCAAGGGCATTGCGTCTCACGGACCATCGCCTCACCTAATAGGCCACCGCACAAAGTGCTCGATTCACATGGCCCTCAGCCCTGGGGAATACCTCAACTCCCTATGGATGCATATCTCCTGCGGTCATGAAAGAATTATACGAGGTGATGTTGTTTTATCGGTAAGAGCTATAGATAAATACCTACCTACTTAAAGAGCCGCGGCGTATGCTGAGAATGAGTGTCGTTAAGGTCACCACAAACCGCGGCCGGAGCCACCATTTTGGGCCTTACTATGCGACACAGCGACCAAGTCCAGGATACGAACATTTTCCTCAGTGGACACAAGTAACCAGGAGCGGTTCAACAAAAATAACGGGAATCTTCTTCGACGCCCTGGCATACGAAATACAACAAGAATTTTACGACATAGGCGTAATAGAGGAAGATGAACCCGGCCACAGAGCATCGCTCGATGCCCCGTCTCTAACCACAGTGCGGTATGGCTTCCCAAATATTCGTATTGTCCAAGATGAACTGCGCCACAGGGTCATGCAGTCGACAGCAACACTGGATGATATATCCCATCTCCAGGTCCGCAGAGTTGGACCTCGTTGCATGGGACTGCGCATTTCTCATGGTGATGGAACCATCGAAATACTTGGCCAATGGGACCCGGCGGATCTGACTTCAATATCGACTCTATACGATGTATCCGAAGGCCCCCTATACGGGCTTACCTTCCAAACGACGCCGACACGCCGTTACTTTAGCTACATGATAGAAATCACACCTATCGTACAGAATTCTCGCCTCTCTCCCCGAACCACGGCATCGCCTTTCACCCAGGATTTTGCGTGCGAAAAGAACGGACAAGTAAGGAATTCTAGAGCTACCAATTTATCACGCAATTGCTAACATCTTGCTTATCCGTAGCGTTTGGCCTGGTGGTTCACTCACGATCTGGACAGCGTGACACTATGCAGTGCCGGACTCATAAAGCGTATAAAGAGACAAAGTCCGAAGTTCCCGCCAAGCTTACTACGTTATTAACCTGAGCCAAGGCTTTCCCACCGGAAATTACACCTGGAATGTCAATGTCAAAAACCTTGCAGAGCGAAAGCGCCCGGCAAGTCCGAGGAGGATGGCAACGAAAGGACCGTACATACAGTTGCACGTGGAGTTTAGGCGCGTCGGGTTAGAGATGCATCGAAACTGAATAAGACTACCATGTAAACTAAATCGTAACTGATTGAAAGTGAATACCATATCAAATGACACAAAATGAATTGCGGAACGCATATATCAAGAGGGTACTGGCAGCGGAGAATCCTGGAAGATCCGTATTATTCCAAAGATAGCAAGGAATTGATAACCAAAAAAAAGGAACCAAGGAAACGCAACATCTTCGAGAAAGAGGGAACATAGGAAAGGGGTTGGAACGGGAAGGAAACGCAGAGCCAGCTCGGACGAATCCAGTTAAAAGCATCATTTGCAAGCATTACTCCTAGGTCATGCTTCCATTTCACTTCTTTGCCCATTTTGGCAGCGAGCCTTGTGCGGCACTCCCCGTCCTCTCAATCTTTTTCGGGTCAAGTGATAGTACAAAAACCCTCAAATTCTTGTGGCTGGCGAAGTAGCATGGAACTTGGCCTGTCTGGTCCTGGACTGTTCCCTTCTGGAATTCTTCCCCGAGCTGGCGGAAGGACTCGCCAGATTGCAGATCTCGAACAAGGAAAGTCGTAGAGTAAAAATTGTCACCCCACGACTCGATCAGCGCCACTGCCTGCGATGGTGTTCGTAACGATCCTCTGAGTGCTTGTCTTGATGATGCCAAGGCCTGAGGCGGGCTCCGATCCCGGTAACTCACGGTAGACGACTGCCCCCGGTATCCGGAGGGGCCTGCTGATGGTTCTCTTGGCGACATGGAACGATTTGTCAGGGAGCGGTCCCGTCTACCCAACTCCGGCTCTCTGCCGAGGAGCTCTGCTGGGGGTAACGGAGGAAGGCGAGCTTCCTTGGAAGATCCTTTGGAGGAAGAGGAACCGGGACGTGAAGACAGGCCCGGAGGGCTGCTTTTGTAGATACGGGTCTCATAGTTTGGTACCATTGTCGTTTTTGAAGGTGGACGACCATCCGTCATCTCCCCGAACGCGGTTTTAATTGCAACCACGTCACTCTCCGATGCTGGGTCCAGATAGCTCTCACTAATAGGCTTCCCTGGCTCTGCGTCCCATAAAGGCTCGAGATTCTTGGTCCCTCTATGGTGAACGAAGCAACGGATGTAAGGCCCAACGACTGCGCATGCATACACATGGTCCTGGCTGCCCTTGGCCTTGAGGTAGTCTTGACAGTAGCCCAGGACCTGGGCTTCCATCTTCTGGATCCCGCCAGTTTCAACGAATTCACTCGCTCTTTTCGCTTCGGTGAATATCAACGTTCTACGCTGAGATTGGGCGTCGAAATAACGTGTAACGATATCGCATCTCTTATCCGAAGTGTCGTTGGGGGGCTGCTGTGAATTGTGGGAGTATCCCGGAAGTAGAACTTTATGGTAAAGGTCCTCCCAGAACGCGGTGGTCTCGAACTCAAGCGGCTTCTTCGACACTTTATTCCCGTTTTGCAGACTTGAAAGACGATCGCGTGCAGCATTATACGCAACCCATAGCTCTGGGGTGCGAATGAGCCCTTGTGGCTTCCAATCAGGTGGGGGCGAAGTTCTGATATCGGCCGTTATTCTCGACATGATGGCCTGGTATGTCTACCGTGAACTTGTTAGTCTTTTAGGCTTGTCCGATAAGTAGGGGGATAGGACCTACTATTTCAAGATTCGACTCTTGACAGCTAAGAGGAAGACAGGAAACGGCTCAGCTAAACAGCGAACAGATTGGATGAAACAATGAGTGGCGGATGGGGTTGCAAATTGCGCTGATGGCCGAATGCTTCAAACTGGCACTCTTGGACAATTGATACACTACAAGTGGGAGAGAGAGGAGTATTTATATATAAATCTCATCATCTGTCATGGAGATACCACGTTCAGTCTATCACACCGCCGAGCGGGCGGGCCGGGGACGGAGGTCACGCCTGAAACTCCACGGCCATGGCCGGACCTACGGGGACGGAAGACCTCTCTCGATCATTGGTTCATTAACTATATCTGGATTGCAGCCGCGCGGTTTCACACAAGCCCAGACCGACATCATCCTTCCGATTTTCGTCTCAGATATCGATTGGCGGCTACAACACAATCTGGGTGGCGCAGTATCTGCCCGCCTGTGCTAGACCCGAAGGCCGGCGGCTAATTGACGCTAACACGAGGGTCTCGCCCATTTCAGCTTGCCCAGCCGGAGGATCATTTGCGTGCGGGGCCTATCAATATCATTGTCTAGCCGCCTGAAGGGTCCACTTGAATGTGTTTGTTGCAACGAGCGAGACCTAAAGGCGCTGTTTCGGGCCTCCCTACTGCTCCGCGTGCGGCACAAATGTACCTAACTAGCACTGTCGTGTGATCGGACTTAAGTTACTTGGAGACGTTCGCGCCGAAGTGGTCCCCACTCGGGCGCCTTGAACTACCTCTAACCCCTGGGAAATTGTACGTTGGTGTTTCGAAACAAGACCTTAAAATAGCTTCAGAGTTGATTAACTCTTGCGCAGCGATACCGACTGCCACATGAGGTCTCCTGCACCCAATTCCACTTTACCTTTGTTGTTAAACCCTCATCGCTGGCTGGAACAGACTTTGGCAGTTGCATTACGTTGGCACCATAATAACGCTTTTAAATAATAACCTCCTCTATTGGGTTCCAGAATGCGACGAAGAGTACACCGCTAAACTTCGTGAGCAGGCCATTATGACCAAACCTTGTTGCTTGTACAGTAGCAAAACTTCAAGTAGGTCCCGGTTCCTCCACCATCAACACATGCATAGTAATTCAGGTCAATGGGTTTTGTTATCTTATAATCATAAGGACCCTAGTCTTCCCAAGCCTGGGATACAGGATCGGAAAGATTGAGACAATGGCCACCATGACGGATCCATCGAGAACGTAGATGTACGCTTCGTTTGTCAGTATTTCTCGTCGGGCCGCTGTTGAACCTCACGATGAGAGCGATGTTGCGAGTGATGATAAGAAGACTGACGGCATAGAGACCCTAGATGTAGCGCTAGCACTAGACCCCAAGGCTCGGTTGTGAGCGAAATGAAGCGGGTTTCAAGCGGATTTGGAAATAAGCTGTACAAATTGCAAAGACACCGAGCGCAACTGGAGGGCTGGTCCTGCCAACATAATGGATTTCCCGTTGCTGGCCTCCTCAGCATCTTCACCCCTACCTGACATAAAAGATCCGGCGACCTGTAACTAGAGACATATGATATCGACAGGAACGAACAGCTTCGTCAGTGGGCGAGGTCGAATTGTCAGGTGTCCTCCTTCCATAACCCGTGTGATACGGCGAGGGGACATGTAAATGCTCGCCACCAGGAACGGGGGTGCTGACAGTAGCAGTAGATTCCGGGTTAAAAATGGTAGGGTCGTTTGTACGTTACCATGGGACTGTGATCTGAATGGAATTGTTGCAACGTGTGAAGGAGACAAGTGACAACAAAAGGACCCAAAAGTGTGAAAGCTGGGCTCCGAGATGGGATGTATGGGTATAGGTCGAAAGAAGCATACATCACAATTCGTTTTAGGCCCTCGACCTAAACAAGCCCCCTTCACGTCACCGCCTCAGAAGGCGGGCGGACATGGGCAGTGCGCGGTGGCAACATACCAACTCTTGCCTTGGTTGCCGAAAGTGCAAACGGCGAAAAATTAAGGTAAGCCATCCCAACCTTTTGTGTTGCCCTGAAGATACGGGCGAGCTTGAGGAAATGCTGAACGTCTACAAACTACTAGTGGGATGAAGTTAAACATAAGTGCCGCAACTGCTCGCCATTCAGATTTTTTTGACGTCTCTCATATTCCGGCGCCCGAATACATTCGAGCCAGACCACCACCACCACCACCGCAACTCCTATGTCAACTCGTCACGGTCAACCTAGACCCAACTAGACAGGGTGCGCCGAACGAATCTTTGCAGCTTTACCCTTAAGAGCATGCAGCCGTTCAGCGAAGCGGCTCGACGTTGACAATATTGATAGGCCTCCCGTAAGAACACAGCGATAGGACTTGGTAAAATCTAAAGTTTCGACGATGCGGCGTGCCATGTTTTTAATAGTCCTGAAGCCTAATTAAGCAAATTTACAGTTTTATACTAACATGAAGGACAATTGGCACATGGGGCGAATAAAAGCGAACTGTGATAACCAATCCCAACCACCCACCTACCTCCCCACGCCAGTCCTATGACTATGCCGTTGTATTTCTTAACAGTGGGAAGCGCGGTTAGAGATGCACTGATCAACACCAACTGCGACGTAATCTAATCCAGCGCCCGTCACAAAAATGTCGTTCGAGTTTACTTCCGGACCTGAAGCTGCATGCATTGATCACGTCGATGCCCGCATAAAAGAGATCGCCGATGTGACCATCGAAATTGCCCGACCAGCTGAAGTAGCAAGATGAGTACGATATGTGCCTCCTACCCATGTAGAAAACTCGGTAAAAGTAGAGTCTAACATTAAATTCCAGCCAATTTCATGGATAATCCGTTGGAAGGATCACACCGCACAATCGGTGATTGCTTTAGACGGGGAGGAGCAGCCCGAACGCAACTCTGCAGTTTTGGCCCGAAGCGGCGTCAAATACCGCCCTGGCGTTTTTAACTTCAATGCACGTAACTAAGTCATATGAGCAAGAGACTGGCCCAAGGCGGAAGGTAAGGCGGAATCACTCGCTTTCTCTGTGCCGAGGTGCACAGTAACAGGCCCGTCTCTTACGGCCCTGCATAGAGCAAGGGAGTGAAGGAAGGACTCGGTCGATATGATCCAACTTGCTACACTTAATTGCAAAAGAACTTAAGCTAAAGTAGCGAGGAGTATAAGAAGGGCACTTTTCCTGTCAACCACGAGTCTTGGAAGCTTTACACTACTGCACAATACACCTCCATAATACACCGTCGGCCTCTCCCAGTATCTTGCACCTATCTCTATCCTCTCCACAATTTACGATGATGCATCCCACTCTGCTTATTACTCTCCTCGCTGCCTTCGGCTTCTCGGCTGCCAATCCCCTACCCTCAACGCTATCCAATCGCCAGTGGAAAGGTACGAATCTCACGCTAGTTGGCGAGGGAGAAGATGCCTACTTCCTCCTGACGGATGAGAACCTGCGCCCCGGATACGATGACCCCAAAGCGCTAGTAGCAGCGGGACTTCGAGGTGGAACCCCCAGGTGGAGGCTCCAGGCAACGAGCATCTAGCGAGTGTGGCCGATTGTGAAAGACTCATCTACTCTATTGAGAAAGATCTTTCACCCATCCAAGGACATGGATGAGCCATTCGGTACAACGATTGTTGGGTGAGTGGGATCATGATATCAATGATGGCCAACTTATAGGCGAGCTGTACCCAGCAGCCCTCGAGATGTACAATACTTCCAAATACGACGGATGGGTCTTGGCAGCCAAGTCCCAAATTGTTCTCAACGGCGTGGAATTCCAAGAATGCCTCTCGAACAGGGCTACAGGCTGTTAATCACTCGATTTTGTCTCCTGGTATGCGGCCTGCGAAGGATAGAAAGCTAAACGGTGGAAGCGACTGGGCCTGATGTGGAGGGAGTTTAGGCAGTTTGGGATCGATGAGCGAGGAAGAAAGGAGCTTAATCTATTTTCATTTTGGGAAATACTCTCTCCGTCTCTGGAAATCTATTTGTAGACAACTTCGGTACAATACTACGTTTCTCCCCGGTTTGTGTCCCGCTGATTCGGGGGGGGGGATCCAAATTCAGAAAAGACCTGTTGGTATCTACGTTTCCGTGGGGGTGCAGGAGGTGAGGTGAACGTTGTATGTTGATATTGGTCGTGAACTCGACCCTTGTCCCTCCCCTAGCGGCCAAAGGCGACATCCGTAAACCGTCACCAGCTATTCAACCTCATCCCCACACCGCCCCAGCAGAAGATCAAAAGTTAAACGGCCCATAAATAGATATTTCAAAAGAAGGTCATCAATTTATTTGACTAGGCTGGTGTCTCTACAAGGATCGCACAAACGCTATGCCGAAGTGGGGGCCCTTAGTGGTTTCACTCTGCATCAGCCAAGAAATAGTGTTAGCAGTGTAACATGGAGCGATGAGGTGGCCCATTTCGGTACTGGGGCTCTTGACTAGGTAAGTATGTTTTAAATAAGGCGGAGGAAGCCCGCCGTCTGTATATATGAGGACAGTATTTGAAAAGGTACGCTGTAGTAGCCAAGTCTATTCTCTAGTACAAATTATATGGAAAGAAAAGGACGAAAGATCAAATTTGGTGATTATAACTTCTTGAAGCGGGGCCTTTTAATCCACTTGATGTGCCGGGAGTGTAGATATAAGAGCCCTACGTGACGGTTTTAAGATTTCTAGGCCTGCCTAAAGCCGAAAGATCTCACCGTCCATATAGGCAAATAAATCGTCGTCATCCAGAAGATTTATCAACTCCCGTACCGAGGATTCATGCATTCGGCGTGTCAGCTAGGTTGGATGGAGCTTGGTTGGGTGCCAGGCCTTAAAGGTCAGATCTTACTAGATCGAAGTTATCCCTGGTATTGTGGGCTACCTCAACAACCTCCGCAATGTTGTCCTCCAATCCCATATCAGGAATTGGAGCCTCTTTCTCGAGCCGATGGGCAGCGTGCAGTCCGATATTTGTCATCTTGCGATTGGCCCGACCGGACTTGCCCCCCTTGGCCTTTTGGCTATCGTCTAGGGACTGGTTGGATTGGTTGACCAGCGCATCGTTAAAATCGCCGGTAACTGGGTGGTGAGATGGATGTTAAGCGATGAATAGTGAATGGGAGTTAGGGGATAGGAGGCTACAGGGGTATTGACAGCTCGAATAATATGAACACAGCCACTGACCTAGATATCCAAATTTATTCATAATTTCCCTGGGAGTATAATGTCCCGCCGCATCTTTGCCGTGACACTTGTTCTTGGGGGACCCAGTCTTTAGATGGGCGTATGCTTGGTCTGTCATAAACGGGTCGACAACGAATCGGTGCGGGTTCATATCGATGCTATTGCAGAGGACGACAAAATACCCTGGGCCAGCGTCTGGATGGAGGAATATCCAGTGTTTGCGTACGACTTGTTCGATGTCTATCGTCCTCGTGATCCTCTGCAACAAGTTAGTCCGGAAGATTTGCCGGGCTCGGCGGTGGTGATAATTAACGTACAGGTGGCTCATTGAATAGTTGCAGTAGTACCGGGACATCGTCGACGCTGCGTCTTGGCCTTTTCCGGCTGACATCAACCGGAGGATCTAGTTTGTGCTTCGTCTGTTTCCTAGCATTAGCCATGTGGCGCTGGGGAGGTGCGGGTATTGCCAAGCCTAACCGGGGAAGGATTTGTGGTGTTTGGAGTAGGCCTGTCGCTATTATGAGAAGCCCCTAGGCCAGAACCGAGAGTCGTTCCATCGGAAATCGCAGAACTGCGGGCGGAGGGGTCATCGTGTTCGATACGTGACAGTGTGTGCGGAGCAGGAGACCATGTTCGAGGGCAGAGCAGACGGGAACGCATCGTTTGGAGTATCCCCGGTTCGATGGCACCCAGATCCTTTTCCCAGCAGCGTTTCAAAACCCCCTGGGCGAGAAGCGAGTCGACGTCGTCGAGTATTACCTTCCTTCGCTCTTCAAAACATTGGCGCTCATGCTCGATGCTCTCCCAGAGAGGGAGTATGGCGTCTTCGTAGTCACTGCACACACGCTTCAGCTTTTCCCGAACGACGCCGGCAACCGCGTCGATTACGTCAAGTCTAATGTCGTCTCGTGGATTTGGCACCGCCATGGTGAGAGAAACAGGGAAGTTGTCCCCAGCCCGGAGATGGGCCGTAGTCGACGAGATCACCGGGATCGAATCTTCGAGGGTGTGTAGAAAGAAGGAAGAAATACAAGCGCGGATGAAGGCCTGGGTCTTTTATAGAGGGACGAAGGACGGGGGGGAATGGATGCATCGTTAGGATTCGCCCTGGAAGAGACTTCTTCGCGGAAGAGTTCCGGGGCCAGAAACTGGCTATGGGGGACCGGGGGATAGTAGAAAGAGCCTCATGGCCAGCCACCCTTATCAGCTGGTAGTAGAGTATGACGAGTCAGGCTGTGATAGTGGCGGCATGGGAAGAGATTTCAACCAGGATCCTCCGGGTATTGTGACATTGCCTTCTACGTATTATACGTACCCCGTACCTAGGTATGTGACAGCGCAACACATCCCGAGGCTGGGGACCACGGGAGAGGCGGCAGCAGGCAAACAGTCCGCGTCCAGGTCTCTTCCAGGAGCGGTGTCTCCTGGGCTGCGAAGGAGTGCTAAAGTAGTAGTACTTCCTATACCCCCTGTTCGGGCTAGAAATAGCTGTGGGGAGGGAAGTCTCGACTCCCCATTGTGCAAATTAGGGTGGAAAGGTGGCGTCTCAGCGAAATGGCGACCCTGCAGGTTGGCTGGTAGTCTGTCACACCTTTGCTGAGCCCGACAGCCTGGTCTTGGGAATGGCTACCTCCGCTCCCCGCAGCGCTTAATGTACAATGTAGCCTTGTGGCCCCATGGTTCGAGAGTCTTCACCAACTCTAGAACTCGAGGCCCTAAAACGCAAATAGATATTTTATCTGAACCCTCGGAGTCCCCCAGAACTTAGTGCTCCTCGTCAAGTGCTATCTACTTTCTTGGAGGCCGAACGGTGCACACCTTTAATGCATGTTGGCTGCAGGTGGTTTTGGAGCCTGGTTGAAGAGTTGTGTGTGTTGTCCAGTCAGGTCTATGACGGGCGGTAAATTCGAGACAAGAGGGGTGGGAGCGGGGGGGGGGGAATGAATTATTTCTCGGGTTTGGCACACCATCGAAAAACTTAATTAATACGAACATGAGGCGAGATGAAACCCAAACGCACCAAGATTCATTTTCAGATCCAGAGCCGACCATCCTGCCCTTCACCCCTTCTTGTGTGCAAATTTGTTGTTTCGATTAAAGGCGGTGGTGAAAATATTTTGTCTGTGGTGGTTTGTCAACCAACCTATCGGGTGGGAACCCCTTTTTTGAGCTGCCTTGACTTCGCACAAATGATTGGTGTCGGTCATCCGAGGTTGCAACTGTGTTTACGGGGCATGGCCGTCTCCTCTTGGTTTGGGTTTCGGATGAGGAGCTTACAAACACACGCTCGCCGTGGAAATGACAAGGAGCGTCTTGCACAGCACATGGGCGTCAACTGTGCCGACTGGCGATCGGCAATCGCGACACTCGGCCCTGACGAGTGTAAGCAGATCGTCGGGCCTAGTGAAAAGCCTTGCCGAGTCCGTGCGAGCAAGCGACTAGTTGCCCGACTTTCCCGTCTGGCGAACCGGAATAATTTTACACAGTAATGAGACTTGTAAGGTTTTCCCCCTTCTTGATTTGTTGGTCTCCCAGCTGCCTCTGTACCTGGGTTATAAGGTTGGTGGACGGGGGCATTCGCGAAGGTGCTGAGCAATGCTTTGTTTGTCCCTTACATAATGAAGTGCGGTTGCTGATTACGTAATGCAGAGTATCTACAAAGCCCAAAGTCCCAAGGATATTAAGTTTCCGGAGTTTCCCCGGCGGAGCACTCAAAATATTGTTCAAGCAACTTACCTGTTCGCCATCGACCGGACATCTCGTCCACCCCAGCTTCACCAAAGATGGACCGCTCGCGGAACATATCCTTTGACCCGTCAAGGTTAACAAAGGCGACCGCAGCCGACTACTCATCGTCGGACTCCGACGCTGGCGAAGATGACGAGTACGTGATGCCCTCGCGTGGGCCAGGCGACCACGAGTTTGCCGACTTCAACCCGCGCAAACGGCGCCGCACTGGCCGCAACTCGAAGGAGAGCGCGGCGCTCGGTATCTTTGGCTCCGATAGCGAAGATGAAGGCCATGGACGGAACTGGAAGCGCAAAACATTGCGAAGCAAAGGCGTCACTTTCGTGTCACAAGGCAAGCCGGCGGCAGTTGACTCGGAGGAGGACGATTACGAGGAGGAGGGCCAAGAGGATAGCGTCAAGGATGAGATGGATAATACCATGTCTCGCCCAGCGAACGGCGCGGTGGATACCGAGGATGACGACGAGGACGATGAAGTCGGCGGCGTAGGGCTCGGCTTTAGCAGCGGCGCTACATCTGCAGCTCCCACAATGGGGCGGAAGCCTCAGGCGCAACACCTAGCCACGAACATGAGCACCCCTCGGAAGCCGTTTACGAAGGCGACCTTCGATGGCAGTACACCTCTCGGAAAAGGGTTCACCCCCTCCTCGGCGAACGCCCCAGTGCTCAATGTCAAGGATGACGACTCCCCCGCCCCTCGAGCGTCCTTGCCGAGTGCTTTCTCCGCTCCCGGTCGAGGTGGGAAGGCTAAGACCAATCCCAAATCTTTTGGTGCTCGTATGATGGCGAAAATGGGATACGTGGAAGGGCAGGGTCTCGGCGCGGAAGGACAAGGCCGAAACGTCATCATCGAGGCGAACCTACGGCCACAGAAAATTGGTTTGGGCGCCGTGAAGGAGAAGTCTGAAAAGGAGCGTCAGGAGGAGAAACGCCAAGCTCGACTCCGTGGCGAGGAAGTTGTAGACTCGGAGGAGGAGGAAAAGAAGAAGAAGGCGGCACGGAAAAAGAGAGCTCTGGCAGGTGGCCTGAGCAGTGGCGCCGGTAGCGGCGCTAGCACCCCGAGACGACAGAAGCCGAAGTACCTCACTTTGGACGAGATCAAGAAAGCAGCCCCGGGGCTTAAGATTCCCGATGCTTTCACCCCAATCCTGGACTTGACCGGGCCGGGCAAGAAGATGCTTACTTCTTCCTCTGGTCTAATGACGCCTACCCGCGGTGCTCCGGCCGCGGAATCTGTCGAAGCTGTAGAATCCCGCAAACTTGCCCGACGGGCACAGACCGACTTCATGGCCATTTTAGAGGAGTGGCGTAGCTTGCAGGAACGCAAAGCCTATCTAGCGCTGCAACTGCAACAGGAGCAGCAGGAATTGGAAGAGTTCAACGCTGGCTTGGAAGGAAACCGTGCCATCGTGGCGTCCTGCGATAAGTTATCCCATCCGACACAAATTGAGGAAGCCGATCAACAAACGGGCCTCAGTCGCAGGTTGAGCCAAATTATCGGGGAGCTCAAGGTAGCAGATACCTCTATCTCCGACGACCTGCTTCCCAAGATCAAGGACGAGTTGACGGCCGTAGCCGTTGCGGCACTCCACCCCACGTTTAAAGCCTTTCTCGATACCTGGGATCCACTGGAAGACCCAAAACCTCGTTTCTTGGACGACATGACCTCGATCGCCAGCCTACTTGGCCATCCGCGCCCCGTAAACTCCCAGCGGAAGTCTAGTGCTACGCCGTTCGAGGCCATGATGTACAAGCTCTGGCTTCCACGGGTAGCCAGCGCCGTGCGGCAGTGGAAAGTGCGCCACTCGGATCAGATGCTCGCGGTCTTTGAGGCGTGGGAGAAGTTAATGCCCCGCTTTGTTCGCGCACAGCTGCTAGAACAAGACATCGTCCGGAAGCTAGAAGAAGCTATCACAGAGTGGCAACCAAGGCGGAAGGAGCACCAGTTGCTGCCTCACGTTTGGATCTTTCCGTGGCTACAGTACATGCCTCCACGCCATCTCGACCCGAAGAGCTCCAACGGCCTTATAGCGGGTGTCAGGAGGAAGTTTAGGCGTCTCTTTGACGTCTGGGACTTCAGCCGTGGTGTCATCCCCGGCCTAAAGCAGTGGAAGGAAGTGCTACGCCCAAGTAGGAGCCAGAATCAATGGAGGCCCTTGGTCGTGAACCATCTACTAGGGAGCATGGGTCGGTACCTGCGTACCAACTTTAGAGTTGATCCACAGGACCAGGAGCCATATCTAGAGATGTTAGCCGGGGTCTTTGAGTGGCTCAGCATTATCGACGCACCGACGATTGGCGAGGTAATCGTGGCCGAAATATTCCCAATGTGGCACGACGTCCTCTACCAGTGGCTTATCACCGATGAAGCCAACTACGAGGAAATAGGAGAATGGTTTTTGTGGTGGAAGGACGAGGTCTTCCCGAATGATATCAGGTCCCTCCCCTCGATCGCAGCCGAATTTGACAAGGGCACCGCCCTCATCGACAAAGCCCTCGATCTCGGCGATCGTGTGGCGACTGAACTCGAAGCCCCGCAAAAGGGTCCCGCACTCCAAGCCGACACATCGACCAGAGACAAGAACCACCACAGACGCCACCATCACCGCCACGAAGCCCAACCAGCACCGGTCCGCGAGGAAGCGCCGCCTGCTACGTTCAAGAGCATTGTGGAGGATTGGTGCGCTGCGAATGACCTTCAGTTCATGCCGGAACGCAAAAAGGTCCATGCCGAGGGACCGCTGTACCGTATCACCGCTCGTGGCGATGGGAAAGGCGGCGTCCTGGTGTACTTTAAGGGTGATAGGTTGTTTGCGGAGACGAGGAAGGATGGGGTGGTAGAGATTAGAGCAGACCGTGAGGCGGACTTGATCGTGTTGATGGAATATGCACAGTAACACGCATGGTGAAATCGGCCCCAGAAAGCACGAGTTTCCTATGTCACGGCTAGACACTAGACGGAGATAAAACCAATTTGACGCCCCTTTCAGCGGGGACGGGTTATTTGCTAAGTGCTTGATCGGGAACTTTGACGGGCTTGCTTGCTAATTTGTAGTACGTGACAGGGAATTCTATAACGGAATATATACAATGTCTATGCTAAATCAAACAACCATCGCTCTCATGCGATTCATCAACCTAATAACCACCAGCCGCACAGATCTTGTTGGCCTGGCTAACCTTGGCGGCATATCGGTCGGGGTAAGCCGATACCTGCACCTTCTGGCAAAGCTTTCCGACGGCCATGGTCTTCCAGCCGCTGACCTTCTTCATTTTGGCAAAGAACTGCTTTGCGGACAGGGCAGCGTCCATATCGGCAGCGATGTTGGGGTAGTACATGGCGCGCTGCTGGAAGATGCCGACGCTGTCGTGGTCGGAACCGACGGCGTCGTGGGGGTAGTTGAGCGACTTGGGGACGTTCTTGTTGGCGTAGATGAGGATGTTGGACTGCATGGCGGCGTTAGTGGTGACTTCGTACGGCTTCGGAAATGGGCTCGACTCTGTGGAACTTACCTCGACAATAGCGGTAGCAATACCGGCCTCGCAGCCGTGACGGCCGAGCTTTTCCTTCTTCGCCTCGGCAATGATGGCCTTAGCGTGCTTAGTTTGGACAGAGTTCAAGCCGGGCAGGTTGCCGCTGCTGCTGCCGCCGCCGCCGCTGCTGCCACCGCACTTGCTCGTGACGTAGCCGTTTTTGCCCGTCTTCACGTAGTAGTCGGCGACGTAGCAGCCATCGGATGTCTTGTCCCAGATGTTGTTGCCGAGCACGTTGGTGCCGGAGGTCTGGCAGGAGATCTTGACGTCGTGGCCCTTCGCGTAGGACTTGACGACCTTGTAGCTGGTGCCAGGGCCGGAGCGGCAGTTCACGGTGGAACCGGTGATGGGGTACGCACTGACGGCGGCTACGAGGGAAAGGGTAAGGAGTGAGAGCTGCATGTTGATGGTAGTGGTTGATATGTGAACAGGGTGATGAATGAGTGAGTGAGTGAATGAATGAATGAACGTGTTCCTGATTGTGTTGCTGTGTGTTGGCTGAGTGTGTTGGCTGATGAGGATATCTACAGAAACGAGGGAGATTTACAGATGCTTTATATCTCTCCCGGCTCCCCTAGACTGTCACCAAGCTGGCTACATTCTTCGCTTCTCCCTTCATACCCGGGCCCCAATAGCCAGTGATTCTGTCACGCCCGACCGTAGACACCCCGATCTTACGGCTCGACGACGATCTTGCGTCCAACAATGAAACCGCGAACTGGGGACGTGGTTGTCTTAGTCGCGTAGGAAATTACTTACTTTGCCTCGACGACACGGTAAAGTAAGATTCCACTGCCAAGTTCCGTCGCCGACAAGGAATGCTACCTAAATCTTTGTTTTTAGACCATTGCAACTCTAAATTGGCCCCTCCTTATTTTCACGTGGAACGCGCCCAGGGGTAAGGTGTTGTCGATGAGGCTGTGCTTTCAGCCCACAATTACCAACGCTAGGAAGTCTAGTGGACGGCACCCAAACCCTAAAAATAGCGGGGTGCGTCGCGATCTTCAGCCCCGGCCACTTCCCTGAAATAGAAGCACCTGGGCCTGGAAGTCGATCTTGCTTATTTTTTTGCTACAGATTTCCGGGTTTCCATTTAAAGGGCAGACCGCGGCTTTCGTCATATCGGCGACGTTCAGTGTATGCTATTCGCTGGAAGTTACCGCAACTCTGGCCTCCGCTGGTCATTTGGAGCTTCGCTTACTCCGAATCCCAGGGTCCGGAAGCCAATTTAGTTCGTTCGTCCTTGGATAGCTTGTGCGAAGAGTGAAGGCGTGGGCAAATGTTTCAGAACCTTGAGGTTGCAACCTCAGTGTCTATTTTGTCTTTCCGCTCTCCAAGTAAGCTGCATACCTATTTCTAGAATCACCACCGCAAGTCTAGGAAGGCAATGCGGACCACAACGATTTGTTTACTCCAGTAAGCATGAAACCCTGACAAGTCAAACTACCCAGGGACAGTGTTCATTACTTTATCTTGTCACTCTGAGATGATAGCATCGGAAGGTTTCGCTTTCGCACGAAGTTACATCCAATACCGGCAAACCCGGTCGTCTGTTTCGGGGATGTGGGACGACCACATCTAGAACAAAGTTTATTCTTATTCTGCCTTTGATTTCATGGCTTTACCTCGCATCGCGTCTTTAAGGTCTGCTCTTTGCAAACCCCTTGCCCATAACTTGCTCCAACATCTATCTCTATTGTCTTGTCATACCCCCAGTGACTTGCCTGAATCTCGATTTTTCTCTCCAGATACTCAATAGAAATATCCTTGCTAGAAACGTTGCCTAGGAGCAACTGAGGGAGGAGGAACCGCTCGCGGATCGCAATCTGCCAGGCCCGCTGTAAGGGGCTGTCGCCGTTGGGACCGGAGTCCAAAGTCGCCCCATGCTTCAGCAGCAAGTTGATACTGGGCAAAACTGATAATATGAGGCGCAGCCCTCCTTCCACTTCGCCTTAGCTTGGCCTAGGGCAGTTCAACTTTAACAATTTTATAACGACAGCGTGTATTATCTGAAAGGATCTCGTGGCGAGCTTCAGCAATCCTCGATCGACACACGCTTGGGTGTCTGGCCGTTGTGCTCTGGGTCTTTCTCTCGTTAGTTGGCCGGCGTCGATTACGTGTTTTGGATAAAGCGGAACGGCCATCTGCGCCAACCCTAATCTTTCAGGAGCCTATTCATCACATTCATCTATAACCTTCGCGAGCTGATCGTTTCGTTCGACCGCTGGCTCCGATGTCTGGCGAGGTTTCACACAAGGGTTTCTCCTGCACTATTAGCACCCTGTACGTCTCCGAGAGTCCCTACTTTCGATATCTTTTTGGGGATAAGTGGTTTGCCATTTAATTCTAGATTTAGACCCGTGTTATAGCGACAAGTACTCCTGTGAAGAAATCACGTATGCAGAAGGCAAAACAGCACTAGTCTTTGCAAGGGCAATATTGGAAGTCTCTACTGTCTCTTTCACTAGAAGATCCAGGGAATGAAGCGGTAATGAGCATTGGCCTAACATGTGGCTGATACTATGAGACACACGCATACCAGGCAGTGCCACAAGGAGGAACAACTATTAGAGAAGTAAATAAGTAGTCCTCGAATAGCAAGGGGAGGATAGGAAGAAACAATTCGCAGACGAAGGGTCATGCAAATATAATCGGATTTCACTCCCTAGGGTAGTCATCTAACGACCCCTTAACCACATCACCCTTTGTGTAAACTAGTATTCCATCTAATCTAAGTAGCCTTCACAATCTAACCACGTACTTTCCATTCCCCTGTCGGTTTGTTAGATGATGCAATATTCTGATGAAAGGCAGACAAACTTACCGTTGCAAGAAGACTCTGAACATCGCTCAACTCATCAAGCTTGATCAAAGATATAGAAGGCTTTACAAGTCCTCTCCAAACAAAGTCAAGGGCTTCCAGGGTTTCTGCTCGAGTACCTACTAAGGTCCCAATAATCTTGATTCCTTTGTCGATAATCTGTAAGGGATGTAGCTTTATGCCGTCGTCAGCCGGAGGTATTCCCACGCAGACCAATGTGCCAAAGACAGCAAGCATGTCAAGCGCCTTCTGATATGCCTTCCCAGACCCCGCCGTAACAATTACTGCCTTTGCTCCAGTTCCGTCAGTGAGCCTTTGCATAGCAGTCTCAACACCGTCAAGCACGTCTAGATACGTATCGGCGCCAATGTTTAAACAGTAGTCTCGCTTGCCAGACCCAACATCGAGAGCAGCAACTCGATACCCCATGGCTCTCGCATATTGAACGCCCAAGGCACCGACGCCTCCGCCTGCGCCTAATATTGCGACCCAGTCCCCCGGTGCGGCTCCACAGGTCTTCAGCGCTTTATAAGCCGTTACGCCTCCGCATAGCACCGGCGCAATCAACTCGTCGGGCAAATCGGTATGGTCTGGAAGTACCAAAACGTAACGGCTCGGAATGACGCAGTACTCGGCAAAGGTGCCCTCCCAATTCCGGCCCGAGTTTTGCTGTTTCAGGCATCGTGTTTCCCCACCTGGTTCGCGGCAACTGCCACATCTGCCACAAACATCGCGGACCCAGCCAACTCCAACACGGTCACCGGGTCGGACGATGCTGGGATCAACTCCGTCGCCGGTGCGGACCACACGGCCAACACCTTCGTGGCCTAGGATGTCACACGTCGGACCTACGTGTCCCGCTGCGAGGGCTATGTCTGTACCACAGACGCTGGTGACAGATAGCTTGACGAGGACTTGCCAAGGCTGTATCTTGGGGACCGGCACCGGGCGGACCTCGAAGTGAAAACCGGAGTCCGATCGCTGTGATGTGTTTACCACTATTAGTTCTGCAGGTTATAATATCAGAGGACAAGTGCATTCGTCATTGGCTTACCACCACAACAGCAGCCCTCTGTAATGGGTTTTGGTCTACCGCCATAGATAATTGGAGAATGGGGAATTGTATGATAGTCGCAGGAGTTGGACTTCTTGGTGTCCTCCACAAAGCAAATTAGTAAACTTGGTTGCAAGAAGGAGTGTAATCTGTAGATTCACAAGACACTGGGGCCGGCTGCTGGAAGAGCGTACGCTGTACCCGGTTCTTCTAGTGCCCAGTAGGGTTGACAGAACATACCCGCTACGTCGATGCTGACCACAACTAAGCCCAACCAGGAGTAGAATCAAGGTCAAACAGAATGTTGGGTTAATACCGAATTGTAGGCCGGTGATTGATACTAGTGTATGTGGAGGTGGGGAATAACCCGCTGCTCGGTAGCGTCGGGACGATATGTGGAATTTAGTCCGGCATACGAGTGTGCATGAAATGCCTTAACGTCAGGGCCCGGATTCACAATAACAAGTTAATCATTCATAAAGCTATCCGAGTTACAGTACTATTAACTAGAAGAGGGGAATAGAGAAATGCCCGAAATAAGGGAGAGGAGGAGAGTTGCTACACTGATATAGTAGCCTGCGGCTATAACGGTAGTTTGAGAAACTAACCACATTTTGCAATCCTGTTAGAAAACTTGTTTAACCCTCTTCGTACTTCTTGCCTTTTCGTCTCGGTTTTCCGGCAAGGATGACCGACCATACAAACCGGCGCCGGGGATTTGGTCGGGCACAGAGGCCCAGCTAGAATTCAGTGCGCCTCTGAAGTACTACAGCACCTCTTAGGTTCTACATTGACTCGTCCCAAGCACTGCCTTAGTCGGCCACCCGATTAAGAAATGCCAATACGCTCAAAAGCCCCTTAATTGCCGACTTAACCGTAACCGGTGACGACGCATCTTCCAAGTCCACATCGCCCAAGAAAATATCAAATCCATGCTCAGCATCATCCGGAAACTCGGTCGTAACATCCACGCCGGAACCTCGCAGCTTCTCTACAGTTGACAGACTTGACTGAAACGGGACAGCGGTGTCATTCTTGCCATGAAGGACAAATGTGGGTGGGAGCTGAGCGAAATCCCCAAACGTTACGGGGAACAGCCGTTGACAGGAATCCGGGATAGAAGCCTCCCTATTTTGGGATCGGATTGAGTGACTCATACCAAGGATTCCAGTTATCATACCAGGAAGGAGAGCTTCGATATGCACCACCTGAATAAGGGCGAACCGGGGTCTGTTGATAAATCGTCGGGAAAGGGATAGCCTGGTAGTGCGGGACGTCTTTTGTTAGAGCTGGGAAGGAATTTGTCAAGGATAGGGCCGGTTTCGACAGGCGGAAAACCAAATACATTGGTGCCCTGAGTCGTGTATCGCTTGCCAGCAGGATCAAGTATCCCATAGAGCAGAAACAAAGCCCTCGGTTTTGTGGGCACAATGGTGGCTGCTGTGAGCGCCAGATAAGCGCCGGCACTGGAGCCGGCCATAATAACGGGACCAGTGCTCGTATTCAGTACTACCGAAAGATTCTGTGAAACCCATTCGTAGGCATCAACTGCATCGTCTACTGTGTCGTGTGCCGTTGATTCCGGGAGTAGGCGATAGTCTGGGCTTACGAATACCCATCGGCGTTGAACGCAGGCGTTGATTAGCCAAGAAGGCTGGAGACTGGCACGGTCGCCAATTATCTGTTTTAGTTTGTTACCTTAAAAACATATCTTTGAGAGGCAATCATTGTATGTGTTATGGATAGACAGCAACGCACTAAAAAGCCACCGTGGTAGTGCAGCAGAACAGGTGTCGACTTATTGATGGTCTCAAGAGGAAATAGAACGTCCAGTTTCAACTCCACAGCATCGGCCGTTTTATAGGTAAAGATCTTGGAGTCATAGCCGGGGAATCTGCTGAACGGTGGAGACATGCTGTGTTGAGCTTAAGGTAAACAACGAAGATAATTGCTTCTGAAAAGGAGTTGGACATGGAAGTGATATTTGTTGGGGTTCAATGGATGGTCTTCCAAACCCACTATGTCGAGACTAATGTTAAGTATTGGTGGCAAACTAGCCACCCCCCCCCAGGGGCACTTTCCCCCTCCACTTTCCCCTGCGCGACGGAGTGACTTTTTAATAGGCCGGATATACACCCACACCGACTTGTTCGGCTTCTGTTCTTTTGTTCGTATCCTCTCCCGCCCACCAGGCGTGCCCCACATGACCTGCGGCATCTGCAAGCCAATGTGACCGATTCGCTTGTCTGAACTGGGGTTGTCTGGCTGAAACCTTGCAACCTCGGGTGGGCTCGTATACCAATGCCCTGGCAAGCGACCACCAGGCGTACAGTGTACATAACAAATTCTCCTTAGTTTTCGGGAAATAACACATAGTCGCTGAATTGGAGAAATTCGGGAAGAAGAGCGTGAAGCCAAGGCAGAAATCCGAAGTCTGTTTCTATTGTTTACATAATGCAGTCTCCAAGGTTTGTTTCCTGAAACTGAGCTACCAATTCATGAACCTGCTGCATATCCGAGTGGTCATATTTCTCGAGGAAGCCTTTCTTGATCGGTCCGCTTATCCTCTTGGTACCGTTGAGCATCAAGCTCCGCATAGATTCCGCCCGCCAGTAAATGATGCACCCAAGGCACCAAAACTCCAGCGCATACCGCATAAATCCAATCCTTCTCCATGCCTCGCTCAGCATTGTATCTTCTGGCTCTTCCAGTCCACAAGGCTCCTCCCGCTGTAGCCACACGTATTTCCAATGTCGGAGAGCATTACGGATTGGGAAGACTTGGTTCCAGGATGTTGGCTCGCAATGATGGCGAAATAATTGTCCGTGGAAGGCTACATGAAAAATGTTGTCAATGTCTGTTTTCCCCAACTTGCAAGCCGGCGGGGCGGCAGGCTGGAATTTCCGTTGGATGTTATAAGGGGCTTACCGGATGCAATAGTAAAGAAATTAAGCAAACTCATCTGCTTCAGCATTTTCAAGTCTTCTGTCGATATTTGATCCTTCATCAAGGATTCCAGTACACTTGAAACCAAAGGTTGCGTCTGGCCAATTTCTGTCTCCGACCACGATTTAACGCTGAAGATCCATGACTCGAGATCGTTGGCTTGGAAGCAACTCTCCGGGCAGGCTAGTCCATAGTTGAGTTCAAACGTCACCATCCGCGGTGGTGTGTTGTTAAAGATTACGTATCCCATGTCGAGCAAAAACACGTAGGTCAGTGTACGGATGAGCTCTTCCTTCAAGATGAACTCCTCCCACTTCGTCTGGGCGTTACTGATCCGTAGGTAAGTCCTCAAGTCGCCATGTGTTGAAGATGAACGACGCTGTAAGACCCGAGCGGCGGCAATGACCTGCGAGAAGCGCGTTCTCCGGGCGTGCCGCTTCTGGTATTCGTTGCCCTCCCACGAATACAGAAGAACAATACAATATGCCGCCCGTAGAGCATTCAGCCTGTCCCTAACTTGCAAGTCGTCTGTCTCGTCATCATCCAAACTCTCCGAGGCGTCGTCGCAAAAGGTAGGGTCTGAGAAGACCCATTCTTCAACTGCACGGAGCCACAACATGGCCCGATCTCGGTCGGTCCTTTCCGAGGTAAGACACGCACCAATGAGGGCAATCGTGGCAAGCAACGGTGCTGGACTTTTGGTGGGGTCGAAAGTCGGCTTGTGAAAAACAGGCCAATTGGGATACCAGAACGACCAAAAAGCGACGAGATACATCTCTAGATTTTCTGGCGCGAAGAATTGCCGACACAACGTTTCGTTCGGAGTAGTCCGATCTCGTGAATTTATGCCATCGATGTTTTGGGAGTGGAGATACTGTTTGACTCCGTGAACTATCTCGCATGTTTTTACTGACAAGGGATGGACAACCCACTCGTCTGATAGCAGGTCCCGCGGAAGTACCCCTAGAAATTCGGATTCTGGCACTGACTGGTAATCTCCCCCACATCCAAAAAAATCCGTTGGAAGGTCAAGCTGCCAGGAGTTACAGTAGTCTCTTCTAGGTATAAGATCGTAAAATGAGTGGCGGATAGGAGATGCTAGTGTCGTGCCAGACTTGGAGTATGGTGGGTTTTCTGAGGTTGTTGGTGCCGTGAGAATTAATATTGCCCTTCTGCGATATTCGGGATTTCCGCAGTCGAATGAATTGGCCAACCCCATTGTCGAAGTAAATCTGCCTAGAAAAGCAAGCCTTGGAGGGCTTATTTGTGGCCTTGGAACAAAATTGGAAGCATGAACAGCCATGTCGTAAACACTCCACGGGGTCCAGGATACCAGGAGACAACTTTCCCCGTTATTGGGAGGCAAAGCAGGATCTAATGGTAGTCCCATGTGAGGGAACATGGTCACTTCTTCCGCCACTGGATCTGGCATCCTGATCGAGGTGCCACTTTCGGGCACACGACCTTTGGAGTTCAGTTGACCTTCTTCGGGAATGTCCCATATCGTATCCAATACAAGGTCGGGGTCAGCAGGTGAAATATTCTTCTCGTTATCTTCCGGAATTGATATAGCGGAATGATTGTTACTGTCCGCGTCCTGTAGGAACCGAAGGTAGGTGCATTCTTGATTCCCGTCAAGGCACTGGATGCAAGGGGAAGTTCGACTACAGCGCTTCTTCACCCGAGAACACCGGTCGCATGCGTGCAGCTTTCTTCCTCTCTTCCTCTGTGAAAGATGTGGAACTGCCTGTCCCGAGGTGATACGCGCATCACAGACCTTCCAGTGTCGTATCAATGCATCCCTGCCTTATAATTAGATAAACTCGGTGAAAGGTGGCGTCTACTAATGTAAATAAGATGAGGGTTGTCGCAAAAGGGAAACAAACATACCTCCGAGTAAAAGCCAGCGCGCAAAAAGTGCACCGGAACGGCCGGATATCCGTGTCTGGCAGAAAGAATCGCCGAGCTTAGCAATGAAATCTCAAATCATTGCAGCGATGGGCACGAGGAACTGGGCCGAGCTTACGAACTAATAAGTGTCGGTTAAGATGGTCAACCCGATTGAAAGAAGTTGAGCAGACAATGCATTGGTATGGTGACGCTGGGGCCGTAGACTGCATCGTGGGTGCACACGACTCTCCGTTTGATATACTGGTGTCCTCAAGCAGCGACGACGGCGCGACATTGACAAGATACAGGAACTTCGTGTCCAACAGCAGTAATAGGTAGTCTGAACAAGACGAGAAACAATTCAGGGGGGAATTCTCACGATTACCGACAAGTCGCGGTGCGGGGGAACCCATTTCTCGCAAGGGGGCATGACGTCCCTTAGCTTCGGACCGATCCACACCTCCAGAGACGTACACTAACACTACTGCGTTCCTCGGTAACTTAGTCTGGGGAAAGCGGGCATTTCTGTGACCATGCGTAGACCCACATTAATGTCTCACTATGGTGCGACTTGGGCTGTGCAAAGAGGTAGGTGGCGGCGTTCTTGGTTTACTCTAATCCATATATAGACAAAGTTCGTTCGGCTTGATCAACCAAATTCTAGCAATTCCTGCAGTGTAGATCTTCCCGGGCAGAGGCGCAACTTTCCCCACCTGACTGTCGGGGAAATCCCCACCCAGCTCTCCTATCCGCACTCCAGACTTGTGGTTGTCGTCTTGAGATGAACGCAGCCCTCTCTTGGTAACGGCTCTTGCCGCTGATCGTTGTACTTCAACATGTTGATTCCTTCCGTAGTAGTACGGTCATACAATAAGTATATATAGATGTCCCGATTCGAGAATGCTGGCTTTCATAGTAGCCCCAAGCGCTATGGGAAAGAAGGTGCCCACTATGAGTGTTAATCAAAGTTCGTCTGAGTTGGCTTCAGGAGCTGCTCCTATTTTGGTCAATGACTCAGGTAGCTCTACTTTTCTCAAAGTGTTAATCGCCTCACTCACGTTAAAACATATCGCCCTTATCGCGGTTAGCTTACTCTTGGTCAATATCATATATAACATCTTTTTCCACCCTTTCCGACATATTCCGGGTCCGTTCCTAGCGAAGTTCAGCGGGCTGTGGCGCAACCACAAGCAGTTCCGCGGCACTTGGCATGACGACATCCTGGATATCCACGAGAAATTCGGGAAAGTCGTCCGGATTGCCCCAGACGAAGTGAGTTTTGTGGATGAGAATGGGTTGAAGAACCTTTATGGCCATGGAAAGAAAGTCCTTAAGGTAAGAACTTCCGAAGGAGTAGTCGACCAGCATGGTGTCAACATTGCCTAATACATCCAACAGACGAAATGGTACGATTCATGGATAGTTCCCAATATGACCGTCAGCTTCTTCGCGGCTACCGACATCAAAGTGCATCGCCATCTTCGGTCGCGTGTCTCGGGAGCGTACTCCATGACGGCCATTCTCGCTATGGAGCCTCTCGTGCAAGAGGTCCTGGATCTCAACCTAAAGAAGCTAGGCGAATTCGCAGATCGCAACGAAACGGTATCAATCGACAAATGGGCAAATTTTTTCACTTTTGATGTTGTCGGCCAACTCGCTATGGGTGGCACCATTGGTTTCCTGGAACAGGGGAAGGACGTGGATGGAATCATCAGGTCCATCCATGATGGATTCTACCTCATGGCTAACATGGGCAACGTGCCGTTTCAGATGCTGTGGTTCAACAACCCCTTGTCTAAATGGCTCGTACGAAAATTTGGCGGCGCGCGACTAAACGCTTTTGACGTTTTTCTCGACTGGCTTGAAAAGAGAGTGGAAGAGAGGATGGATAATGGACTTAAGCCTGGACAACGCAGAGACATGCTCCAACACTTCGTTGAGGCCAAGGACCTTCAGGGGGTCCCAGTCAAGAAGGGAGATGTCATGATCGAGGGTGTGAACATCCTGGGAGCTGGCGCTGATACAACCGCGGTCGGGATCCTTGCCTGTCTGGGGTGCCTTCTCACCAGTCCGCAGACTAAAGAGAAGTTGCAGAACGAGATCGACCAGGCGTACCAAGAGCTAGGTTTGGATAAAGAGGGCGGTGAAATCACATTCAAGGACGCCGAGAAGTTACCTTTCCTTTCCGCAGTTATTTGCGAGAGTACCCGGCTTCATCCGTCTATTCAGTATCAGCTTCCTCGCTACACTCCGGAGGAAGGTATTACTATTGGACCATACTACCTGCCTCCAGGGTCAATTTGCGGCATTAGCCCGAGGAGTATGAATCGAGATGAAGACATATTTGGCCCTGACGCTAACGAATTCCTACCGGAGCGGTGGATTGCGGAGACTCCCGAGGACGACGAAGCAATCAAGCGGCGGCATTCGCTTTTGACAACAGTAAGTACCTCGTACCTGGGTCATATGTTTGCTGCAGAACATATAACTAACTGTATCGCAGTTTGGCATGGGCAGTAGGAGCTGTGTTGGGAAAAACCTTGCGACGGTTGAGATATACAAGTACATCGCCCAGTTCTTCAGGCATTACGATGCCAAAATTGTGAATCATCGCAGACCCTGGGACACGAAAACCCAGTGGTTTGCCTTCCAGCGGGAATTCCATGTCAAAATAAAGAGGAGGGAATGATAATAAAGCATGTCATAGTAGTTAGTACTAGCAGTAACCCTCCGGTTAATTGCTCTCAGCCTTGAGCCTGTAACAAGGGAAGAATTTGGTGTCAACATAAGCATTGTCGTATCCGCCTTAAACCACAGCTACTTCATGCAGCAAAGGGACTAAAGAGTTGCCCCTAGCACCCAAGGAAGTACCTAACCAGGAAGGGCGAGAAGGTCTGGAAATAGGTCCTACTAATCAGGAGTTCTAATCTGGTCGTGGAACTGAAGCTACCTGGATAAGTTTCTGTTAGCGACTGAAAAGTGATACGATCCTTCCCTTCACAGAGTGGGGATGGAGTATGGTGGGCTCTGGCCGCCTAAATAAATGTTCCATATGTCCTCCCATGAATCCTTAGAGATGTACATTGAATGGCCCAGCGGCAACTGGGGCAAGTTTTGAACAGCCGGAGTACTCCGGGTCTCTAGGACAGAAGGCATGATGTAAAAGGCCAAAGGCTGACACACCTGGGCAATATTTGGATAAGCTAGGTACCGTTCAAGAGAGGGCGATTGGAATTGACTTTTTGCTGTCCGTGAAAATTCCTTCGGCATATGGCGGGGGAGTGCATTAGCATCGGCTTAACCCCCACCCCCGCCTCCTGCGTCTCCGCCTCCACCCCCGCATCCGTCTCCGTCTCCGTCTCCTCCTCGCCGCCACTCATGCACCACCTTAGGCGGCAAATATTACGGGATAGTTGGGTTCGTTCTAGTCTCAGAATCCGGAATCTATAGATGCAACAACCGAGGCACAGATGACCTGCTGCAATCGTTGATAAAGGTAAAACCGCTGGGCTCGCAGTCACTGATATGCTTTTCCGGCCACCCTTTGAGCTTAGGTATCTACCCTCCAACGACTTCTCCACAAAGCAATTTGGCCCCTTTCGATCACACCACACCCCCAACCCAGTTCACGATGAATATACCACTGAGCACCGCTCGCGGGTCCCAAGATGGGCTCCTCAGACCTAATGAAGCAGGGCAGCAAGCCCCTGGCGATCCGCTAGTTCTTCCTCCCGGCATCGACAGCGCTACTTTTAAGGAGTTCGCCACGGCCGTTGCAGATCTCACCGGCGCTGATAACATCACCACAATCTCTCACACTGGGCAACTATCCAAGCAGGATTACCTTGACCCAAGTAAAGCACATGACATGTATCATCTTCTCGGCCCGGAAAAGTTCGTCTCCTCGGCAGTGGTGGCTCCAAGAAGTGTTCCCGAAGTCCAAGCTATTGTTAGACTGGCCAACAAATTCGAAATACCTCTCTGGCCTTTTTCCGTCGGCCGCAACGTTGGGTATGGAGGTGCCGGACCCCGAGTCCCTGGATCCGTTGCTCTTGACATGGGCAGACATTTGAACAGGATCCTGAAGGTGGATGTCGAGGGTGCCTACGCTCTTGTAGAGCCTGGTGTGACCTTTAGCGACCTTCACCAATACTTGGTTGACAATAACCTCCGCGACAAGCTCTGGATCGATGTTCCTGATCTGGGAGGAGGCTCAGTTTTGGGGAATACTATTGAACGGGGAGTCGGTTACACTCCATACGGTTTGATGGATTCTTCCTCTAACTACTATCAACGTAAAGCGTCCTAACATCTTGCTAGGGGATCACTTTATGATGCACTGTGGCATGGAGGGTAATAAAGAAGACTCTTCTCCTTGTAAAAGGGATAATCATAACAGCTAATTTTCGTTTTGCTAGTCATCTTGCCTGATGGCACACTCGTCCGGACAGGGATGGGCGCGCTTCCAAATCCAGACGCAGACCCCAACGTATCACCAGATGAGCAAGAGCCGAATTCCGCGTGGCAACTCTTTAATTATGGGTTTGGGCCATACAACGACGGAATATTCAGCCAGTCGTCTCTAGGGATTGTTGTTAAAATGGGTATTTGGCTGATGGTCAACCCGGGCGGGTATCAGTCATACCTGATCACATTGCCGAAGGATGAGGACCTTCACCAGGCCGTCGAAATTATCAGACCGCTTCGAACATCCATGGTTCTCCAAAATGTGCCAACAGTAAGGCATATTTTGTTGGATGCAGCCGTCATGGTACGTGAAAGAACTCATGAGTACCCTCAACTTGCTTTTGTCAACAATAATCTGCAACAGGGCGATCGCACGTCGTACACGTCCACCAAGGAACCCCTGAACGACAAACGCCTCGACGAGATCGCAAAGCAGCTGAACCTGGGTCGCTGGAACTTTTACGGCGCGTTATACGGGCCAGAGCCTATCCGAGAAGCCATGTGGGGGGTGGTGAAGAAGGCTTTCTCAGCAATCCCTGGTGCGAAGTTCTACTTTCCAAAAGACATGCCCGACAATGTGGTACTGCAAACTCGCGATCTCACCCTACAGGGTATCCCAACAACAACAGAGTTAAATTGGGTGTAAGGCCCCCACACGCACGCTATACATGTCAGGCACTAACCGTCATATTCTAAAAAGGAACTGGCTCCCCAACGGCGCTCACCTCTTCTTTTCACCCATCGCCAAAGTCACCGGTGATGATGCCGTGGCTCAGTACAAGTTGACACGCACGCGGTGTGAGGAAGCCGGGTTCGACTTCATCGGCACCTTTGTTGTCGGTATGCGAGAAATGCACCACATTGTCTGTCTCGTTTTTGACCGACTGGATCCTGACTCCTGTCGCCGTGCACATTGGGTCATCACCACACTAATTGACGATGCGGCGAAGCGAGGCTGGGGGGAGTACCGTACTCATCTGGCGTTGATGGATCAGATTGCCAACACGTACAACTTCAACGGAAATGCGCAAATGCATCTTAATACAACCATCAAGGATGCTCTAGATCCGAAAGGGATCCTGGCACCAGGGAAGAACGGAATATGGCCAAAGAAATACGACGCCAAAGCATTTGAGTTGCCTAGAGGCACCCTCTAAATTTGTACTTGTGCTGTAAACAAGTGGAAGAACATCGTCATAGTTTATCAAGTTATCTATGTGTCATATCTATACTGGTGGTCCAAACTCGACTTCTAAGCCGCGACGCATCGACGAGTTTTGATCTAAGATTGGATTTAATATGATTTTGAACATAGGCATGTTTTGATGATGGCAGATAAATCATAAACTCGGGAGAAACATGCTCATTTACGATTGATCATCGCCACTATCCGAGGTATACCAATAGCGAGACATGTCGTATCATAAGTGATCTGTATCGGGAAGTGAAGTTTCGCCTTCAATGGCCGCGGCTGTTGATACATCTTCTAACACTAGATAACTAGTAAAGCAGCTTGACATTAACCTTTCTACCAACGGTTAATTTTCCAATTTCCTGCTCGACACCACAGGAGCCTTGTAACGGTGAACGACCTGCGGTTTGCAATAAGCAAGCAGCCCTTCCTGGCCCCATTCCCCACCAACGCCGCTCTCCTTGTAGCCGGCAAGATGAGCCTGTGGTAATGGTTTTTCGAAGCTGTTAATCTAGACGGTCCTAGCTTCAATTCTATCCGCCAGTGCACGAGCGCGGGGAGGATTGTTACACCAAACGGCGCCGCCTAAACCAGTCGGGACATTGTTGACACGACGGATAAGTTCGTTTTCATCAGACCATTTCAGAACTGGCACAATGGGTCCTAACAGGGGGTTAGATGAAAGCTGGAGCATATACAAGGCTGCTGTCAAGAGTCTCACCAAATGCTTCTCCCGAAACAACGAGTGAGTCGTCTGGTGGGTTGTCAATGATGGCTGGGTGGACAAGATAGCTAGAGGAATCGTCTTTCTCTGCTATCGGCCCCCCAAGTGCAAATCGATAGCCATTTTCGGCGGTATCCTGAAAGAATCTTGTGACGATCTTGTACTGCATCTCGTTCTGTATCGGCCCAAGCATGATCCCCTTGTCGAGATTTGACGTTAAACCAACCTTCCATTGCTTCACGGTATTGACCATCTCCTTTAAGAAGTCTTCGTAGATGTCCTCATGGACATAGATTCGTTTGCTAGCCAGGCAAAACTGTCCAGAGTTGCCAAACGACCCAAACGCAATCTGCGGCGCTACAACCGCAGGGTCGACATCTTGGCAAACGATACTAGCGCTGTTTCCCCCAAGTTCGAGAGTAAGGCTCTTTAGCGTCGCAGCCGCAGATACCATGATTTTCTTTCCAGTAGCGCTGGAGCCGGTGAATGAGATTTTGTCGATTCCTGGGTGGGCGCACATGAGAGGGCCCAGTTTGTCGTCACCATTTAAAGCCTGCAGAACGCCAGCAGGAAAGATATGTCGAACTAACTGAACGAATCTTAAGATCGAATAAGGTGTGAATGGTGAAGGCTTCACGATAACACAGTTGCCGGTCACCAAGGCTGCGGCAATTTTGGCTACGGCCAGAACGAGGGGATAATTCCACGGGCATATGGCGGCCACAACCCCAAGTGGCTGGTGGCGAAGAGTCAGCTCCATCTCTTCGTTCTGTTGAATGACCCTGTCTTCTGGCAACTTCTGGCTTGCTGGTGGAGGGTAAGCATTCAATGCCACTTCGCTTTGTTGTGACAAATCAGGTGGGGATGTGTGAGCGTACCATTGAACTCCAAGAAGTTGATAGAGTGCTCTATTTCCATATTGGAAAACTCAATCTAGTTAACCAAGCCTGTTAGCACCGGGACTTCGAAATGTTAAAACTGGCAGGAAACCTACTGGTTTGCCTCCTTCTTTGGTGAGCAAGATAGCCATTTCTGCTTTATCTGCTAGCAGGGCGTCTCGTGTGGCGAGAATGAGTGCAGCTCTTTCATCCCATGAATTCTTTGACCAGAGAGTAAAAGCTTTTCTAGCCGAGCATATCGCATCGTCAAGATCTTGTTCTGTTGCTTGAGCAACATCCCATAGCAGTTGCTTATTTGACGGATCGATTCCATTATGAAACTTCGTGCCTGATCTCAACTCTCCGTTAACGATGTTGTGGAAGTTGGTTGGCATTTTGAGAGATGTATTTTAATGAAATCGAATTTCAGAGGCATTGGGCATTGAACAGATGAAAGGACTAAAGACGAAATCATCAATTCAAATAATAGCGATGGGCCGGTCGGGTGTCCTTGAGGTGACCGAGTTAACCCCCCTTGACCCACGTCGGCAAATTCCCCACACGGAGAACTCACATCAAATGTAAAGCATATTCGAGCGGGTTATAAAGATACCGCAGACTCCAACCACGCTCTAATGGCAAATCCAATCGTGCTAACGCCCAGCTGCGGTCCAGCCCCTGCAGCAGCGCCCTTTGATGACGTTGCACTTGGCCGCGAATTTCCATCGCTTCCCTTAGTTCCGCTTGGCCCTCCACTTACAACAATCCGCCTCTATCCGCCTCGAGGTGCATCCCGTTTGACGGGCAACCCTTCGCTCCTTCCAGTAAGATATCCAAACCTTGATCGGGCAGTGGAAGGCAGATCGCCTTCGAGGCCGTATGCTCTATCGGCGCCTCTCCGGCCGCTCTAGTAGGCGCAAAAGGGTAGTAATACCCACCTTTCCGTCAGCACCGTACAAGGGGGTTGATCCCTCATTATTTGCCTCCGAGGAGTTAATTTCAGAACCATCCCTCTCAGCGATGGGAAGATGGCCACTACTGGCTTCGTGGTGCAAAGCCGTCATTCCTATTTTTTCGAGATCGACAGCTCCAGCATGGACCTCGGGTTGCGCAAAAAGAGCCTTGACGAAATCAACATTGCCCTTTAGAGCGGCAAGATGAAGCGGGGTCTGGTATGCGGAGATGCGTGACGAGACATCCAAGTCGTCTCGTTTTAGTAAACGTTGAATCAGACCACGATCGCCCATGCCCGCTGCGATATGAAGGGCATCACTAGCCGTAACTTCGCTACAATTGTCAAGAAGCAGCTCTACGAGGTCGTGACGGCCCCGTTTGATGAGAGTTGGGAGCGCAGACACGTCGTCGGTGATGAGATATGCGCCGTGCTGTATGAGCATAACCGCGGCGTCGTCGGTAGGTCGTTCCAAGGCGATATGAAGCGGGTAGCCACGACATACGCCATCGATGAAATGCCTCGACGGCACATGGACGTTTGCGCCATTGTCTAGCAAGTATTCGACGATATCCCGGTGGTCATTGTGGACGGCGATGTGTAACGGCGTTGCGAAAAACTTTAGGCGTCCCGGAAGAAGGTCAAAGTTGGTGAAATAGTCCTCCTCGGTTCTGGCCCCATTCGTGTTTAGGTTTGCGCCATGTTGATGCGCGATCCTAATTGTGTCTAGGCGGCCGTGCTGAGCTGCCCATAACAGGCAGGAGTCTAGGGGTGCGTCGTTCTTTATATGTCGCCGGTATAACAGTGGGTTAAGCATGTAGTGGAAGCGGCGACTTGTGCGAGCAAGATAGGCATAATATTTCGGGGATGGGGGAGGATTTCCGCAATAGCTGTTGTCCCATACCTCCCAGGTGCACATATCCGCGATACGGTAGACAATCTCTAGTGGTAAGTTCTCGATTGATGTCATGGTATCTACCTAGGTATGGAATAGCCGGTTTGGTATTATCGTGCGAATGACTGTTGATGAGAGATCTTGCGAGGCAATGTGATATCTGTGTGCGGAGGAACAAGGGTCTTGGAACAGCGGCAAAAATAAGAAATTGATATGAGAAAGCACTAGGGTGCTGACGTAGCCCTGTTGGGGGGAAGACGAAGAATAAATTAGGCACCAACGCCAGCCCCTGTCGCCCTTGCGGGGCTTTCCGATATGCGACTTTAGAACCTTGAGCGTACGCGTAGTCTTTGCGGCGGCGATTCCATAACCCCTTCTCCTCAATGTACCTCCTTCAAGCACTTCAAGGCTATAAAACAATTCACAAGTGTATAAAATGCAGCGTCCCACCCACTCTCATGTGCCGATTTCTCGACATCGAACTGCTTAGCTGTGCACTTCATCCTCTTCCTGGCGATTTCGACGGCTGTCCGGCCGTCCTTGTCCCGGGACTGCGTATCTATCTCGCTCCCGTCACTTCGAGACGCTAATAGCCTCAGCGTTTCTACATCACCGTGCTCTGCTGCAAGGTGCAGCACGGTCGTTCCCGAACATTCGGGCAACTTGAAAGTGAATCTGGGACATTGCAGAAGGGCCTCTAAGATATCGTGATGGTTTTCCACGATGGCTTTCTGTAAAGGACATTCTCCATAGTTATTTCCCAGGCTCATGTCTGCCATGTAGTTTAGCAAGACTTTCACACATGGTAGATGGTTCGATGAGACTGCCTCCAAGAGAGCAGTATTGCCTTGTTCACATCGAGCATTGACGTCGGCTCCGGCATCGAGCAGCACCACACTGAAAGCCACCGCGTCGGTGGTATATATTGCTGCTCGGAGCGAGGTCTGTTGCCATTTATCGCGCATCTCCAGCGTCGCTCCACCCTGTATCAGAAGCCGTGTGCACGCTGGGTCGGCAGCCTTAAGTGAAGAACGTAAGGGACCTTGTTTTATATTGTCAAGGGCATCCGGATTCGCCCCTTGGCGAAGTAAAGTTGCAACGGCGACTCTATCGCCCCTTGCCGCTGCCCAGTGTAGAGGTGTTCGCTCGTGGGCGTCTAGAACATCGACATCGACAGAGCTGAACTGCAGTGCGGCATCTAGGCTTGTCGCTATCATCCGAGTGACAATCTGGTGAAGGATGCTGAAACGTCGATGCTCGGCGAGGAACGGGATGCTTGGAAATAGAGATCTTGCCTCGGCAACTTTGTATCTAGCCGCATTGGGGGTATCCTGGAAGCAGAGGATTGTGCTCCATGCCATGTCGAACGGAACCCTAGGAGATGATAATTGATCAGTTAAGTAAATGCCCCAAATACCAATCTACTCTAAACAAGTCTATAAGGTACGTACTCGTGATGGAAATTCTCGAGGAAGACGTCAGCCCCAAATTGCAGAAGGACTGACATCACCGCCGACTCCCCAGCAATACAGGCGACCTATCACTTGGTTAACAAGATGGCCAAAATAGAGGCAGTTGGCGCGACATACGTGGAGAAGCGAATGGCCTGTTGTCGAATCCACGTCCATAACAGAAGCTTTGCCATCTGTGAGTAGTTTCCGGACGGTCTCTGAGTCACCCTCCGCCGCTGATCGAAAAATATCGTCTCGGGGGTCGCGAACGTTAACCATTCGTAGGCATAGCTCAGGCCCTGCGGCTGCATGGGCCTGATAGGTTGCACGGATGGCCTTGTTCAGCGCCCAGGCGGGGAAGTAATAGTCGACATTCAGGTTCTGCGACATATTGCCTCGACAAGGAGGGCCAGAGCACCTCCCGGACAGCGCTGGCATTCCACGGTATCCGAAAAATAGTAGGCCGAGAGCCTTTTGCATAGCCGACGGCGACTTCAAATGCGTGAATTTGTGGCAGGCGCAGGTGCAGTTCGCCCCGCAGGCATTGGGATGCAGCCTTATCCGCAGGGTGCTAGAGCGAGTGTAGGATACCATTGTCTGTTTCTCCCCTCTGATTGTCGAGATGTCTGTCCTGCTTGAGAAATGCAAAGGTAAAATAGAGCCGCCGGTTTGTTGCTTGGATGTATCGGAGGGAGCCAGGGAGGTCTCGAAGTGTGCTTCAATGCGCGCCAGCCTTTCCGTCTGCGCTTCCTGATCTAGCAAGAGTCGATTCATTGCGTTGCCGAGATGTTCGTATCCTTTCGTGACGGTCGCTGATAGATCAGTCCGTTGCGTTGTTGTGATTATCTCTAGCCCTTCTAGTTTCGCTTCGAGCCGGGTCGATGTTGCGCTGGTTGTTCACCGTCAGTCCAACCTAGGACCCAATGCCGGCGCAGAAGCACAGATAGCTCGAGAAAAACATACTATGTCATTACATGGAGCGAATTCCCGATATTTACCCGCATGTGCCGAATATCCTTCTGTATTCTCTCTACGTCGTCACGGACAAGCAGCCAGGCGGAGCGATTCATTCCACCTCCTCTGGTCATTAGCCGACCGTAGATAATGATCTCTAGCTCTTTTAGTTTTTCTTTAATCAAGGCGACATTACGATTAAGGCTCTGGTGCGTTTCGCTCGTTGCTATTGACGGCGCGAACGATTCGATCTGGGTAAGGATAACTTGCAAGTCGGACATTTCATTGTTTAGAGCAAGGAGCAGATCTGGGACTCGTTTTAAAGCAATCAGGCGCTGTAACCCTTTTGATATTCGTCTCGTAGCTTCGAGTAGCGCAATAGCGCTAGCAGCGATGGAGAGAGGATCCATGGCATCGTATAATCAACAACGGTGACCTCATGCCCCTTTGCAAACAGCAACGAGGTTGAAGATTGATGGGCTGTCGACGAGGGGTTGCAAAGGGCGCCTGCCTGCCGCCTTATATTGGAAACCCCCGACGGCCTCAATACAGCCTCACTTTCCTTTGGGGTGACTGCGCCACCACGAGCATGGGTTGTGGCTAACATGCAAGCGTTCGGGCCTAGACGCAAATTCACGATCCAATAAGGCCCGAGGGTCGCACAGCCTGTCACTGGGCATTATTGGAAATGGAATGCCTTTTCCAGCCTAGTACGATGTCGTGTAACACACCTCCAAGTGTTGTGCCGCTTGCCTGCGGGAAGTTGCCTTGATCGAGAATGTCCAGAATTCCACCAAAGTTGAGAAGGTGCAGCCGCGAAAGCTTCGAAAGTTAGGTATTTTATGACGCCACAAATAAGCCCATGGCTTCCTCATTACAGGTAGCAGGTAATTAACGCACAGGGTATGTATCTGAGTTATGGTACTAGAACCGTGACATCGACGGGATTTTTCTCGCACTCTGAAGACGTCAAATCTAGCCCTTCCCATAGTCGATCGAGATGAATTCGAAGTATAAACTTCTCCATGCTGATAAAGCGTTCCACATCGATAACGCGATATCCCCCCACAGTTATCGAGAGGAGGTTGGCGTTGAAGCGAGGACCTAACACGTATATTCCTAGGCAATATTAGTGCTATTATAGATGTAAAAGCCTGGGTTACGGTACCGAGAGTTCCCAGAGCCTTCATCGACACTCGAATTTCAATTCCGGACGACCGAGTGGCATACTCGCATTTGATAATGGCCGTCCCAGGCACTATCTTTCCTAGTAAGCCGAGCACTGCAACACGCGTCTCTGCGAAGGTGTAGACCGGGTGGGCTGTCAGGATCTCAAATCCGTGCACCGGGATTGATAGCTCGACCATTGTGAAGTCGTCCTCCAGTGTCCATGGTCCAACGATGTTATCCGACCCGTGATGGTGTATTATGTACGGAATTGTGTTTAAAACGTTTTGGAACTCCTTCAGGGACTGGAACTCGGTCAAGGTGGATGTCCCAACGTTGAACAGACCAATGATCGAGGCACCTAGGTGTTCAGTTTGAATCCTTAATAGTCGAGGTTCGGTGTGAGAATTGTAGACCTCGGAGGCTTTCCCGATCTTATTCGCTCGAAGAATAACTAGCCTTCCATCTGGAGTGCTCGCCGTCATCCTGTTAATGAGGGACAAGTCGTGCTGTCCGGGTACGTCGGTGATACAGATGGGGCCACCGGAGAGGCACCTTGCAGCCCCATGAAAGTTGGAGAAATCATGGTCTGTCTGGAACATATCCCAGTCGGGCAAAACATTGAGATGTTCCGTCAGGACGGCATTATGTGCATTGCAAAATAGATGCCATGAGTGAGCGCTGCGTTTAACTTTAGTCAGTCCCGGAACCCCTAGGAGGGAGAGCAGGTATTAGCGTTTGCCTACCTCGCTTCGTCCGGGAAGAAGTCGTCAGAGTTCCTCATCATAATTCTCGGCAAATCATCTCGCATGAAGGTGCGAAATATTGCTTGTGGGACCTGTGCCATACAAGCAATAATATTGCCGCCGAAGTACTTCGTTGCGGCGGCTCTCCAAGCGTCCTGGTAGGGGTTTATCAGAGCAAGCCGATCATCTGCATACTCTGGATAATCAAGGAAACTTTGCGTATCTGTCTTCACTGCATTCACGCCGGACTCGACTAGAAACCTATCTTCTTCGTTAGGCCACGGGGCTTAATGAGCAGGAATGGGAAGCCCCCAAACACGTACCTGTAGAAGTCTTCGAATAGTCGACTAGCGTCTTGTCCGTCGACGGTTGACATTTCACCACCACCTAAGAAGATTCCTACACGCCTCTTGAATGTTCTCATGGAATATATCTCTGATATATCTCCAGTCGTTGACATACCACCCCAGTACCCAAATATTCCGTGCCACATGGCGATATTTCGGATTGAGGGATGATCGACTCGGATTTGTGAGATTAAACTCTTCAAACCTTGGGGGAAGTTCTCTTTGTTCGCCTCAAACCCCGTCCAGCGGTGGTAGAAGTTATCGTCGCCGGAAAAGTCCAAAGATTGCCAGTTGTCATCGATGATAAGGTTAGATATGTTAATACCCGAGCTACTGAGCATGTCTAGGGCGCCATGGATTTTAGCGGGTGTGAGGTTTTGACCCAATCCATTCCACGTGCAGTAGGTGAAGCCATCGCGCCACGCTGACATTTGACGGTCGTCGGGGACCATAATCTTTTCCGGGGCATTTGCGGATACCTGGTCCGTGGGATGAGTTGACTTGGTGAACGCCTTCGCTGCATCGAATACAGCAGCAACAGTTGCATTCCATGACGGCCCAACTGCAGCAAAGAGTCTCGCGGTACCAGCAGTTGGACGTTCATTTCGGCATTCAACAACAACGCGGCCCTCGTCATCTCCCTTGATTGTGACAAGCACATCGTCAATACCACTTAAGGCGAGTAACACGAGATGGTGTCCATCGAGTCTCATGAACGAGACTAGAATAGCGTCCTCGTTAAGGTCGAACCGGTCACGGCCATGTCGAGGACCAAGCCAAGGCGCTGAATGTCGCACCAAAGCAAACCACCGAACCACTTCCAAGGGCCTCCCTAACTTCACGTCTCTCCTGCCAGACACCCTTTCAATTGCTGCTGGGATGCTTGTGGTTAGTTCCCAGGAACGGTACGTGGCCGACTCCCGGGGTTGAATAGAGACATCTGAACTTAGTGACGAAATATAGTCGCCCAGTTTAGGGCTTGGCTGCCCGCTAGATTTGAAGACGATGTAGCCATCTTGAAAGCCCCACGCGTCCTTGACCCATTGCCACGACGCGCCTGGGCTTCGAAACTTGAGAGTGAATCCGAAGCCCTGTACCTCGGGACCCGCTTTGCGAAGCCTGGCTTGGTAGTAAGCGCGATTCTCGCCGCCTATAGGCAGATGCGGTTGTGCATTAATCTACAAGGAGTCAGTTAGCCCAAGCCTCAGCCAATGCAGAGGTTCCTTTCCTGGACAGACCTCTGTCAGTGGCAGTTCTGCCCATGCTCCATTGGGGCAATTGTTGTGCCAAATCGCCAGATCCCAGCGCCCTTTCGGCTGAGTTTGGACACTTGTCGAGTTGATACCGACAGTGAACCTGACATGCGCTGTGTCCACAACTGTGGCAAGTCCAAGTGGCGGATGGCAGCTGATGGCGAGATCCATGTGTGATGGCACCGATGTAAAACAATCGGGTTATTTCTGTTTATTTGGCAATCTCGAAACACCAATGGCCTAGAAGCTCTTCGAGGAGATGTAAAGCCAGAGGAAGTCTTGACACGGGTTGCCAATGATGCGGGAATTTTTGTTCTTGTGAAACTGACGGACGAGGGTTAAGGATTCCTAGAGGAGCTCGTGAACGCATCGACACGTTCTCGACTTGGTGGGGTCGGCGGCCCGTTCCGGTCCGGCCCCTGCCTCCCCAAATCTCAAATGATCTCGGAAGGGAAAAAAAAACAAAATTCGTGGCTCGAAGATAAACTGGGAGGCAGGTTACAAGCTACGTCGGGTCGTGAATGAGCGATGCTGCCGTAGTGCATCTACCGACCTAACTTTGCTTAATAGCCCCTTTGTAAAGGAAATAGGGTTTCGTTACCAAAACGGAAAAGCGAGGATGATTCATAATGATCGAGATTCTAGACTTAAGTACCTAAACTAAATTAGGCTAGTATGTGGCTA
>Ga0164242_10000318_pt1 | contig 59850 bp, 77 predicted proteins | sample OricomgcompostMG_FD_108783 | JGI IMG/M metagenome (GOLD analysis project Ga0164242, IMG submission 108783) | Miracle-Growth compost microbial communities from Emeryville, California, USA - Original compost - Miracle growth compost (MG) ...
CCGGGATGTCGTCTTCGCCGCCGAAATGCCGCCAGCCGAAGGCCACGCAATGCGTATCGTCCACCGGCACCGTCCAGCGTGTGAGGTTGCCGCGGTGCAGGAGCTTACGCGTGGCGCCGGTCTCGAACAAGTGCCCGTGAAAGGACATGTTCGGCACCAGGTATTCCTGTACCCGGTACCATACCCGTTCGGGCGACACGCGTCGGCCCGCGGCAAAGCGCACGGCCCGCCCGTCCTTCGCAGCGCGAAAATCCAGTGTGGGCATGACCGTCATGTTGGCGATCGTCAGTCCGCCCAAGGCCTGGCCGTCCAGGGCCTCCGGCAAGTGGCCATCATAGAGCAGCGCGGGGTTGTGCAGGATGCTGGTGTGGATCTGGTCGATGGTATTGTCAAAGAGCTGCAGCCAGTTGGCGTCATACGCATTGGACCAGGGCACGAGTGTGCGGGGCACCGCGGCGTGCGGCTCATTGCCCACCTGGTTGTAGTCGTATTCGGCAAAAGGCGGCTGAAGCGCCGGCGGGCCCATGTAAACAAAAACCATGCCATGGCGCTCAATGGCCGGATAGGCGCCCTGGGTCGTCGTACGGGCAAATTTTTCGCCGCGGTCCTCCAACCCCGGTGCGTCGAGCACCTGGCCATCCACATCGAACTGGAAGCCGTGGTAGGCACAGCGAATCCCTCTTTCCTGAATGATGCCGAACTCGAGCGACGCCCCGCGGTGACAGCAATGGCGCAACATCACACCAATCTGACCGGACCGGTCCCGAAAAGCGATCAGATCTTCATTGAGAATGCGCAGCGGCACAGGCAGGTCCCGCAGCTGTTCGGCCAGGCAGACGGGCTGCCAGAACCGGCGCAGCAGTTCGCCTAAGGGCGTGCCGGGCCCAGCGCGGGTGATCTCCGGGTCCGCTGCAGGCACGTCGCGTTGGTGATAGGCGGAAAATGGGCGACGGGCTTCAGTGGCGTTCATACGTGCAACTGATGACTAACTCGAGAGGATTTCATCAAGGATTGGCAGTTCCCGCCTCCATTGATCCGAAATGGTCCGGCCAGTTTCCCCGCTAAATTTCGTGATGTCTTTTCCAGCAAGGTGCCTGGAAAAACTAAAGGCGATGCGGTTTATTCGGTCAGGAAAGCAGGCCACCGCAGCCTTACCCATTTTGGCATTGTATTTGGCCATGTTCAGCTCTCGGCACAAATACCTCGTCGGGGTATTTGCGTGCTCCCCCTCCTCCTGAACCACGCCGCGCCAAAATTCTGGAGCCTCATCGGGAAATTGTCTCGTGGTCATGATTGCAATAGCCAAATTTTCGGCGTGACCCATTACCCTATCAACGTTAATCTTCTGAGTGACGATCTTTGATTCACGGTCGTTCAAGGTTTCGCATAGAATCTCAATCTCGTTCAGCCAGTAGTCCAGGACCGCAGCCTTTTTGTCAAGATCAAGACTTTTCCAAACCCCCTCGCTTTTATTGTAAAAATCCGTACTCAGCAATCGAAGAGCTTTGTCAATAGATGAAGCTACGTGTGGATAGGCTGAAAGATTTTCATAAATTGCCATAAAATATTCTTTCAAGCCGAACCTCGATAGCGCGTCAAAACTGTCATAGCGGTCATTGAGTTGAGATTCCGACTCCACTACTTCAAATGAAAGAACAAAATAAGAGCTAGACTTTGTTGCCACCAGGCTTGACAAACGGTGTTGACCATCAATTAGGCAGATTTTCATCTCACCATTCACGACCGTGGTAACAAAGGTTAGAACGGAGCCGTCTTCAAATTCATGCGCCAACATATCGGACTGCAATCTGGCTGAATTTTTAGCGTTTATCCTTCTTTGGTTTTCGTGGTTGAACTGGCGCAAAATTTCAGCAGCTCCCTTCCATCCAATAGTGCCGCAATAGAAAGTAGCATTCCCGCCTCCATTAACCATTACCTTAACCAAACGCTGGATCGTCTCGGCATCAACGATTTCTGTTGTCATCATGATTCCTCAGTATCTGTTGGCATAAGCACACGAAGCACATCATCGCTTTGCCGGCGCCATTCTTGGAAAATTTTCATAAAATGTTTTTGGTTCAATGTTTCTACTTTACCAATGGCGGCCTTGATGTTGCCCGGAATGTTGACAGTTACCCCCTTTCTATGAGCATCTAAGCAGTAAGCGATGACTTTAGGAGAAAGTCTTTTCACCCCCTTGGACGCATGAAATAGCCACTGATTCAAAGCCAAGGTGCCTGCACTATCGCTCGCACTTTCCGCTGTCAGCGTGGATTTCCAAAATTCAATGCATTCCTTTTGATTTGATTTCATCATCAAAAGCGCACAAGCCAGTGCGTGTCCGGACCGGAATAATACTTTTCTTTGAGAATTTGGAAGTCCGCTCAAGGAATCGCTCAATAGTTTATAAAGCGGCGCGAAATATTCCGCCGCCGCACGTCGCAATGATTTGCTTGTTAACAGCGCGACCTTCTTGTGCGAACTCCCGGAACCAGTGGTGTCAAAAACCAACAACGCTAGTGGCAACGCGGCTGAGTAAGAACTCAGTTCAAGCAGTTCAAGACCACCAAGTTCTTCGCCAATTCTAGTCAAAGCATCTGTTTGGGATCGTGGTTGATGTTGACCCGTTCTGCTAATAAGTTTGTCAAATCTGGCCTTGTCTTGGGTTGCCTTAGTCACAACCAAAACCCTTGCGCTAGCATCGCTGGCGCATATTGCGCACAAATACTCTCGCCCGACCAATCGCACTACGCCATCGAGCGAAACAAATTGGAGATTTATGGTTCCCATTTCTCCAATGTTAATTTTTTTTGACCACTCGGTGATTCTGTTCGATTTTCGAATCTCTTGAATTCCAGGATATAGGAGCTTATGTAGCGCATAAGCCTGATCGGGCGTCCACTGCTCCATTCTGACGCTCAATGCATAAGGAGACCGTTTCGCCTCACTGGCGATATCTGTCACAAATGTGCGAGCCCATTCTGCTGTAACAGGGGATATCGTTGCTTTGTTGATAGCGGCAATAGTCATTTGTTTTTTCTATCCAAGAGATAAATCAATACCATCATAACAAAAGCAATAAAACACATGCAAGAGCATTTTTATTGCACAGTACGGGTTCATGTTGATAATTGGGGTTTCATCTGAGCTTGACCTATCGTCCAAAATGCCGATCGATCCGACGCGAGCAGATACGTATTACCGCATCGAGCATCACCCCCACCGCTCCGATCACCACCATGCCCACCACGATGATGTCGGGGCGAAACAGCATGCGGCCCTGCATGATCAAAAAGCCCAGGCCGGAGCTGGCCGCAACCATTTCGCCAGCCACCAGCGCCATCCAGGCAATGCCGGTGCCGATGCGCAAGCCCACGAGCATCTCTGGCATGGCCAGCGGCAGCTGCATGTGAACCGCCCTATGCCAGTCCGTGGCGCCGTCCACACTGGCCGCCTCGAGCACGGTCTTGTCAACCGAGAGCACGCCCTGGCAAGTGTTGAGCACGATCGGGAAGATGGCACCCAGAAAAATGATGAACTCCTTCTGCCCATTGCCGATCCCCAGCCACAGGATCGAAAGTGGAATCCAGGCGATAGGCGGGATGGGACGCAGGAAATTGACGACCGGTCCAACCACTTTCGCAAAGCATGGCACGGCGCCCAGCGCAAAACCCAACGGAAATCCGACAAGGCTGGCCCAAGCCAGCGCGACCAGCACGCGCGTAAGACTGGAGAGCAGGTCCTGCGGCAGCGACCCATTAACGATAAGCGCCCAGGCGGTCTCGGCGACTGTGCCAGGCCCCGGCAGAAGCGTGGACAGCCCCGGCCAGAAGCGCGAAGCCAGAGCCCAGGCGATAAGCATTGCGGCACACAGGCTGAAACGCGCAGCGCGCTGCCAGAGCTGGGCTGTCCTGCGGCGCGCGATACGACGAAGCCCTTGGACAATATCCACTTCCTCACCGGATTGGGATACCAGGCGCAGCGACGAGAGATCCAGCGGACCCATGGCTATCCCTGCGGCAGGTAGCGCCGCCCCTGAAAGACCCAGGGGCGGACCAGATCGCCGGCCTGAGGGAAAGGCTGCTTGCCAGCATTCCAGATGCCATAAGGCGGGTATGGCGGATGTCCCACCTGCCCCGTCCAGCCCTCGGGGAGGAAAACGGGACGCTTGGGCACGGCCCATCCCAGTTTCGAGAAAGTCCCGGACATGAACTCGGGACGCAGTACCGCCTTGAAATCTTCCGGGCTGTAGCGGCGCTTGAGTACGCCCGCCTCGGCCATCACCCCGGATTGATACGCCTCGACATGGGCCCAGACACCATCGGTATCCAGAAACGGATAACTCAGCGTCGGCTTGGGATTGACCGTGTAGGTCATGATGTCGTGGGTTACGGCCGCCTGGCTGCGTCCGCGTTGAGTGACATCCGCGGCGAAGGCGTCAATGGCCGGACCCGGTGCGGCCCGCACCATGAGCCGCGCCTCGATGAAGGCATCCACATAAGCTTGCGCCACATCCGGTGCTTCTTCGGCAATCTCGCCGCGCAGGTACGAGTAACCATTGAAGAACACATAGGGCGCCTCCAGGGACCAAACCCTGGCATTCTTGAGTTCGTCAAGCATCCGGCTAACCTGCGGCTCCCAGATGCCGACGATGTCCACACCTTTGGGCAGCGTGAGAATGTCGCCTGGCATCATATTCAGCAGCGTAAAGTCCCGCCCCGCCTTGAGCCCATGCACCTTGGCGGCAATGAGCACGCCCATGTGCGGTAGCGAACCGAATGTCACGCCGATCACGGCCGGCCGGCCCAGGACACGCTGGTCCTTGAGCTCCTCGAACCCATGCTTGAGCGGCGAGTCGGGGTGCGCCAGATAGGCATCGCGCTGGGCGGGATTGCATGCCACGGCCGCCGTGGGCACGCCCAGGTCAATCAGGCGCAGAAGCCCGAGTGAGCCGGCCTGGGCCACCTGGATTCTCGCCGGGATGAACGCCTCGTTCATGACGCCGGCTGCCAACAGCGGCTGATAGGCCACTTCCAGCCCGCGCGCCTCAAGGAGCTTGCGCTCGCGCATGGTGAAGAGGATCGTGTTGTTATCCGACCAGCCTGGATTCCAGGCTACCTGCAGCGGCCACCAGCCTTTGTACTTGAGCCAATCTTTAGATTTCTCGGAGATTTGGGCATAGCCGTTCTTGGGCCAGCCCCAAGCCGTGAACTCGCGAGGGGGGAAGGCCTCGACAGCACGAACGCTGGCAGATAGCCCAAGACCAGCGGTACCGGCTAGCGAGGAAAGCAGAAATTGGCGGCGGGAGATCGTAGAGGGCATGGCGAGAATGGGAGTTGACGGGCGGGGAAATGATACCCGATCAAACCATAACCATGCAATCGAAAACAAGAATATTGCTTCAAAAGCAACATCTGCCTCAATAGCGTTGCCCGGCAGATCAACCCATTGAAGTGCGCTCGCGCCGACCCCGCATGGCGTCGGCCAGATTTTGGTCCGTCTCAATGCTGCGTTCGGTTGCCAGGCGTTGTTCGGGGGTCATGGCCGTTTTGAGCCAGGCAATGACCGACGCCATGCCCGGCGCCGGGACATCCCAGCTGTGCTCGGCGCCCTCCAGACACAGACCCCTTCCAGACGGATGCTGCACCAAGGTCGACGTGTTGTAGCGCGAGATGAACAGGCCAAGCGGATCCGCGAACGGGTTACCCGCCTGACGCGCATCGAGGAACTCGACAAGCGGCTCCACATCGGAGTGGGTCAGGCAGCGATTGCGGCCATAGGCATCGTTTTGACCAATCAGGCGTACCACCAGCGGGATACCGGTGTGGCTTTGTACGTGAAAGAGCGTCTCGGGGCGATTCATGATGAAAATCCTTGTTCAATACCAAGGATGGTATCGCCCGGATGGACAGGAACAAAGGCAAAATCGACTCAGGTAGAGGCGTTCAAACAGGCCTGTTCGATGTCGCGCAAGTGCGCTAGCACGCGGCTGGCCTCGCTGTTGAACTCGCGAAGCAGTGTGAAAAGATCCGCGACCTCTATCATCGATAGATATTCCATCATGGCTCCTCAGTATTGACCACGCGCAAGCCGAACATCCGCGATCATGTCGTAGGCACCCATGGCCGGTGGCTGACGAGGCGCCAGATCTACCCGAATGACGACGCCGCATGCCCGCGCATCATCGATCAGGCGCGCGGTGCAGCGCTTGAACTCACTGAGCATGACAGGGGCGCTCAACACCTTTCGTGGTTCTGGTTCACTTTCACCAAAACAGCCGCTGCGAATATCACCCTCGACGGCCTCTGATTGCCTCGCTGACCGATCCGGATTCTCCAATCCCTTGTCAGCCAGGGCTGGCCGCGCAGCTCCCAGGCACCGGTGAACGATCGCAAGAATCGCCTCCCGCAACGCCCCCAGCCGTTTCGATGTCATCTGATGGCGCGTCGCGCCTTCGGTCAAACCCAGGTATTGCAACACCGTGTCGACCATCTGCGGGTGGTCCAGAATCAGATCGAATGGCACGCCGATGAGCAGATCCACAAGCGGAGAACGAATCTCCGCGTCGGTGTAGCAATGGGTCTTTGGGTGCAGGGCGGCAATCTTCTGGCGTGTCACGTGCACACCTGGAGAAAGCGCTCCACTTCGAAACAGGTCTAGCACCGCGGCGCAGAGCACCTGGTTCTCAAACTGTTGTGCCGTGGACTCGGCAGAGGGAGGTGGCGTGTCGTTCATGGTTTTCCAAAAAAGTCGATGACCTAAAGAAATGGCCCCGTCAGGTTCTCTGGCGGGGAACCGCGATGCGTTGGGGATGCAGACGCGTATGAATACTATCGAGCCACTTCGCCTGTTTTTTCGAAATGGAAAGCGCCATGGCCAGGGATCGTTCGCAGGAGCGCAGGAACGATCGTTCCTGTTCCGGCAAGGATTCGAGGTGCGGCATGACGGCACGCAGCTGGCTGCGCTGCGACTCGAGCTTGGACTGCAGCGCCAGGTCTTCCGCGGCACGCGCTTCGCGAGCCTTGGCCTGTTCGGCCGGATCCATGAGTTTCTTGAAGTCGATCACGATCATCCCTCCGATTTTGGCCGTTGCGGAGAATCGTCTGGCCCGGCACGGCGGGTTGCCCGTTCAATGGCCTGACGCACCTGAATACTCGCGCTCAACGCTTTGAAATCCAGATCCAATTCGGCCAGACCTCTTGCGAGCGCGCCTTGTGGAGCCCCCTCCTGGCACAGGCTCAAACAACGCGCCAAGCCTCGTTCCACGCGCGCCAGCGAAGCATCCAGCATCGAGGCTTTGGCAACGGAGACGCGATCCTGCGAGACGGGTCCCGGAGGCGCCGCGGCTTTCTCCGTGCTCATCCCTGGCTGGGCCATCCTGGACTTGGCCACTTTCGACAGTGGAAGCAGGACCTGCTGATGCACCTGCGACAATCCCGAGATCAGCGCCTCGTCGTCAAGAGTGAAGCCTTGCGTAGCCGGGTTCCAGTGTGGCTGACCTCCTAGCCAATGGAGAGTTTTCGCAACGGCTTCCAATGCCTGACAGGCTTTTTCGCAATCCTCGGTCTCGGCCGGCGGCAGGAATCCCACTGTCCACGGCCGGATCCAGCTATTCGCCGTGACTTGCAGCTCATGCGCGATCTGAATCAGATGTTCGGCGTTGTAGCGCTGCGATCCATCCATTGGGCGTTCGTGGCGAGACAGGTACTGCAGTGCCTGACAAGCTTCGCGCACGGCGCCGTTAAAACCCGTTTGCTGCCATGATAGGTGCCATACCAGAGCTGGACAATCCTTGAGGCTCGGCACGGCCGGCTCGGAACCCGAGGGCAGACAAGGGAGGGAAGGTTCGGCCATGACGGCTCCAGAATCAAAAGGGACGCGCTCAGTATAAAAAGGGACAAAATAGAAACGAAGCTAATTTCCCGACGATTTGGGCGCCTGTTTGGCAAGGCGCTCCCTGGCGTCTTCGACTGCCTGTTCGGCCCAGCGGGCCATGACGCGGCGAAATCTTGCAACGCTCTCGATGCACTCCAGGCAAAGGCGCATGGAAAAAAGATCGCTCTCGTCACGCAGTGCGCTCTCCATGTCGACCCACGCCCCCGCCTCCCCCGGCATCACGCCGTGAGACGTCAGTACCATGAGCTGTCGATCCAGGTTCTTGGGGCCCAGTCCGCCGGCATAGCCGCAAGCTACACCCGCCACGGGCCTGGGCCACTCCGATGGCAACGTTCCACGCCCTCCCGAGGCATCAAAGAGAATGGCGTGGTTGGGCAGGCCCGCGTCGCCCGCAAGCCGAAGCAGCGTGTCGCGCAACGAGGCGTTGGCCGCGTTGTGCTGCGTGATGACGGTTTGACCACGCTCGGCGCAGCGCTCGATCGCCGCGAGCAACGCCCGTGGATCATGATCCTTGGCGCGCAGGTTCAACTGGATACGCCAAAACCTGGAGGCCACGTCGCTCACGTGCCCCGTCCCGGCCAGAAAATCGCGCACCGCGCCCCCGCAGATGTGCAGAGAGAGGCGCGGCGCATCCAAAGCAGGCTCAATCGCGGCGAGTGCGTCAATCTTCGGCAAAGAAGGATAGCGGCCGCTGCCAGCGCGTGACGTGCTGTAGAGAACGCCCCATTCCACTTCGATATCCTCCTGTTCACGGACGATGGACTGCAAAACCTTCGGGTCTGTCGCATCATCCACCCCGGTCAGTGTGATGGCTGGGGCATGTTGCGCGCGAAGCATGGGGAAAGACGGGGCGGCAAGCGTTTCTGGCATGATTTCAACTTTTAGGATGTGATCCGGTGAATACAGATTAGCAAAACGGAACAAGGCACTTCAAGCCTTTCGGCTCATGGCTCATGGCTATCGGTCTCATCCGAAGCCCGTTGATTCACATGAAGATAGGGTTCCTTTCCGAAATGACTGGCATAAGGCTCGTCGAGCCAGCCCGGTGGCAAGGCCAGGCGCTGCTCAATTTGGGCGCACTGTTCGTCGCTGGGTGCCCCCACCTCCCCGCCTACCGGGTCCCGTTTCTGGTAAGCCCAAGCGCGCAGCTGCCGGTAAGGCAGTCCTACCTTGGACTGCAGGTTGACGAAATTTCCCAGCCGGGTGGCAAGGAGCATGAGATTGCCGCAACGATTGCGCGTTCTGGCCAACACGGCTTGAGCCTCGGTATCCAGGGCGGGCGACGGGCTCGCTCCGAACCCCTCCCTTTCCAGCCAGCGTCCTGGCGCGCTGGCCTCTGAGACAAAAGCGGTCACCACGGCATCGAGCAGGGCCAGCCGCGAAGGAGACAAGGCCAACAGACGCTCCGCCCGCACGGTAAAGGGCCAGTCCGCAATGGCGCGTGCGCAGACACTCTCCGACAGCGCAACGGATTCTGGCCCGGAACTCGTGGACGACACCGGTGGCCGCGCCGCGGGCTCACCCGATGCCGACGCGATGGGCGCCGGCCGTTCGGAATCAGGCCGTGGCCGGGAGGCCACAGCATAGAGTGGCGTTTTCTGATTGGAAGGCTTGCGGGGAAGAGACGGCAGCATGAAAGGAATCGATCCGGTGAAAAGCAATGCCCCATCCTAGCAAAACCGATGTGGACATTTCCAGTGTTCTAATTCAAATTGAACGCCCTATGTGTCAAAATGAATTTAAACCTCAGTCGGAACCAATTTCTTCGTACATCAACGTCATATGATGAAACCGTAAAACACAGAATAGATCAGGAACTGGCTGCAACCTGCTTCATTAACCACGTATTTAATCTATCTAGTGCTTCAACAAAAAACAATTTGAATTTTCGATCGTGACGGTCGAGAAGTAAAGTAAGTTCATCTATTACGGGCTGAGCAATGGTAAAAATCTCTTCAACATCTTCTTTTGTTTGACAGGCTATTATTGCAGTTGCATCTATATAATCAGATTCCATGCTTGCATCAATGGCCAAAACCGCTTCTCTACTCATGCCAATTTCTTGAACTCTCTTATCGTTAAATTCGTGATAATCCTTAATAACTTTAAGATGCTCACCCGCCATAACGAATATCTCGCAGAATTTATCCTCTGCTTGCGACATGTTCTGAAAAAAACAAAACTGATCTATTTCTGATGGCCTATCAAAAATACGTGAAATCTTATCAAAATTCCAAAAAAAACGAGTTACTTGTTTTTGATTTTTTTCGTGTATTGGAATCGTTTTCCATTTTGCATAGCCATCTCTTATAGCTTTTTCCGTTGGTAAATGGCGTTCTTTGTTCATTAAGCCAGCTTCGATTAATATTCTCTGAGTCTGTCTTACCGTCAGGGAGAAAGTTTTCCCGACTTTTGTGGTAGATACGAAGTCCATGATCGATTCCGATAAATATTGATTTATTTTATTAGATCAATGCAATTCCGAATTCGCTTAATAACAACCAATATAGGGCATATTTATAAGAATAAGCGGTTTTAGCTATACCAATGCTATGACAGAGGTACTTACAAGCTGGGAATTATCAAACCTCGCCTATCCGTTCAACTTGGCCATGATCCCCTGCCTGAGCCGCGAGAGCCCCGAGGCCCGGTCCGATGACGATACCTGTTCCAGCATGTCACAGACCAGATCGGCGACGAGATCGCGCCGCGCGGTTTCGTCAAGCGCCAGGACGTCTTCCAGACGCACGTCTGCCTTGAGCCGGTCGACCAGTGGAAAGAACTCCTCATCGATTTTTTCCTTGAACGATTCCGGGTTGGCATACAGGTGCTTCCAGTTGCCATCCTTCATTCTGGAGAGGAACTTCGTCGTCAGGTAATAGGGAGTCTTGATCTTGCACAGCGTCGTCCCGTTGTCATCGAGCGCACGCACTGGAAACGCCTATGGGAACCTCCCGTTACGCCTTACAATGCCAACATTCAAAAGGAAAATCTACGCCATGAAATTTGCTACCATTAAATCCTCCGAACTCGGGAACCGGTGGGACGCGTCTTTTCACTTTGCCCGTCTCGAAGCTCGCGAGGCTGCGGCGTGTCTGGCCGAGGATCCGTCTCTAACCCCTGACCGCATTCTCGAGACGATCAGCGCATTCCCCAGCGCAGTATGGCAATCACTCGTTCCGTTACTGCGCAGAGATAGTGATCGCATCGTCTACAAAAGGGATCTCCCCGCCTTGGTCAGAGAATACCCTTTCATCGCTCTGGGATTGGTTGTAACGAACTCATCGACCCTCATCCATGACATTCGTGAAGCCCAAGAGGAAGCCCGCACGCAGATCGCAAAAAGTGAACGAACCATTGAAGCACTCAGTTCACTAAGCCAGCGCGTCGCCTCTCGGCCCAAGACCCGATAATCCTTTGCGCATTTTGTGAGGCTTCACCATGCAACCGCACACCCTCTATCCTCTTCTCTTTCCCGACACGTACGATGATGAAGACCAGAAGGGCTTTACCCACGTGCTCTTCAACGTCGAGAAAGGAGACCCCCTTCTCGACACTTACCATACCGCTGACGCCTGGCCCTGCACGCCCGAAGGTAAAGTGCATCCCGACTATGTCGATCCTGTGCCTGTGCGTGTGGAGGACGTGGATATGAAGCACCCGATCCCCCTTCCCGGCTCAGCTGATCTGCCCGTGGCCTCCTGGGATCGGTCGGCTCGCCAGGAACCGAAATGGGGAAGGACTGGGTAAGAGAGGGCCTTGCCCACTTAACCTATTTCAGAAAATCGCGGAACGAGACACGACACCCCCATCATGGATTCGGGGGAACTGTCTTGTCTGTCTCGGACACTAATTGCGCTGGCGTTCAATGCGAGGATGACATTCCATTTTTTCGCGATGTGCCAGAGCAATGCAGTGCGATAACTGATCGATCAACTGCTCGCGAACGCCAGGCGGGACTTGGCCCAACAACCGGCTTCCAATCCATCCCCCGCGAGGGCAAAGTGTCAGCTGGTCTGCCTCGATCTCCAGCGTCATGGATTCTCCGATCGGCAGACTCGGATCGAAGCCGGGGATATTTCGTAATGCCCGGACACGCTCATCCAGGAGGGGCGTGACCCGGGCATAAAATCGGGTGGTCGAGTCAAATAGCCGTAGAGCCTGATGAAAGGTCAATCCATTTCTCGCACTCGCCTCCGGATAAAAGTCCTGAGCGAGCCCGATCCATGTCGAATCCAATCGGCTATCACTCTTAGGTAAGAACAACGCTCCAGAAAGAATATCGGTGATCGCCTCATCGCCAAGATTCAATGAAAGGGAGGTAAACAAGGACATGATGGGATCGCCTTTGATTGCTAGATGAAGTCCATTCTATCGATTCCCCTCTTTATCTCAAAAGCAAAACCCTGCGGCCGGCTTCATGGCACAACGGGGCGCGAACTGGCCACGTCATCGTGCGTCTTTGGTAAGCGATAATCGTGGTCGAACCCCAGCGCATACCGCATGCTTGTCTCCCATTCTCGGCGCATGGCCTCGCCGCAGCGCACATCGAACTCTTGATACATCGCGCGGTAATGCTCCAGCTCCACTGCGGCATACTCCACTCCCACAGCCACGTTTTCAAAGACGCGCTCAATCTCCGAGGGGGCAAGCCTGCAGGCGACACGCCCGAACAGAATCAGTCCAGCCCGATTGGGAAACGCCTTGGAGCGGTTCATCGACAGCGCCATCTGGTCTTCCCGCAAGTATGCAGTCGTGCAGCAGACATCGTAGGCCGGCGCCAGCCACGCGGGCTGCGTGGGGTCGATATAGAGCAGCCCGAAGTTCTTCAGATGCGCATCGCCATTACCCAGGACACACGACATCACGATTTGCTGATAGAGCTGAAGGAGCACGGCATGGCGCCTGGCCGGCTCGATCATGAGCGCGAGCCGGCGCACCATCTCCTCGTAGCTGCCCTTGTATTTGTCCTGGGCCGTAAGCGCCGACAAACATGCCATATCCTCGAAACCCAGGGGGCGGCCCAATTCATCCCGGTCGAACCGGGCGATGGCCAACACCTCCCCATTCTCCGAGAGCTCGGTCCGGGCCGTGGGCAGCCCGCTCATCTGGCAGGCATACAGGCATAGATACTCATTGATCGACAGGCTGGGGAAGTCCCGTCCCGCGGCCTTGATGATGGTACTTTCGTTTTGCAGCGTGAGGCGATGCGCGCCAGAGAGTTTCGGCGTGGCCAAGTGAGGTTCATCGCGTGCTTCCATCAACACTTTTGGCTGCACGCCGCTCACGCCCGAGTAGCGAGCCAGCTGCTCGAACAGCGACTCCAGGAGACGCTGGGCATTCGCATCCTTGAGGACCGCCGCCACGCCGGGAGAATCCGGCCGGCGTGGATCCGGCTGCTCGCCGTGGGGCACCACGCGCACCCGGCCGATGCTGCGGTTCCCCGCCAGACGCAGCAGATCGAAATCGCCCAGGTCGTCGATCACCTTGAGGTATCGCCGCGCGAGGTAGTCGCGCAGCGCCCCCTCGGGCATATTCTGGTCGAAGATCGGCGGGAGATTCCCAATCAGGCCCGCCACCTTGGGCTGGTAAGCGGCGCGACGCACCGGCATCGTGATGGAAACCGCGTCCGTATCGGCCAGGCCATCCAGATAATGAAAGGCCACCGTGGACTGAAAGGCATGGCCGGCCTCCGCAAAACGCTCGAGCACCCCCACCTGGCGCAATCCCAGGTGATCCTCAACCCATACGTCGAGCAGATCGGACGAAAGCGTTTCAGCCACGATAGCGCCTCCGCGGCTCCCTCACCTCCAGGACGTGAGACTCATTCATGGCTGAGAGCTCATCCATTGTGGGCCGATACGTCGCGGCGGGCGCCGTGCGCAGCGTCAGACCCAGGCTCTCTAGCAGTCGCAGGAGGCGGTTGACGCCCAGCTCGAGAATCTGGCCATTTTCCAGGGCGATCAGGGTCGTACGATGCAGGCCGCCCTGCTCGGCCAGCTGCGCCTGCGTCAGCCCCAGTTCGCGCCGACGCTGCCGAATGGCTTCTCCCAACTCTGCAAGATCCATGATTTGTCCGATATATTCAACATTTTTATAAAGTATAGCAAAAATGTCCTATATATTCTACTCGAATACTCGGACAAAACCTGTCATCCTTTCTGCCCCCTCGGGCGCTCGCCGGCTTCACGCTCGGCTTCAAGAATATGGATCTGGTCCTTGGAAAACACGATCACGCTATCTTGCGCTTCGGGTACCAGACGCCTGAACGCCTGATCCGACAGCCCGTCGAGCCGGGCAAGATCGCCACTGGCCGCCAGCCGTTCGATGACGGCCGTGGTCATGCCCTCGTAGCGGTTCAGGTAGACGATGCCGTCATGGCCAGAGCGTTTTGCCCGGGTAATGGCCGCCAACCACTGGCCGCCCGTGTCGCGTACACGCAAGGGCCGCTCAATCCTCAAGGTAGCGGTCACCAGCAGCCGCCGCCGGCCCGTGCGCATCTCCGCCTGGGCCTGCGTTCCGAAATGCAGCCCACCGTCTCGCGTCGCCGCCGGGTCGAGCATTTCAGGCGCCACATCAGCCTGCGTGGCGTGGTACCAGACGGTCGCGTCGGAAATTTTCGACATATCTTCGAAGCCAAATTGAAATGTTGAATATATTCCACAAAACCCGGCGATATCCCTGCACTCAGCCCGCGGGAGCGGTTCGCTGACGCAGTACGGGCTCAGCGCGCGGTTCCTCCTGAACGCCCACGACCTGGGGCGCACCCTTGTACTTGAGCTTGGCCTTGTGGTCGGGCACCGTCTTGTCCGGGCGCGTGCCCTTGTAGACAGGCTGGAACAGACTGCCGTTGGGATAGGCATAGAGGTATTTGACCTCAATGAGCGCCCCGGGGCGCAGTTGGCCCATGTCGACAGCCGGCGGAATCGTGACGTTGCCGATGTCGATGAGCGCGCCGCCTGCCTCGTCGAGCACCTGAATCGCCACGCTGCGCTTGCCGGTATTGTGCGCCTTGACCACGCAAGTGGCCGACGCCCGGAATTTGACCTTGACCTGGTTATCGTTGACCCCCGCCTGATAGGGCGCATCCAGGCGCTTGAAGACCAGCCCTTCCTGATCGTGGGCCCGTGCCTGCTCGAACAGGGCCCGCTTCGCGGCGGGCGTCCAGGCCACCGGGTTCAGGACCAGCGGGGCATCCGGAGCAATCCTGGCGAAGAGTTCCTCCAGCCGCGTGCGTCGCAACGCATAGGAGAGGCCTTGGAGCGAAGCATCGTTCTCGGACAGGATGTCGAAGACAACCAGGTGCCCACCCATGTCCTCGCTATCGAGCGTGACCGCCTGGCCAAGCGCCGTCAGACACTGGACGGCCGGCATCGGCAAGGGGACCACGATCCCTTCGAGATTGGTGCCCTGTACCGTCAGAGGCGACCCCTTGACGATCATGGCGCGACGCTCGCCATCGTGTTTTTGTTCCGCAACCCAGGCATCGCTCTGGATCATCGCCTCGATGCCCGCTTCGTCCTCGCAATCGACCTCATCGAGCCGCTGGAGCCGCAGGCCGCTGTGAATCCTGCCATCCGGCAGATCCTGGAAGGAGCGGCCATCCTCGGCCTCGGTGTAGCCGCCCTTTTTCTTGCTCGCCACGAGCTTCTCGTAGAGCTTCTCGGCTTGCTCATAGGCCAGCGGCGCCTCGGTTTTCGTGCCACCGCGCAAGGCGGCGCCACGCCGGCCATTCTGGAAATTCACAACCCAGCCCTCGCCCTTTTGGACGAGGTGGACACGGTACTCTTTATCGGATGACCCTTCGGTCATGAACAGGGCGATGGATTTTTCACTAGGCATGGCGGCTCCCGAAATGGCTGGTCATGCGCGAAACAGGCTCGCGCGGCATGCCAGTATTGTCAGGGCCGACCTCAAAATTCCCTAGCCGATTTCGGCACATTCTAAAACTGGCGTGCCCATCCCTGTGAATAGGGGTTTCGGGGGGGCTGAGCCTGGGATGCTGAATGGGATCGGGTTATATCCAAAATGCTTAGGTTTTGGACTTTCTCATTGTTATCCTCGATGGAACTTATCTGAATGCTTTCCCGTCATGAGCAAGATCGCCGTCACCCGCCAGAACAAGATCGCCCGCACCGGCAGTTATGCCACGCGGCTTAGCGCCACTGGGCGCGACACCTTGGGTTATGGCGCCAACTTCAATGTCGAAGCCCTGACACAGGCCGAGCAACGCGAGATCCTCAAGCAGCGGGTCGATGAGTTGACACGGCAACGTCGTGCGATCAAACCTCGCCCCAACTTGCCGCGGGGACGCTGGCTGGTCGAGCAGGCCAGATACGACGCGCTAGGACTCGAGATACAGCACGTCATCTTGCAGCTCAGGGACATCAACGCCACGCTCAAGCACCGGGACAGCGCAAGTGTGGGCGAGGCGCTCTATGCACTCTTTCAACAGAGATTCCCTGAATCGGAATGGGAGATGATCCTGGACCAGGCTCACGCCAGGCAAAAGCAACTTCTGAAAAACCGTACCCGCCGAAACACCTTATTGGCCAAGCGCGATATCGTTGAAGACCGGATCCGGCAAATCAAGAATCCATCCTGGGTTCTCGGCGGCAAGGCGCACGAAAACGCGGTCGAATACCGGGAGCGATGCGCCGAGATCACGGATATCAACGCGGAATTGGCCGCCATGAAGGGGTTGCCAAGCTATGAACGAAGTATGGAAGGGACCGTTCTGGATATCATCCGGGAACAGATGACACCTGAACAATGGGCCGTCTATGTCAAGGAGGCCAGGTCCCAGGACATGTGCTCAACGCAGTCAAGCAGCAACGAATCGACTACGAAAGAACAAGCCAGGGTTCGGATGAAATGCCGCTAGTGATTCCTGCGTTGCGTTTTCCCGATGCAATTCCCAAACCGGTAATCAAAGTTTCGAGTGCACCATGTTTCCAAAATACGTATAGGGAGTCTTTTGGAGTGCCATCTGAATTTTATTGATCATCGGTGTGAGCTGACACAAACTTAGCGCGGCCGCTCTGAGGGTTTGCCTGGAAACATTTGCAAAGTCAGATCCAATGACGTCCGTAATGCATTGGTGCGACCCACGTAAACGCTGATGGCGTCCTCCGCCAGGGCTTGAAATGTCTGTTTTTCTACCAACCCCGCGTGAATCAGCGCCCGAATATCTGCCTGATCATGTGCGGCAAACCGCCCCAATTTCGATATGACAAGATCTACCGGCGCAGCGATTTTCACTTCCATCTGTGCCACTACACCCAGATCAACAGGTACGGCACGATCCTCATAGTCCTCCTGTATGGGCCCGAAGGTGGTGCTATATGTGGGATCGACAGCCAAAGTGTGGTTGCCGGTCTCATCCTTATAGACAACCCGCGCTTCACGATCGTAACCCACCCGGCGCGACAAAAAATCCAGATCCAGATCCTCACTCATTCTCGCCGGGACATACAGATGTACTGCCGCGCCACCGAAAATGATGACCGGGAGTTGATATGGCAGCGGGCCCAGGCTCTCTCCGACCTTCTGGAGAAGGGCTGAAACCGCACGGGCAAAAGGGGTTTGCGTATAAAGCGTTGGAATCGTCGTCATTAGAGCACCTCGCCGCGCAGCGCCCGGCGCACCTGGGTGATGTCGAAGGTGCGGGTCAAGCCCCACATCTTCGCCGCATCATCACGGGGAGAAGCGGTCATGTTGTTTTCGGCTTTCCAGAAAGCCACTACTGGAAGATGGGCCGGATAGGCATGCGCGTAAGCCCACCAGCTGTCGTGCGCCCGGGGGCGTTCCATGATGAGGAGTAGCAATCCGAGCCGTGCGCTGGCAGCCTGACTAAGATTGCCCCATCGATTGGACTCGCCAGCTGGGGCAGCCAACAGGCTCCCCAGCTCGCCGCCGCGCAGGTAGAGATCCCTGACATCAACACGATCGCCGCCCGGCTGTTCGAGAAGCCAGACAAGGTAGTCCTCGATCTCCATTTCCCGGCACAGCGTCATACGATACCCGGCATCCATATCACACATACCCTATTCTAAATAACCACCACACCCGATTCAATCGTTCTCATCCCCCGCATTCATCGCCAACATCCCGAAACCGACTAGGCAAGGACAGTCCCATTCTTTAGAATGCCAACCATGAACACCTGCCACTCATCTCGCGCGCTGCGCCTTTGGTTCGACCATGACGCCGACGTTCAGCGACTGGAACGCCTGTGCGGGCTGCCCGCGCTATTTATTCCCTTTGTCGTCTACGTGAATGAGCTGGACCGGACACAAATCCTCGCGCTGCGCGAGCGGTTCGAGCGCGTTTTGGGCGGTCGATATTTCGCGGACGATCCGGCCTTATCGCTGGAAGTGCTCGACGACAATCTCTCGAAGTACGCGCTGTTCAGAAAAGGGTCGCATAAATATTATCCAACGCCCTGTATCGGCGTAGCCTACAAGCCGGAGACAGGGTGCTTGAGAATTCATCACACTCACCCGAACACCCCGCGTCTGGGGAAGACGGAGTCGGTCGGGTACACCGTCTACGCCCATGATCAGATCCAGGCGATGCTCGATGCCATCGAGTCCAATCCCGATATGCAAGCCCAGTTGGCACGATGCGTGGCAGGCGAGCAGCCCATGCCCCCGCAGAGGCCGCCGTTGCCTCGGGAGCGCCCCGCGACCTAGATGAGGCGCCATCACCAGCGTGTCAGCTCACCCACGCGGTCTTGGCGCGGCGGGGCTTTCCTGATCGCCTTGCCCTATCAAGACCTGCACATGCTCGATCGCGTAGCAGGGATCACCTTTTTGCGACTGGCTGGTGTAATCGACATCATGCGCCTTCTCGACGGCTAGCCCCACGGCCTGGTTCTGCGTATAGGCCTTCACCTCCACGATGGCTGATTTGACCACGGTTCGCGTCACCTCGACCCGGTAGGTCTTTTCCCGATCCAGGCCGTGGTAGGCGCGCGCCTCATCAACCATGGCTTGTGTGATGTCCTCGCCTCGGCACTCGAAAAAGTCGACAATCGCGAAATCCAGCCCTTCAACGCGAAAAGCCCCGGCGTGCTGATCCCGGATCGGGTACGGCACCATATCGTCTTGTATCTCGTCATCGGCCACCCCCTCGGAAAGTGCCTGGATATCTTCCAGAGAAAGACCTAGAACGGCCTCGGTGGCGTCGAACTCGATGGAGTCGAGTTCCGTGGGGTGATCATGCCCCTCGTAAAGGTAGATCTGAGGGATGAACCGGCCAATGATGCGAGTCTGGATAGACATGACGTGCTCCGAGCGGATAAAGGCAATGAGAATGCCGGTCATTCTAGACGGGTCAACGCCCGGATCCTAGTCAATTTCCGCTCGGGAAGGTTGGTTCGCGGCAGCCGAAGCTAGGCCTTGGCCCTCCGCCATATGGACAGAAACCGATCGATACGCGTATCGATCGAGGCTTCCACGGGAAGCGGAAACGTAGCGGTCATCCGAGCGAGCTCCTGAGCCGTGCGCGTGCGGCCTGCCGCATCGCCGATATCCATCAGATAATATTGCGCAACGAAGCCGAGCCACTGGAGCAGACGCTCCCGTCGCGCCGCCCAGTCCTGTGCGGCAAGCATGGCATCGAGCATCGCCGCCACGGACCCCTGCTCTTCTGGCGAGTAGGCGCCTTGCGCCAGACTCAGCGGGCTCTCGCACAATAGCCCAAGCGGCTTGTCGCGCAGCACCGCCTCGTACTGGATCGTCGAAAGCGTAAAGAGCGCGGCCTGCGCGGCATCGAGCACCGTGCCGACATCCTCCTTTACCAGGATTGCCGGCGAGCCCGCGCCCCCGTAGTCGAACCGCACACCGATCGTCTCATTGAATGGGTGATCCTGCACGACCAGGACCAGGTCCCGCGCGGCACAATAGGCCAATATCTCATCGATCCGGTCCTGAAGTCGAGTGTGCGTCAGGCCATGGACGGCGGCAAGCCGGCTGCCTGGTCCGCGCATCAGCAAATTCGGCTCGCCGTGCGGGAACCAGGCCAGTATCTGGCGCTGCGGGGCGATGCCGTATTTCTGTCTGAAAGCCTCGGCAGGCAGATAGTCGGGTGCCTCGTATCGGCTGCGTTTGCCAGCCCGGGCGAATCGCGACTCGAGCTCGACGCGCGTCTGTTCGGTAAGCGTGTAAGCCTCCAGCGCCCGTCGGGCAACGGGGTCCAGGGCCATGGCGCCAACCAGGTTGTTTCCGACCGGATCTACCATGAGCGTGTCAGCGAGCCAGCCCCGTTCAACAAAACTGATCGGACGCCCGTCCCGGTCGCATGCCAGGCTCAGCAGATGACTCAACGGACTGGCGCTTTGCCAGGCGAGGACCAAAGCTGGGTCCAGCGTCTCGAGCAACTGATCGATAAAAGCCTGGGCGCAGGCCAGTGACTGCCTGGCCACGGCCGCCTCGCACCGATACCAATTCATGATGAACTGAACAAGCCTGTCCGATCCGAGGTCCGCCAAGCCGGCGCCTTCCCGATGGAAAAATTCGGGATATGCCGGGATGTTATAGGGCACCTCGATGACGTTCAGCCCACAATCTCCCATGTCGGCCGTGCTCAGGATCACCAGCATCGCGTCCTGCTCGGCCAGCGCCTGAGCCAGTGCCTGCCAGGTTGCGATGATCTCCGGGGCGATCGCGGCGGGCACATAGTTCACCGCCAGGACGATGCCGCGGGCAACGGGGGCGCTAGCCGCGGCATCGTCCGGCTCGCGCGCAGGGACGGCAACGGCTGCGCCGCGAGAAGCGAGCAGGGAAAATGTCTCAAGACCGTGGAGGTTGCGCAACGCCTGGCCGACCCGCTCGAATTCCCGCCTTGCGGGCAACCCGGCCGTCTCCCGAGGATCCTCGCCGGGTTGGCGCAATGCACCGGTAAAGTCCACCCCAAATTGCTCGGAAAACATCTCGAGCGTGCCCTCGATCTTCCAGGTGTTCGAGGCGTAGGCCACGAAGGGCGTGCCGGCGAGCAGGCTCGCATACACGCCATGATGCCGCCCGGTGACAACTCGCTCTGCCGCCTGGAACCGCGCCACCGCATCACGCCAGTTCTGAAAACGGGACAGATGGTCCATGGGGTAGGCCATGGCGCCTGGGCTGCGCCGGACCAGATCGAACGTGGGCGCGAGCGTCCCGGCAAGCAGATGATGGTAGTCCGTCACCAGCGTGCCGGCGCGTGGGCCCGGCGCCCCGGCGTAATGGAAGTCGGCCATGACCAGGGAATCGAGCGCCATGCGGGCCGATACGCCCAGGCTTTGCAGATACGCGTGGGTGCGCGGCTCCCGGCATACGATGTCGTCAAGCCCGCGCAGCGTCTCGTGCATGTCCGGCAAGTCCTGAAGCACGCAGTTGACCAGCAACGCGAGTTTGCCGCGGCGCTTGGCGTAGTCCAGGATCGCCAGCAGGTCGCGCCCGGCGCCATGATGGATCGTGCCTTCGCCGTTGACCACCACCGCATCGACATCAGCCACGACCTCGCGCAGATAACTCGCATCGATGGCCTGGACCATCGCCTCGGGCGTTTCCCGGGCTACCCAGGCAATCTGCCCCAGATAGAACCGATAGGCCACTTCGCAGCCAGCGCGGGCCAGCATGCGGTTGTGCGCGTTGCTGACGGCCAGGCATCCCACGTGCGGCGCGCAGCCTGTGTCGTTGAACAAGGCGATTTTCACAGGCGATCCCTTTTTGGATGAGCGGTAAGTGGTTTGAAAACGATGCGTTGGATTCTAACATATTGCATTTGAAGCATTGCGGCTCAATTTGCTCAGACATGCCATATTCCATGCCGATTTCGCTTTGGCATGAGGCGGCGCAACACTAAAATGAATCCACGGTTTCAATTCTGATTATTCTCATCCTCTTCATACTGGAATGTCCATGCCTACGTCAACCAGCCTTACCCTGCCGGCCTTTTCACGTCTGGCATTCCATTACGATTTCGACGGACAGATCCAGATTGAGGATGCGCGTGCTACCACTGGCGAGAGCGCGGCGGACCTCACCGAGGAGCAGGCCGAAATACTTGTCGAGCAGTGCGAGCAAATCCTGAATCGGTATTTCCCGGATTGGGACGGCTGCGAGGAAGGCGGGACGCTGGAGCTGGATCTCGAGCAGGCCGGCGTCAAGCTGACCCATACCTGGTATGAGATCGAGCCGCAAAGCGATGTCTCGATCATGGCCCTGTCGGAATTTGACCTGGGGCGCGCGACGCGCGAGGCGGCCGAAGCCTATGCCAGACGGCTTCGCAATGCCAAGGCCACCCACATGCGGGTCAATTATGAAGGCATCGGTGACGAAGGCGCGCCCTTGGACCTGTCTGTTTTCGTCGAGGGAGGCGAGGCCGTTGCACTCGGCGCCCTGCTCGATATCGATGGCATCAATGGGTTGGAGAGCGTGCTCTATGACATGATTCAATCTCACCACGGTGGCTATGAAAACGGCGAAGGCGGCGGAGGCGAGATCAACTGGGATCTTGTTACCGGCATATTAACCTACGAGCTCGTCGACAACGAGCTTGTCAGCCGGAACCAGACAATTCGCATACCTCCTTCACAAGACCTCCTGGCTAAATCCCAGGCCGCGCTTCCTGCCACGCGACCTGGCCATGGCGGATAAATTGCCTGGTACTCGCGCCGTTCATCTGTCGCTGGCGGCCTGGCCCGGGCTCACTCCCGAACAGGCCATGGCGAAAAGCGTCACGCTATCTGCCGCGGGGATGCTCACTGAGCCCTTGTGGGGCGCCCTATCGCTTGAGCATGTGCAACTCGTGCCGCAAAGCCAGGGGATCCTGACTTGCGAGCGCGCTCAGGCACTGCGCCAGGCTTATCCGGGCACGCGCTTTCGGCTACACGCCAATGTGCGGGTCGGTGCAGAGTACATCGCCTACGACCTCTCCACCTTTCCAGCTCACCAGGCGCTTTTCGCCGTCGCGGCGCGCATCCAACAAGCGTTGGGCGCATCGGGCTACAGCGCGCATGCCGGTTCACGCGCCTGCGCGACGCTGAATCAGGTCTTTGACTCAGCCAAGCGCTGCGCCGAGCTCTTCGGCCGCCCTGTCGCCATCGAGGGCCTTTACCCGGACCGGCATGGCAAAAACCTGCTCTCGAGCTGGGAAGACTATGCCAGGCTGCTCGAAGTCAGCCTGCCCTTCGCCCTGGACCTCTCACACCTGAATATTGTCGCGGCTCGCAGCCGACGTCGAGAATTTGGATTGGTCCAGGAGCTGGCCGCCAGCGAACACTGTCTTGAAATCCACGTCAGTGCCAACGATGGCCGGGCCGATACGCATCAGGTGTGTGGCAACGAGGAACCCTGGTGGCTACCCGTATTGGAGAACGCCAACCCCGATGCCGTAATCTTCTCCGAAGGAAATCTGCGTCGGCATACTTCCTCAGGCGAACTTCCCGAAGGCAGTTAACCTTAGATTTCCTACGCTCCGAGAATTAGATGACCGGTTTGGATTTGGCAATTTGCCTCTCTCGCGCCAGCTGGGCGTCCGTATGGGGCAGGCTCTCGGTTAGCAGCATGACGCCAAGAACCTCCAGCGCATTGAGCGGTTCCTGTCCGGCCAGGACCCCGATACCGCGTTTCTCGAATTCATCGATCGCAGCGCGGACCCTATCGCCCTCAACAAAGCCGTGGTTTCGTAACGCCAGATGCACCATGTCGAGACTTCCCTTGGCCTTGAGGCTCTCGCGCATCTGTTCGATCAGCTCACTGAATGTCGACATGGATTATTGTTCCTATCTCAAATGAAAACACTTTCTTATGCGGAATTCCTGGCTCGCAGATAAGATGAAAGATGTTTCATTGCGATGTCCACACAACCCGCCTGGTCCGCCGACAAGTGCCTGTCAAAGCTCGCACGCGCAAGATCAGTTCTTTTGCCTTTATCGATTTCTGCGACACACGCGACCAGCAAAGAATGCCATCTCGGCCTGGAAAAACCCACACTCATCGGTCGCGACAAAATTCTCTTAGCGCGTCGCAACTTCTCTTCAAAATGGGTAGCAAGGTCAAGCTGGTGCGAATCACGAGAATCCTCAGATTCAGCCAACTCTTTGAGATCCTGGTTCAGATTTTTAGAGTAGGGCTTGTCCGACACCCACTGGAAATCGTAGTCCAACGGGAGGCCGCCCACCTGAAGCAAGAACAACATGTCCTGTGCGGTCTTACGTCCTGCCGCACTGCCGATCGCGTCCACAATCTTCACTGCTTCCAGCACACGTTTCAAAACGACAAGCCTTGTCCTTTTCATTGACCTTCCCTTTTTCGATCCACCCTTGCCAACGGATAAGGGTCCACGCGTTGCGCCACGCATTGACACAGGTAGTCGATTTCCCGATTGGCTTTGTCGATCGATCCGGCATAGGGATCGGTAATCCAAAGCTTGAGACGTGTCCACCATTTCATCGCGGTTTGCCTTTTCCTGTTCTACGAGAATTGAGCCTGCGAACCCAATACGTAATCCGCCATTTTTTCCACGCACACCCATCGCCGCCCCAACCGCTCGGCGGCCAATCCGGTCTTGCATCGTCCAGCGAAGTTATCAACCACCAACTGCCCCTGGCGTGTCAGGAACCGGATCAGAAAGTCCGCCAGCGCCACGGGCATGGACGCGCCGTGGCGCGCCAGGCCGTGCGCCTCGCAGTAGTCACGATACGCCTTGTCGCGATCCGCCCCAGAACGCACCGCATGAATCACGTTGGTCGGAATCTTCCCCGCGGTCGGCTTGGAATAGGCCCCTTCCCGCATCCGATAGGCACCGTTGGAGGTTTGGCGGGCACGGCGTTCCCCGCCGCGGCGGACGAAGTCCAGGTGCGCCGCGGAATGCGGCACTAGCACGGACTGGTTATTGCTCATGACCCGCTCCGGGTCATTGGTGAACCACCAGACCATCTCATAGCCCGTGTTCAATTGTACGCGGCGCTTGCTTGCCCACTGCATGGGGCCCGGTGCCTTGTTCGAGCTCCAGACCAGGCCGTCCATCTTGAACAGGCCAAACCTGTCGGCCAGGGCCAGGACCAGCCGCTCCTGGTAGAGCGATCGCGCCGGGCTATTGGCTAGGAAAACATCGTTACCCACGTTCAGGCACAGGCTTGCGCCCGGGGCCATGAGCGCGATGGCCGGGGCCATCGTCTCGCACAGCCAGTCCACGTACCGACGCTCATCCACGTTGCCATAGGCTCGCGCCCGACGCAGTGGATACGGGGGCGAGGTCAGGATCAGATGAATGGGCTCGTCGAAATTCTGGAAGAAATCGTGGCAGTCGGCGATCACGGCCATACCCATGTCCGTGCAAAAGCCCAGGATAAAGACCCCCGCGCGCACAGGACGTGGGGCGCCCTCCCGGGCCGCCTCGGTCAACTGCCACACGCCGCGTTCATCCGCGGGCTCGATGACCCCGGCTTTCTTCAACGTCTGCTGCATCCAGCGCACCCGGCGTTTGGCCAGGTTGACCGGGGCCCGGGCCTGTCCTACCGGCTCGGTATCGGACAGATCGGCTTCGCTCAATGCGCCCCGTTCGCGCAACGCGGCATACAGCTCGGTCTGGCTGACTGGCCCACTGGCTCCGGCGTACGTCTCGGATACGGCCGAGAAGAGTTGGAGCTGTTCCATTACTCGCTCCTTTCTTCATGCAAGGCACGCCAGGGATCGTCCGTCCAGTGAAAATCGTCAGGCGCCCCAAGGCGCCGGAAAGCGTCATAGTCGTAGCCAGATCGGATCATCTCCCCGCATCGGGCACACGCCGCCTTGCGCCGCGCCCGCGTGAAACTGAAATGGCCGCACGCAAGTTGGACCAGGCGGCCTCGGATCGGATCGGCGCCTAAGCGCCCGGCGGCAATAGCTCGATGAAAGAAAGCCTGCCCCTGGTCGGCGGACAGCGGTTCAATGGGATTGCGCGCATGACCCATAATCTGGGCCAACGAGGCATTGACACAAGGCTCAGGGACGAGTTTAACCATGCGTTACTCGCAAGGAATGACTTGTAGGGCCTTGGCCGCATCGATACAGGCACGTGCATCGGCGCCACGCGCAAGGTAATGTCCCGCTCGAATGGGGTGATCGCCATCCGAAGGGGACAACCAGGCGCAAAGCGTCATCATGCCGGGGCCTTCCTCGTTGAATTCGGATCCAGGATGCGCGAGCAGCCAGTCCAGGCGTTCACTGTCGGAGTTTGTGGGGATTTTCGTTGTCATGCTCCCACTATACATAAACCGATCTGGTGGATTCAATAGAGTAATTCGACGACGGTTTTCGCTTTGGACTCCTTGGCAAGACTGGCATACTCGAGCCCGATTCCCGTTAGGAGCAGGTCATGATCGCAACCCCCAAGGAAAAGTGGTTCGGAGTCAATAAAAAAGGCCGTATTGAGTTCATCGGCACCTTTGCGACGGCCAACGGCCTCGATTGCGCCGAAGAATGCACTGGCGGGGCCATGGTATGGCTCCTTGACGAATCAACGGCCTTAGACTGGAAAAAGGGGCTCGAACAAGGCCTTGCTATCTTTGGTGCGCCCGATTGCGCATCAGACCCGAATCGAAGTTGGTTTGCCTTTCTCGAAAATGGCGATATTCATCTGATCGAAGGCTTCGATTCACCTGCGCAAGTCGATGCAGCCCTGAGAAAGCGGCAAGAGAAAGCGGTCACCTATCTTTTGCGCGCGACCGACGCGCCCAATTGGATCACAGACATCGATCTGGGTATGGCCGCGCAATCGACTGGCTGGCAAGTCGAACCGTCAAACCCACCCGCCGGCCGATTCGAACGGCTCTACGGGCTCAACGCCGCGGGAGATCTGCGTGTCCTGACCGCCTGGATACCCCACCAGGACAGTCCGACCCGCGTCATCCACGACATGCTGCTGGCTGATCAGCCTCACCCTGTCCTGACCTTCGATGAGGAACAGGGCCGACATTTCGCGGCGCGAATCCAGGATATCGTTTACCGGGAGTTGGCGGAAAGAACTCCAGAAGAGGCCAAGAATGTCTGGGCTGGAATCGATGGGCAAGCCGACATCCATATTTTCAGGGATCTTGGCACATTGAATGAGACCGAACGCGTGAGCCACCTGAACCACTTTGCCGACGTCACCGGGGTGGATATGGCGTTGGCCGTGCCGTTTTCCCAGCTACGCCAATGGGCCGAGACATTCGAGGCGCAAAGATCGGTGGCGCCCGTTCTTGAGCATGGCTATATGCCGCAGTGTCCCGAAGTCCAGTCGCTTCTCGATGCCGTCACCGCGGCGTTGGGCACCGGGATGCCGGCGGCGCGTCAGGCCGCCATCGTCGAGGCGCTTCAACCCTTTCGCCGAGGTGGGGCGCCCCGATTCTGGGATGCTGAGGATCTAGGCGTCGAGACCGATATGCTCCCGCAGAGGGAGCTAGAAGCCCTGAGTCTGTTTCTGCATCGCTACGAGGCCACGCCAGCCGATTACATCCTCTTGGATCAGTGCGTATCGGATGTTGCGGCTCAGAGCCAGCAAGCCAAGATGAAATGATCTGGCCACCCATCATGGATGACCAGAATCCTGGAATTCCAGGATTCTCTTGCTAATTAGTGAATTCGCTCCCGGTCATCCAGGACGGGTACTCGAGGCGCTGGCCGTCCATGAGATGGGACCCACTGATCGATCGAAGCGCGGCCTGCTACGCCATGGGCCGGTTGGCCACAGGCTGGGATAGGTGAGAAGAAGATACCCAACAGATCCGGCCAGGTGTCCGTCCATCCCGATGGCGCACCAAAAATCGGCTTTTCCCGCGGCGTAAAACCGTCACCCGAACCAGCACGGTAAACCAGCCTCCCTCAAGGCGCCCGCCACCATAAGTCAATTCCATTCCTACCCGAATATCCTGGAACCTCACGCCGGCACGGCGCCCATGGTACTTTGTTCTGTACTCACGAAGCGAGCAGGCGTAGCGGCCGAAATGCCCGTGATGTCCTCGAGCGTGCGCCGGCCGTGCTTCTTGGTCGGCATCATCATGGTCTGACCCGTCGAGCGCTCTAGCTCCACGTAACGTCGGTACAGTCCAGGGTTGAGCTTGGCCGCCAGAGTCAGATCGGCCTGGCTGGCCATAATACAGAACACGCAGGACAATCGCGACATGCCGGCGGCGTAGGCCCAGTGTGGCGTTTGCCCCACCTCGCGGATCATCCCGAAGACCTCATCGACCGTCCAATCATGGATGGGCAGCCAGTCGTACCACTCCCGTCCGGCCTTGCTATTGCGCGTTGAGAACTTGAAGGTCGCGAGTTTGGCCCGGCCGCTCGATTCCTGGGCGCGCATGCCCATGCAGTTCACAATGAGCTTGTGACCCATCTGCCTGATCGTGCGCTCGATCGGCCCGCGTTTGAGGTCCGACGTGCATTGGCGCTGCTGCGGGCTGGGAAACATTCCCCGCTCTTCAATCATCTGCAACAGCGTGCGCCGCGACCGGCAGGTATGCACTGGCACACCGAGCGTCGTCGCCTGGACATGTTCGATCACGCCATCCCATTCCACTTCCGGCAGCACGGCGTGTACGACCACCACCTGCTCACGAGGCACGTGACGCATGACGTAGTGAAACATGGCCTGGCTATCCTTGCCTCCGCTATGGTTGACGACGAACAAGGCGCCGCGGGCGATCAGACCCGCAATTTGCTCTGGTACGTGGGATGAAATCATGTTAGGCTCGATTCGAAATATACGGTACAGTCTACCGAATCGATACGCATATATTCAAGATAAGACAGAGAACCCCATGGACAATCTTTCCTGTGCATCTGACCTGCCGAAGAGCCAGAACGACGTACTGAATTTGAACATCGCCCTACCCCTCGACAGCCTCGACGATGCGAGGCCATGGCTCGAGAGATCATGGCGACTGGTTTTTGCGCTGGCAGTCCCACTGAACAAGCTGCGCACTGACTCGAACAGCTTCAATATGCGAAGCGCCATTCTGGCCCATCTCGATTTCAACCAGGCGCTCGCGCTGCTTGCCCAAGGTATCCGCCTGAACGTGCCGCCAGGCGAAGCCAGAGAGGGGCAAATCGTCCACATGGAACACGAACGGCCTTCCCTTGGCCTTTATACCGTGGAGAGAGCCTGGTACGCCTTGTACCGCTACATGACGGCATTGCCCGGATTCAGCCTCGAAAAATTTCTGGACTGTGTGCGAGAGGGCTGTCCGTTATCCGAAGGCCAGGAGGCCTGCACGGGCGAGCACTTCCAATATTATGGGATGCGGATTCACCCGTGGCTTGAGGCCAATCATCCCGTTGCAAAACATCAAGAGCCCACTCGCCCCACAGTTTGACGAGAGGGTGCTCTCAATGCATCTATTGCACTGGCCAATGCCGTCTTGTTAGCATTTCTTCCTAGCGAAATAGCAAAATTGAAGCCATGCCTCACAACGCCACACCCTCAAGGATCACCGCTGTTTGCTTCGACGCTTTTGGCACGCTCATCAGTGTCGAAGGCAAACGCCTGAACCCCTATCGACATCTGTTCTCAACGTCATCGGAGTCGTCGGCCCTGCGCCTGTCCATTCTGACACGCAACGTGAGTCCCGACGTCCTTGCGGGCGAATTGGGACTCGAAGCTGTCTTGCCCATCATGCGTCAGGAACTCGGCGAGGAGCTGTCAGCCCTTCGCTGTTTTCCAGAAGTCGACGAGGTGATGGACGCCCTGCGCCGCGACGGCATGCGCATTGGCGTGTGCTCAAACCTGGCCCAGGCCTATGGCCCGCATGTTCGCGAACTCGTGCCGGGACTGGATGCCTACATCCTGAGCTACGAACACGGCGTGGCCAAACCTGATCCGGCCATCTATGCCCACGTCTGTAAAGCGTTGGACCGTCAACCCCAAGAGGTGCTGTTCATTGGCGATAGCCGGCGTTGTGACTTTCACGGGCCCAGGGCTTTTGGCATGCAGTCCTGCTGGCTGGATCGCCGCAGCGGCATGACCTTGTGGGATGCCTTGTCCCGAATGGAAAGCTCATCTGAACATCCTACCCCAAAGTGATAAAACCTTGGCCTCTCGGTCTTGGCCGATATTTCCTCCTGGCTGATAACGCAGATCCTCTCCAGGTCTGTCACTGCATAGACAATATATTCTTGGCCATCAGAATCCAAGTCTTCTCAATTATGGACACATTGCTGTGGCGCGGTACGACGTGCCCGACGATTCCTCATCCTGAAAAGCCTCCAGTTGAGTACGCACGCCCGGCAGAAACGGGTTAGCCCAATCGATGTCTTTGCGCGAGACAACCTCATGAGACAGGATGACCGCCGGGTTGGAGACGACCACCCAATCTTCGTAGCCTGGCAAATTGCCATTGACCTGGTTCAGTGACGCATCGATGCCTTGTTCGGTCAACCACCGAGCCACTGCCAGAGCGCGCTCCCCGTTTACCAGTCCGGCGTTGACCATCAGATTGATCAGCACCTCAGGACGGATCCAGTCGGTGTCGCGACGCTGTGCATTACGCCTCAAGTCTCGAAGCAGCCCGTCACGAGCCGCTTGACCGATCCTTGGAAATTGCTCAACGGCCGCCTCCAAGGCGGGCAAGGCAAGCAGGCCAGCCTCATGCAGCCATCGCAAGCCCGGATCCAGCACGACTTTGGTGATGACATTCGAGCCCTTGGCGTACTTGGCCGCGGTTTCCGCTGAATTGGTGAAATACAGACCAGGCCCGTACTCGGCCTTACCTGAATACGGAGCACGGATCTCCGGCTTCCCCACCCAGCGGCGACCGCCGTGATAGAGAACGATACCTTGTGTCGGATCGGAGTTGGTCATGTCATGCTCCTGTCGAGCGTGGCCGTGAGCGTTGATCGTGATGCTGCTCATCAGCCCGAAAACGACGTTCAACATCCTGGCGAACAGCCGATGGGCCGCCCAACCACACGCGATTGCGATCGGCCCAGTCATAGATCTCCGATAGCCATCCGTTGAACTCTTCCACGATGTCAATGCCCGACTTGTCATCTTCAGCTAAAGACTCCTCCGTGTAGGACTCCAAAGTTTCCAGAGCATCCATAAAACAGAAATCGTAATCGCCATTGGGATTCGTAATGTCGAAGAACTTAGCCGGCAAACTCGCCCTGAGAAGTTTCGCGATGCGCTGGCTCTTGTCCGCAATGTTCGCAGGCCCCTCATCCCCCTTCTCTTGGATGATGGCACGCACATTAACCTGATGTGGCCAGATGTCCTTGCCTTGAGCGCGCAGCTCAGATGCGTGCTTATGCGTAGCGACGATGTGATCGATGGTTCGTGTCATGAAATTTCCTTAAAACTGGGCTCTGTGAAGCAAGCCATTCCTTGCCAAGGCGCACTTTGGCAAATCTTTCCCCTAACTGTTTGCAGGGGCCTGCCTTTTGGCGTCAATATTCGACACTGACTCGAGATCCTGGGCAAGCAACGTCCAGGACAAATCCAATCCGTAATCCTCGGGCCCTTGTCCCGTCGCTTCCAATTGGTTGAGCAGCGTCGGCATGTCGATACGCATCATGACAGTGCGGACTTGCGTGCCGGATTCGCTAAAGGCGCCTGCCGGAATGTCTATCACCGGCGCGTTGATCAGTGCCAATAAATCCCGAAACTGCTTGCCCGCCTTGGTCCTCGTCGTCTGGAAACCAGGGCTGGCAATCGCCGCCAGGCGCCCATCGGGCTTGAGGAAACTCAAGGCGTGCTTGATATGGGTGATGTCTTGCTGCCTGGTAAACGGCGGGTTCATAACGACCGCATCGAACAGGCCCGTTTCTTCCGGAGAAACGGTCATGAAATCGCGCGTCAGAAGTTGACAGTGGGGCCCGACCAAATTCTCCTCAAGCAGGCGGGCGCTAGACGGCCAGTTCTCGATCATGACAACATCCGCCCAACTGTCGAGCGCGGGGCGTGTCAACGCGCCATGGCCCGCAGAGGGATCCAGCACCCGCTCTCCCTCGGACAGCTCAACGGAATCCACAAGCTTTTCCGCCAACGCGGGAGGTGTGGCGAAAAACTGCGTATCTTTCTTGATATTGATCGAGGTTCCTCCTATCGCGGCAGTCACCGCAGCCTGGGCCTCGACCGCGCTGGCAAAATCGAACCCGCCAGATTTATATTTCCCACCGGCCTGCTGCATGATCTTTCGGATCTTTGCGTAGTCGGGAAGGTGCTCTTTCGGCAGAGAGATTCGATTGCCATGTACGATCAGGGAACGAAGCTGCCTCACCAATCCATCGGGCGGATTCGTGATGGTACCAGCCGAAGCCGGCCTTGCCTCAACCGTCGGCCGATCCGTTTTTCTTTCACGTTGGCGTGCCAGGTCGACCTGGCCATGGCACTCACGCAGGCATTGCGCCATGGCGGCCTTCAGTTCGGTCATTTGCGTCGGTGTCAAGACGCCAATTTCTCTGGAACCAATAATCTGCTGATATTGGATAAAAAGGCGTCCATTCTCGAGCAACTTGAGATAATAATGGGAATCCCAATCCTTCTCATCGTATCCATAAATCAGTCCGGCTTCTTTCGATATCTCTAAAAGTTCTTGTGTTATGGCGACATGGAAATGCGGAAAATTATCGCCAAACGATTTTTCCCGCGCAAGGCCGGCCGCCGCGATCACCTCATCAAAGAAAGGATGACTCAAGGAGGCAGGGTGTGGGGTCTGCGAGCCACGGATTCGAGATTCAGAAAGCCGGTCTCCGGACAAAATCAGACCAAGACCGCGCAGAATGACCGCATTGAAATCGAAGGGCATGGCTCGCTCTCGTGGTAATCAGTAATACCAATTACTCTATCATGAGCGCCTGAATTTTCCTAAGCGATTCTGGAACGATCCGGTTGCCGACGCGCGACGCGATCAAGTCGCATCGAAAATAGTCAATAGCGGAAAACTGAACGGTCACGAGGAGCTTGTTCCGCCAGGAATTCCCGCGCCTTGGCATCGAGCGCGTCGCACGCTTTCGCGTTGCCCTCGGTGTAATGGATGACGCTCCACCCGCCAGGGTTGGCGCCATGCCACGCTTGTTCCGCAGCCTTCTCCGATGCCAGGCCAGTCCGGACCCAGTTAAACCTGTCGGTATATTCGACATCCCACTCCGGATCGAAATCCTCGTCATTTTGATTGACTTCGTAGAATTCATAGAAGGCCCGGTTCCAGGTGCCGTCGGCACTTTGCCAAATGACGTTTTCGCGATTGAATGACATGGAAACCTCTTAACGAGTTTTGTTCACAGTAGATCGATCGGTGCTGACCGGATAGTCTCCCCATCCCGGTAGATCGAAAGGGCGAGTCCAGAATTTCAACATCTTTGGCCGGACAATTTGCGAAAACGCCTCGCTAGTCTTGGCTTCGCACATTTCCCGGGCTGTTTCTCCAAGGCCCGATTCAATTTCCATGAAGATTGATTCCATGTCATCCCGATCCAGAAGCAGGTAGTCCCTCCCAAACTCCATGAGGCGGTCTCGATTCCACCAATGCCGCTCGGATCGCTCATTATCCAACGCCAGCGCGGGATTTTCGAATTCCCCTTGGTCCGCCTTCACATAAGCCCCCGTGCAAACCAGATTGTAGGCCGGCGCCAGGCGCGTCTGCGCATCACGGGTTAAAAATGCAAAATTCTTGATGTGCGCATCACCATTTTTGATGGCCACCACAAAAGCCAATTGCTGGAAAAAACTTCGCCAATCACTGAGCACATCATGGCTGAACATTTCTATCGCGTCGGCCACAATCTGATAGCTCGCCTGATATTTTTGGATATTGGAAAATCCCCGGAGTGCACCGACCTCATCGAGCATGAACCGCTTCTGAGCGCATTCGTCCGATATATCGAAGCGTTTAATAATTAGTGTAGAGAAGTCTTCTGATAATACTGCCTGCGCTGTTCGGATTCCGCATCGTTGTGCGGCGCGCAGGCACCAGTATTCATTTTCCGCCAATGCGGGGTAAATTTGAGAGTCAAACCCCTTGATGAGGAATTCGCGCGTCATCAACACCGGATGCGGTCCCGCCATTTGTGCCAGGGCTTTACGCTGCGCACCACTTACTCCCTGAGCAAAACCATAGGCCTCATATAATTTTTCAAAATAGGCCCGGCCGCTTCGCGATGCATCGTGTAAGGTGACATGGGGTAAATCAGAGAGCGGCGCCGCCATAGACTCCGATACGGTTACCCGGCCGACAGCATTCTGCCCGACGAGTGACAAAATCTGCATGTCATTTGAAACATCCGCTACGCGACTCATTGCCATCAACCCGGTCAGCCGGTCTCCCTCTGGAAAATTTTGGCGCAAACACAGCGGGACTTCCCGAAGCAAGTAAGGCTCATCTCTCACCGGCAAGGAAAGAGAAAGACAATCCCCGGGTTTGATCTTCGGCAGGTATTGCAGGCTGTACGCAAAGAATTGCTCTTCCTGGAGTTGTTCTTCAAGCGTTGCAACACGACGTCCATCAACAAACAGGTGCAGCCGTTTAGCCATGATTTCACCCTACCCCCGTGGAGCCAAGCGTCGGTCCAGAGACTCACGTTCGATCTCTTCCGCTGTAGGCCGAGTCACCGGTGTGACTTCCATCCGCAGTCCTGACAGGCGCATTGCCCTGATAAGCGTGCCGGCAGCGACCTTGGAGATATCCCCGGACTCAATCTCGGAGATGGTCTTACGGCTGACACCTACTCGCTGCGCGAGATCCGCTTGTGAGAATCCTTTCTTTTTTCTTGCCTCGGCGATCAAGGGCGCAAGCATTGCCGCAGACAGTACACGGTTGGACATAATGTCACCTATAGGTTTCAGAATTATCGAATTCTAACATCGATCATCGAATATCGCCACCTATAAGTGACATTTTATGGCGCCGGGCGTAAAGACGGCGCCTCCTGTGCTGGAACGGCCGATTGCATTCTGGCCACCCCCTGCTCGAACGCCTCGCGCATGGCGGAACGGGCCAGGCAATCCGCCAATATCTGCTTGGCTTGCGTACGCGTACGAACCTCCTGCTCCAGCATTGCAACATAGGACGGCGTAGGCTGACCAGGCCGACAAGCGATGTCGCGAATATTGCCCCCGCTTACCAGATCCTTGAAATCCACACCCAGTTCATCCTGGTAATGCTCGGCCTGGGCCGGCCCAAGTCCACCCGTATGTTCGTAGAATTCTTTGATGCGCAACGCTTCCTGAATAAACCGCCTGGCCAGGACGGAAAGGTACAGGGATTCGTCCGGACCCAGAAATTCTGCTGTCTGGGCCGCCGCCTGGGCTTCGCACAACGCCTGCATGGTCCGCGCATCATCACAGACGACGATCAGACGCGGCAACGCGGCACGATCCGCCGCATCATCTCGATCCCTGTCTTCGCCCAGCGCATCGAACCAAGCCCGGCTATCGAGTGGGGAAAGCAACTCTTCAGCATCGTGGTACACCGCCCGGATATCCTCGGCACTCGCCAGGCACAGCACCGTCGCATCCAGGCACGCATCGCGGTCCGGGAAAATCACCTCCCTTGCCTGCTCGGGTCCGACATAGGGATGAATGTCCTGGAAGGCCTCGTGAAGGTTGAGATGTGCCACAAGCGTCGCATAAAACGAGGACAGAATCCCCATAAAGTCCTGCTTGGTACGCCGCGTGAAGGGCGGCCATCCGTGCAATTGATTCTGGATGTGAAACCGGACGTTCATTTTTCTGGATCTCCTGCGCTTGGAAGCAAAGGCATAGTGCCAATAGGTTACTCCGCGGGTCGTCCTCACCATCCCAACATCGGACTGTAGGGTTGACCCTGTCGCTTGGCCTCGAAGATATCCTCGAGGATCAGGGCATGGCGGCGCGGCAGCCGGCCAGGATAGAACTTGTCCACGAGTGCGGCAGCCGCCTCGCTGTCGGAGACCTCGCAGACGTCAGCCAGATGCCAGATATCCTCCAGATCCGAGGTGGCGAATGGGTCGCGCAGGCTAAGCGCCTTCATGGCGAAGAGATACGCGGGCGCGGCCACGAAAACCCGCAGCCCGGCCAGCCCATGGCGAGGGAAATCGCCAAAATGCCGATGCTCGGCCTGCTCGGAGACAAAAATCTCCACGGCATCGTTGAGCCAGTCCTCGGCCAGCCCGTGTGCCCGGGCCATGTCATGGATGGGGCCGGTCAAGCGCATCGGATCCCCGTGCAGACGAACAAAATCGACATCGTCGGACATGCGCCGATGCGCGAAGCTCAGCATCAGCGCCGCCCCGCCGTAAAGCGCGATCTCCAGCACTTCGCCCCCGGCAGCCAGGCGCTCGCCCAACTCCTCGAGCAAGCCCTGGAGACGTTCTGCGTCGATCGATTTCGTATCCATGACAGCCAGCCATCTAAATGGCATGTATGGTATCCGTTCAAAGATGATCGACAAAACGGTTTCACCATTGAATCCACCCGGTGGGCTTTGCTAGAATGGCTGCATGCCGACGTTGACCTCCCGCCCACAAACCCTCTTTGAGCTGGCCGAACGTATCCGGGAGGATGCGCGTCTGACGCAGCGCCCTATCCTGGGCTTGCTGGCCAAGCACGGCAGCGATTTCCGCCATCACCTCCTGCAAGTCGGCTTCGACGCGGCAATGGTCCAGGCCCAGCCCCCCACCACGGGCGATGTCGTGGCCGATGCCTACCTGGCTGGACTATCCGAATACCTGGCCAGGAGAGCCGGTATGCAACCGCCGGCATGGACCGAGCTCCCTCAGTATTTCCTACGCGAACCCGCACAGTTCGGCGGCCCGAACTTTCAGCGTCTGGCGCTTATCGAGACCCCCAGCGCATGGCGGCGGCGGCTCGTCTTTTGCGGTCAGTCCGCCTACCAGGACGCAGGCGTCTGAACCCTGTCTCACCCTTTCCGGAAATGTGCCCGGATTCGCTAGGTGTCCGGCCATCGCCTGCCTTAAACTTGGGCCAGGCTACTTCATATTCCGGATATCGTTATCATGGACCGCAATGACTTTCCGCTACTCGTAACCTGGCTGATGCACAAGCCCGCCGATGCCAGCAATCCGCGATTTTCACGGATGACATGGGATGAGCAGCGGGACCGCCAGATGCGCTGGTTCGATGACAGCCTCGCAACCCTGGACGAAGCTATCGGACGCGGTTCGATCTACAACGTCGACTACAAAGAGAGTCGCGAGACGTTGAGCCGGCTGATCGAGACAGGGTTCGATGCGTTGCGCGATGCCGTGCGCCCCACCCTGTCGAAGGCCGGGGACGAACTGCTCTGGGATATCAGCCTGTACGGCGTGCACAACATCCCCGCGACGCGAAAGAAGCTCGAACGCAGCCCGCTTGACGAGCCGGGGATTGCGCGCCTGCGCGCTTTTGTCGAGGAACTCTCCCCCATCGTCCAGGCCTATACCGATCTCAAACCGCGCATCGTCATGGGCCGCAAGCCGCGCGAAACATCCGCCCCCGCTCAGGAAAATCCGAACAAGGTCGTCAAGACCTGCCCTTGTTGCGTGCGCGCCATCGCCGTCACGCCCCACGCCTTGATGGCCCTGCACGGCTACCGCCGCCCGGGTGCCGGGTTCCAGACCGCTTCGTGCTGGGGCACCCGGTTTCCCCCTCTGGAACTCTCCCCCAAAGGACTGGAGGCCATGATCCAGCAGACCGAAGGCCTGCTCACCCGAACCCGGAGTCGTCTGCGCCGGCTCTCGGCCCAGCCTTGCCAGATAAACGAAATCCTTGTTCAGGATCGCCGCAATCCGAAGGTCTCGCGCACCGTCACCCCCAAGGATGCCGACTGGGCCCAGGTTCTAAGTCAGCGCACAACTCTGCTCCAGCATGATGCGGACAGGGCTCAGCGTGAGCTCGTCCATCTCCGAGAAGCGCTTCAGGCCTGGGCGCCGGAAACCCCTGTCGATCCCAGACTGACGGCCCTGATCGGCGCGCCGGCCCTCGCTCGCATCCAGGCTGAGGCCGCGGCGTGCGTGACGGCTGAACCCCGCGGATCCGGGCCCCGGCCACGCCCTAAATGAGACGCGCACCCTTGACCGGGGTGTCGAGACGTTGTAGCGTAGCAGCCTGCCTTCCCGCCTCACAACCTCTCACCCCATGTCCGCCACGCCAGCCATACCCTCCCTGCCCAGTTCGTCAAAACGCACGTTTACTCCCGCCTCCTCCAACATCCTCACGCCACAGGAGGCCCTCGGCCTGGTTCAGTTTCCACCCGGCCGAATTCAAGTCCAAGGGATCGTATCCCGCATCGTCATGAATCCGGAATGGGCCAATGCCTACGGCGACATCCGTTACGGCGAGGGAACCCTGGGCTTTTCCATTCCGCGCGAGCAGGCGCCGGCCAAGGAGTCGCCGATCGTTCTGGAGGGCAGTCCGCGCCTGCGTGCAAGAAGGAATGCCACCGAATTTCATTACGAAATCCAGATTGTCGGACGCATCGTCGGCACCTTCGAGCCGCACGTTGACGGCACCGATATCGCCCTGGTCAGGGAACGCCCACGCCTGAGACTGACGGAGCTGGCCGATCGCCTCGGACGTACGCCCAACATCCTTATTCTGGCCTCGGACACGGCACGCAACGATATCCAGCGCACGCTGGAGAGCTCCCGCATCCCTCGATTCAATCACCTTGCGCTGCAATTCGAGTCCCTCGTCTTTCATCCGGCCGAACGCTGCGCGGACGCGATCCGAGAGCAGGTGGCCCGCGCCCGTCCCGATGCGATCATCGTCACCCGCGGGGGCGGCGCCGAGCAGGAGGTAGCGGCCAGCGCCAACGCGGCGCAGGTCATCGCCGCCTTGCTTGAGACAGGCATACCCTACTACAGCGCAGTGGGCCACGAACACGACATGACCTTGCTCGATAAGTTCAGCGATGAGAGTTTCCACACCCCACCGCTATGGGTCAGGCGCTTTGCGCTACGGAAAAATCGCTGTATGCGCGCCAGCTCGAGCGAACCAGGCAGGCGGGACAGGAGGCGCTCTCAGCTCAGCGACTCGAAGACGCCGCCAAAGCCACAAAGCGAGCCCGGACCTTCAAACGCGTCTTGTTCGGCTCAATCCTGGTGAACCTTATGCTCATTGCCTGGCTGGTCCATCTCTTTCGCTGATTGCGCGATTGCCTCATCTTCCATAACTTGCCGGGCAGCCTGCCAGGCCTTAGGTTTGCGTTGGGCATAGTCGGCACGCAAGCGCCGAATCTCGGCGCTCAGCGCCTGGATATCGGATGAGGCGTCCTCCCCGGCTTCCAGAGCCGCAATACGCGACTTCAAGTCCTTGCACCCGACCAGCTCCCGCAACGCGGCCTCGAGGCGCCGAAGGCGGCGACGATAGGTGTCCTGTTCGGCGCATGCCAGCCTGTGCCGGGCAATCCACCCCTCCCACCGCCTCACGAAAGCCTGTCCGTCCCAGGCGTTGTAGTTCGTAACCGCGTACCCACTCCCGCACCGGATCGTATCCGATGGCATTTTGAAGGTCGCCTCGAACACAGCATTGGGATCCAGAACCGGCAGAACAGGTAACGTGGTTGCAGGATTGAACATGGCAAGACTCCTCATGGTCCGCCTCCAAGTCTACTAGAGCGGCTCGGCAAAATTCAAGGACAGCTTCGCCATGCTTGAAATCGCCATCTGAGAATCTATAGAATGGTATCCGATAGCATAAAACCCATAAGGATTATTATGTTCCTGGTATCCGCTCACCCGTTCCACCCGACTTTGCCAGGCATCCGCCGCATCACGTTCTATGGCGAGAATCATCTGCCCATTACCATTCTTTCACTGGGTGTCGTCTCCCTAGCCTTCATGAAGCTGCGGCACCTGGCTCTGCTCAACGAGCTCATCAAAAGCGGGCTGGCTTCGGACGAATTTCTCATCCGGCATAGCTTCAAGATGCAGAAGATCGAAGAAGACATCGTCATCAACGCCACGGCTCATGCCAATGCGGCGGTTGTCGCGGACCTGGATCGGGAGCGCACCCAATGCCGGGCCCTGGAGAAGAAGAACCAGGAGCTTGAATTCGAAAACCGACGCCTGGAGGCGGCCATCGAGACTCTGGTCGTGTTTCGCGATAAGCGGGCCCTCTTGTAGTCCATGGTGCACTTGAATGCATAAAACCGATTTCAATACAATGATTGCTAGAAAGTAATTGCTCTCATCGGAATCAATCGCTATGCCCTCTCCTACCAACCAGAAACCGAGTCAAGCCATCACCGACTATCCCAGTCTAGCCTGCCCGATGTGCGATCGGATGCGCGCGCCACGGACAGTGAGACAGGATGGTTCCGTAACGTATTCCTGTCCCGCCGACCATGTCAACCACGGCAACCGCTACACCTGGCGGATCCTGACCGACGGCACACTCGTCGATTAGCCCTTTTCTATAACGGAATCTCTCAACAACATGTCTCTTACCTTCTCCGCGGATCTGTTTGAAGACCTGCCGGCCCCGCTGAAAAATCGCTGCAAGGAGGTCCAGGTCGGCAACAGGACTACCGATACCGAATTCCTGCTGCCCGTCTCGGGGATCTCCGACGCCGCATTGAAACTCTTTCTCGATCTGGCCCGGGAGCAGGCACAGACCAAAGTGGCGCGCGCCATTGATGCGATCCTGCAGGCTCGAGCTGGTCGCGCGCACGATACCCCCGTCCCCAACTTCAAGGCCTTTTTGGGCATGCTCCTTGCCTATTTGTGCCAGGACCGGCAAGAAGGATGGGTCTTCCTCGAAGAAAGGGACGGGCAACGCTATCCCGCCCTGGTGACTGACATCGAGTTCGATTCGGGCTTCGAGCGCTACGGCCGGCATCATTCCGAGCGGCCCTGCGTGACGCTGACCGTCAGCTATTTCGGCCTGTCCAGACAAGAACGAAGTGCCGAGCCGGGTTATGCGAAGCGGCGGATTATGTTCTACCCACAGCAAGTTTCCCGCAGAACGCTGCCGGCGATTTTCGCCGCCGCGGATCTGATTCACGAAAACCCGGCCCTCATCGAAGCCTATCGCAGTGAGCTCATCCGGTTCGATACCCAGCTTCGCGAAGGCTTCGCCAAGCAATACGTCGCGACAGGCAAGATTCTTCAACACCTGGAACATTACCGCCTCGACGGCGCGCCGATCGACGCCCGCCGGGTCATCCACGACACCCCAGCAGCCTTGTTCCAGGCACTGGGCACGGATTCGTCGCGTGAGGCATCGCCGCTCTTTGACGCGCACGAAAGCGACGGCGAAGGCACCGTGCCCGGCCATCCGGTCGTGGGCGTCTTCGATCTCAAGACCCACGATACCTACTGGATGCACGCCAATGCGCTGACCGCCCACGTCTACGACCGCAGCCTGGGTGAGAAGCTGGTACTCCCAGCCAGCCACCGTGACCTGCTCGATGTTTTGACCTCCGATACCCAGGTTTTCATGGGAGACGTTATCGAAGGCAAGAGTGCGGGCAACATCATCTTGTGCAAGGGGGTGCCGGGCGTGGGCAAGACGCTCACCGCCGAGGTCTACGCTGAACTGATCGGCAAGCCGCTCTACAAGATCCACGCCGGGGATCTGGGCACCGATGCGGAGAAGATCAACGATAACCTGGAGACCATTTTCCAGCGATGCGCTCGCTGGGATTGCGTGCTGTTGCTCGATGAGGCGGACGTCTTCGTCATGCGCCGCGGCGAGTCGATCGAACGCAATGCGGTCGTGGCCGAATTCCTGCGCACGCTGGAATATTTCGATGGCCTACTGTTCATGACGACCAATAGGCCCAACGACATCGATGAAGCCATCATCTCGCGCTGCGCCGCCATCATTGAATACGACCTGCCCTCGACCAAAAACCTGCATAAGGTCTGGGCGGTGCAAAGCGACCTGGCCCAAGCGGCGCTACCGAACCCACTGATCGATCAGCTCGTGGCGCTGTTCCCCCAAATCACGCCACGCGACATCAAGATGCTGCTGCGCCTGACTCTGCGTGCCGCGCAGGCCAAACACCAAGGGGCGCTGAGCCTGGATCTCTTCCGGCGCTGCGCGATGTTTCGCGCCATCGCGATGGATGAGAACGCCCCGGTAGACAAGGAAGGATGTCTCTGATGGCATTGCCCATGGACACTTTCCCCGCACGGTTTTTCACGCTGTGCTATGAAAATACGGAAAATCGTTTCGGCGTGCTCAAGGCGAACTTGTGCTTCGAGGCTGCCCGGAACTGGATTCGCACCTATAGCGGCGAGGCCGCTGCGCAGCGCTGGGAACGCGAAGCCCCGGATGCTTTCGACTTCTGCGGCAACTATGTGATGCTCACCGAAGACGCTTTTCGTGAATCAGAATTCGAATGGTCGCAGGCCCCTGGGGCCGATTTTGAAGATGAGGATTTTTCGTGAGGCTTTCCTTTCGATACTCGCGCTCGATTCTTCGGGAACGCAGACTTTCACCGGCGGCCGCGAGACGATTGCCGCCGGGGTGAGAAGCGCCAAGCTCACGCAAACTGAGGCCGATGCGCTTTACCTGGTTCGGCCTGGGCCAGTTGCGCGGCCCAATACGACGCCGACGCCCGCCAGCCATCCAGAATTTCCGGGCGGCGCTGATCGCCGGGACGCATCGCTCTGACTTCCCGCCATTGGTTGAACAACACCTGCTCAGCCTGCAGAAATTGGGTTGAGGTCAGCAGCGCCCGGCAGGCGGCCTCCAGCGCTGGTGCATTGTCGTACAAAGGTCTGGCAAACGTCTCAAAGGCCTCCACGTCCGGCACCACACCGCGGTGACCCTCGTCGCCCGGCAGATAAGTAACATCGCCCTTGAGGAAAAACCGCTTCATGAGCGGCAACTCGAACGCCGCGCAGACCAGCTGCTTCCGAAATACCGGCATATCCCCTTTTTCAAAGGCCACCAGGGCCGCGACCGTCCTGGTCACGCCGTCGGAGGACTCCGATTGATACTTCTGGCAAGCCTGCTCGGCATGTGCCACGTCGCCTTGGGCCAAAAAAAGCAGTGGCAAGATGAAGCGCACGCCCAGATGGTCCCCCTTATCCAACCGGAGTAACTTACGCGCAAACCGGACCGCCGCGACAGGGGTCTGCGCTTCATGAGCCAGCGCCATCTTCAGCCAGAGCAGCCGGTGGTAGAACCGGTTCTCAAAGTGATACCAGGAGATCTCCCCACGAAACCCACTGGGGATCATCGTATTGGCGGCCTCCAGGGCTTCTCTGGCCTTATCCAGGGCCTGTGGGTCTCCCCTTTCGTAGTGCGCCCAGGCCACGGTCAGCCGGCCATAGAGAAACGCAGGTTCCGTGGCCAGGATTTTCTCGAGCCATTGGATCTTCGCGTGCTGCTTGCTTCGCGTCAAATCCCCGAAACCCTCGAAGGCAGCATTTACGCGCTCGATCAGGTCGTAATATTTCTTGCTGAGATGGAAGTTGCCAGTCGGTTTCCCGTCTGAAAGTCCCTTTTCAACGACGAACTCGTAGCCTTGCTGCTCGTCATCTTTTTCATCGCATCCTCCGTCCTCGCCGGACCCCGCTTTCTGGTTCCGGCATGCCTGCTGCCAGGTCTTCGCCCCACACAGCGCGGCGGCAACGCCGTCGAACACCGTGCGAATCGGGACATCGGTCATATCGGACAGGCGTGCAGAAAAGGCTTCGAACGCCGCGCGCACCGGCTCGGCCATCTCCCGCCCGGGAATCGCACGGTAAACCAGCGGCATGCTGTGACACAGCGGATTGAGCCAGTTCGCCTCGTCCGGTTGGCCAGCCCTGGCCGCCAGGTGCCGAGAGAGGTGATGCCAGGAATCAAAGCGCACCGCGCGAGCCACGGCCTCGAGCGCCTGTGTCCTGGGCAATCCCGCGACCCGGCCGAGCTGCTTGGCTGCGAACTTGACCCGGCCCGCCAGATAAGCGCCGGCGCCTTGTTCAGAGACAAGGAGAAGTTGCACGTCCGGCCCCAGGCCAAGACGCGCCATTTCTGATTGAAAGGATGTTGACATCGCAATTCTCCATCGGGCATATCCAGACGGTCCGCTCGCCTGACGCCCCAAGATGAGAAAGGGATGGTCAGGTATGGGGGGCAAACCCGCTGTGGCTGCTTTTCCGATGCGGACGGACGGCGCGCGGGGAGGCACCTGGAATCCACTATACCGGAGTCACGCTCAGGAGTTCAACCCCATCTGTTGCCAGAATCGTTAGGCCGTCATTTTGCCCGGGCCTATACTAAAGCCCTATTGTCGATACACCCGAAGGACCCGTCATGGATGCCGAAACTGCCGACCTGCTGCGCGGCGATCCCTCCTACCGCTACCAGCTGCTCGCCCGCCTGAAAAGCGATTGCGATTACTACTTTGGCCATGGCAACCACAACGAGAAAAACTTGTGGGCAGGCAATGGCAAAGACCAGATCGAGGCCATGAAGACGCTCTGGCAAAGCTTCGGCGAGGATGAGAAACCGCAATGGCTTACGCTATCGGACATCGACTCGCTTGAGACGCAGTTTCTTCAAGCTCGCGCGGATACGCCCACGGCAGCGCCACGCCCCTCCCCGGGTTGATTTCGGGGTCACGCGAGTATCCACATCGGCAATGCAGATGTTTCAAATTGCAGCGCTTACTCGGATGACGGAAGGCCAGCTTGCCATAATAATAAATAGTTACATCTAGCCGCCTTCCGTTTTGACCCCCATCTCGCCCAACACCGCCGCGATTTTCGGCGCAACATTGCGTAAATTGCGCACGGACCGCTGCCTGGCTCAGGAACGGCTCGCGACGCGTTGCGGGCTCAATCGCACCTACATCTCCTTGCTGGAACGCGGCCGCTATGCCCCCAGCCTGGATACCATGCTGGTCCTCGCCGATGGCCTGAGTCTGTCATTTTTTGAATTGGCCGCGGCCTTTGAGGCCAATCTGCTTTTGGTGCAGCGCACTATCGCCACCACGCAAGAGTGATCAACGGGGCTGTGTTGGCGGGCAAGGAAAGGTTTGGACAGGTGAATCGACGGCAATCACCGTCTTCTTTCTCAGGCGAAACGCCGCGCACCAGGCGACGGCATCCTCCGGCGAGCCCAAGCTGCCCGTAGCCCGACGGCGCAGCGTCATCGACCCGGCCTGGCGCCAGGTAATGGCAACCGCGCCGGCCGACAAGGCCTTTGCCCGCATGGCCAGGCAAATATCGTAGTGCGAATCATGGCGTGGGGGCGCCTGGTGCCATTTGCGCGCCACGCCCACGCGCTGCGCCATGGCATGCAGCTCCCCGTCGGTATCCGCGATCATGTGACACATGATCATCCGCCCGTACGGCGCACGCATGTCGTCGACGTAGACGGTCACAAGCGATCCTCGTCGTAGTCCGCCCCCACCACTTCCTTGAGCGGCAGACGCACCATCGCCCCCACGTCGATGATGAGCGCGGCAATGCGTTGGAAGGTGGCGGCCATGAGAATGAGCGCCAGCAAGGCGCGCAGCCCCACGTCGGCAAGGAAGGTCGTGAGGGCCAGGCCATCGATGTCGGGATCCACGCTGTAGGCATGCAGCGCGGAGCGGCAGGCGACATGGGCAAAAAACCAGAACACTCCGGCGAGAACCAGGTCGACAGTGAATCGGCGCTTGAGGCGGGAGCAGACAGAAGAGCAACGGTGGCAATGGGACATGGGGCCTTTCAAGGTGAATGGGCCACGACACATGGCCCATTCACGAATAATACCAAACCGATACGATGCTATTCAAATAACTTTAACCGTTCCAGCCTTCCATATACCTTCTCCTTATGGTGATGATAGGGCCGATCCCCAAAGGGTCGGGGTGTTGGCCCATCTTCAGATAGGAATACCTGTACACAGAACCCGTCGGCCCGGCGGACCGGTTCGGCAAGCCCATCCCAGATCCTACTTTCATCATAGCAAACCGCGGGTCCAATACACCAGGAATTGCTTTGGTGGCTCACGTAGTAAGAATAAAATGCAAACCAATACGGCAATTATCAGATAAATCTCCTGGAGTTTCTTCCATGTCACCCGATCCCTCTTTTGAAAAACGCGATTTCCTGCCTGTTGGCACCATGCTGATCTCGATCGCCGGCGAAGTCTCCGACGTGGGAGACCGCGAGGCCGTGCAGACCGGGGCCAACGCCTTCGGCTACATCAACGAGATCTTCCCCGGCCAGGAGAGTTGCTATGGCGTCGTGTTTCCCGCCTCCGACGTGTCCGTCTTTCTCTCGCCCGGGGAACTCGATGACGCAGAACGATACCGGGTGCTCTCCGCGAAAAGAGTGCTCGCCGATCTCATGCCGCAGTGCGAAGAGGTCAACGCCTTGCTGCGCGCGGCGGCCCAGGCCCTGAATTATCTGCCCTGCGAGCGTGTCGGGGCTTTGATTGAGGCAATCCTGCCTTTCCAGAGAGGCGGCGCGCCGAAATTCTGGTCTACCGAGGATATCGGTGATGATGAGGAAAACCCCGCTACGACTTTGAACGCGAAGCAACACCACGTCGCACTCTGGGATTTCCTGCGCAATTACGAGGCGTCGGACAGTGATTACGCCAGTCTGGATAGCTGGGTAAGAACAGTGCAGCAAAAGACAACCCAGGCCAAGGAAAAGCCATGAGCACCTCAAAGCCCGCCATCCTCGTGACCGTATGGGAAACCGATGAGGCAACCGGCCGGCGCCAGGAGATTGCCTCTCACGGCATCGACCCGGACACGGACCAGCCCTTTGTGGTGCCGCCCGAATCGCCGCAGGCCCTGGGCGCGGTGCGTGATCCGACGTCTGGACTCTGGATGCTCAATGCCCCGAGCCCTGTGACTCGGTCTATTCCTCCTCGCCCGAAAGTCTGAAATCATGATCCTCTCTTCTCATTTGCTCCAGACCATCGCCGCGCATCAGCAGCCCGTTTATTGCGTGAAGGAGTTCGGTACCTGGTTATTGGCTGATGAGCCTTTCGTGCGCGTCGATCACGACGATGGCGCCTATCACGTGAGCACGCTCAGCGCCCGCCCGATCACGCCTCGCGCACAGGGCCCCGCGGCAAGCATATTGCCCGTCGACGCCCATTACATCCTGCTCGAGCCAGATTGTGATTCCGACGCCGCCTTCCTGGCGAAGTGCCAGCATGAACCGCCTTTTGCCATCGACAACGAAGGGAGCCCCCTCTGGCGACTCATGCACCTGGATACCGGGACGGTCATCTGCGCCAGGCCGGCGCAAAGCCCGAGCCCAGAAGGTCCGATCCAGCTCGACTATAGGGCCTATTCCACGACCACGGGGAAGCCCGCCGCATTGGGCGGTACCGCGCCGCTTCTCGATATTGTCACGCGCATCCATGAGACCCGGCTTGAGTCGTCCGTTCACGGCCCCTGGAGCCTGGCTCCCTGGCGCGCCTTCTTCGCCCACGACCTGCCTGGTGTGATACGGGACCTGGAGGCCGGGAGCTGGGATACCGATGCCGCCAGGGTCCAAAGAAAGAAAATCGTTCCTTTTCTGGCGCAAATGCTGCGCAATGCCCCGCAGATGCAAATCGCCTGGCACAGCCGTATTCTGACCGCGGGCGCGTTCCTCCAAAGTCAACGCAACCCGACCGACGAGGAACGTCGCGAAGCATTGGACATATTGCGGGATCTCGCCAACCCCTGGGTGGCCACAGCCAACGCCCAGACTCGGAATCCGGCGTCTCGTCCCGCGGCGGGTTGACCCGGTGCGCCCACCAGGTAACCACTGGGCAATACGCATAACTGGGCAGATATTCCGGCTTTGCTCGGCCCTTCTCGCCGCGCCCGCCGCGCCTACCATGGAATTTTCTTCCTTTTGGGAATTTCCATCGTGCGCGCCCAATTCCTTCCTCCCGACGAGAGCCTGGCCAGCTTGCCGGCAGCCGACCTGCAAAAGGCCCTGAATATCCGGACGTACAGCGGCTACAAGGCTCCGCTCGGACAGTTCAAGGGCCGTAATTTTTTGTTCGATGCCCTGCTCGCAAAAATGGTGACCAACTTTCCGTTCGAGGACCAGTGCTCCGCGGACTACTACTTCGACCTGTTCACCTGTCTCAAGCACCACGTCGGCGAGTTCAACCGGGTCGTGGAAGTCGGCGTGTACATGGGCGGGGCCTCCGTCATCATCGGCGGCTGCGCGCAGGCCTTGAACTTCGACGTCGATCTCGTCGACCCCAATGCGCAATTCCTGCAGTTCGCCTACGAGCGCATTCGCCGATCCTTCCCTGAGGCGGCCCGCCGTGTCCGCCTCTTCCAAGGCACGCTTCCGGCCTATGTCCAGCAAGTCCTGATCAGCGAACCTGATGCCAGGGCCGTTGTACAGCATGACGGGCCGCACGCCTTCGAGACCGTGGTCAAGGATCTCGCGAGCCTGTACTACGCGAGCAACCAGATCCAGGGCATTGCCGTGCAGGACACAAACCTGCGTGGGCTGCCAAAGTCCATGTCCTTCGTGGATCTGGCCATTTGTGCTGTCTTCGGCTACGACGTCAACCACCTCAAGATCGGCCAGGTCGTACAGGCCAATGACTCCCTGCGTGTGAATCCCAACCAATACCAGGGCAACTACGTCATGCCCGGGATGCACGAGGGGATGTACATTCCCATGGCGGCGAACGAATTTTTTTACCCTCACCCGCTCATGGCGTTGGAAGATTTCGTCTACGACATCCCGCTCCTCGCCTATTCCAGGCCTGGTTTGGACGAAGCGCCACAGAGCGCGAACGTGGCTTGAACGTCTCTTTGGCGGTTTGCTACCATGAATTTCCTACAGAAAATTTCATGATGACGAACCCGCCCGAAACCAAGCCAATGCCTCCAACGAGGATGCCCGCATGAAACTGCGCATCCTCTCGGACCTACACATCGAACACTACCCCTACACCATCGTCCCCTTGCCGGAGGATCGGGACACAGGTCTGATCCTGGCCGGGGATATCGGCTCGATTGCCCATCGTGCGGCGCTTATCGAATTCCTTGACCGGGCTGGGGCGCAGTTTCGCTTCGTCGTCTACGTGTGCGGCAACCACGAGTTCTACGCTACGCGCTGGCCAGAAGCCCTGGGGCGGCTGCGTGAGGCGAGAATCCCGGAGAACGTCCACCTGCTTGAATGCGAGACGCTGGAGATCGAAGACGTGACCTTCGTCGGTACCACGCTATGGACCGACTTCGATCGGCAAAACCCCTGGACGATGCGCACCGCCGAAGATTTCATGGCGGATTACCAGCTTATTGCCCACGCGGACCGCAGTGAACCGAGAAGGCTGCACGCCAACGATATTCTCCAACATCATTATCAGTCACGCGCCTGGCTCAAGCGCACGCTGGCCAGCCTGCATGCCGCGGGCAGGAAAGCGGTGTTGGTCACTCACCATGGCGTAAGCCCCGGATCGATCGCCCCCTATTATCGCGGCAACGCGCTAAACGGCGCCTTCAGCTCGGACCTGACCCGCACGCTGCGCGCCACCCGCCCGCTCCTGGCCGCTCACGGCCACGTGCACGACAGCTTTGACTACTGGATTGGCAAACCGGAGCAAAGCACCCGTGTCGTAGTGAATCCTCGCGGGTATGCGAAATGGGAAGGCACACAGGAGAACCGGGCCTTCAATCCCACCCTGACGATCGAGGTATGAGGCGGCGCCGCCCCGCCAATGAGGAACCTGGCTGGCGCCGGACTGGCACGGCAGGTCCTCAGTAGGACCTCCCCTCCCGCATGTGGATAAAGCCGCGGATGACACGATAAATGAGCCAGAACCAGGATGCGAAGGCAATGAGTACGCCAATGCCGATCATCGCGGTCAGAATGGCCAGAATATACAGCCCCAGGCTGATCCAGAATGTGTTGATCATCCGATCCATGTGCTCGCGATAGAGCGTGCCAACCATATCGCCGCGCTTGACGTAGGCCACAATCACGCCCACGAGCAATCCGAGCGGAACGATCAGCCCCACCAGGTAGGCGATGTAGACCGCCATGCTATAGGAGCGGGCGCTTTCGTTTCTGGCCGCATCTTCGCGCACGGCGGCGGCCACGTCTGGCTGGGTGGGGTGGGTGTCGGTGGACATGAGCGGGCATTCCTCGTTGATGAAGTGCCCTATGATAATAGCCATACCGATACGATAAATCGAATAATAAGGACGACAAGTGCTCTTTCCTCATGGAATAGCGTCGATGCTCTGCCAGGCGAGGCAGTTTTATCTTTGAGCACGCAACGAGGACCGGTAGACTAAGCCCCACTCAACGCAATTCAATTTTCCACGGAGTATCGCTATGCATCCCCTCGGCAATTTCTGGCTCGAAGCCCTGCCTTCTTCTCGCATTCACGCCATGGCATATAGCGAGCGGGGGATGAAAACGAACCATGTCAACGTAACCGAAACGCTGCTCGCGCTGCCCCTGGAGGACGTGCGCGCCGCGGCGTGCGGAAAACTACCCGAGGACCGGATCCTTGCGCTCATGCCGCCCGAGGTCCAATCCCTGCACGAGAAGCTGAGAAAGAAAATCGGACGCGTGCTCAGTATGCCGAATATCGGGCTTCTCACTTCCGAGACGCGGGAGTTCTTTGGGGTCGCGAAGGCCGATGAGATTACCCCGGGCATGCTGCTGGCGGCGCGCGAGGCACATCGCATCGGACAGCCAAAGTCCTATGAGGTCGTCATCAAGCGGGTTGTCACCGAGACCGTGCGGATTCAGGTCGAGGATGCCACCAACGAATACGACGCACACCGGCAGGCGCTGCAGATGGCACCCGACATCAACCCCAACCACTGGTCCGTCGGCGAAGAAGAATTTTCGATCGAGCGGGCAACAATAGAAGATGCCGATGAGAAAAAGCAGCCGACGTCCCGGCCCTCTCGGGGATAGGGGTCAAGGCTATGGAGTCCGAATCGTTTCGCGATGGGCCGATCGTAGGCTGGACCCTCGCACAGGCCGAGGAATTCCTGGCCAATTACGCCACGGAGATTCTCGCTGCCGGTTTTGTCGCTACCATCGTAGGTGGCCTGGTTTCAAAGCGCGCGCCGCGAAAAGACGCCGATATCCGTCTCTCGCCGGCCCCCGGCGTCGCTCCCAGGACGTTCGAGCAGGCACATGAGGCCGTGCTGGCCTTGATCGACCAGATCGAGGCGCGCGCAGCCGGCGACATGCTCGAAAGCGCCGTCCCGGGTAGCCATTTCCAGGGTGTGATACGCCCCAACGGCCAGTACCTGGAATTCATTCTAGAAGAGGACACCTACCCTTTTCCGGAAGGATTGGGCTACCGGGACATGGGCCGGCATGACGCCGAGCGCCCTCGAGGCGGATTTTCGTGATCCGTAGCAACGGATCCGTGGCAACGGATTGAAGATGCGGCTCGTCATTGCGTAAAATAACAGACATGAAAGAGGTTTCCAAAAAGGGCGTGCGCACGCTCGACCCCGATGAGGTGGATCTCTATATGGATCCACCCGGCCAGAAAGGACTCACTCAGCGTCTGTTCAACGCGATCGATCACGAACCTATCCCCATTCCCAGGGGCGTTTACCGGTTCAAGAGCCATCAGGAAATGAACCGGCAATGGGATGAGGCCATGGACGAGATCGTGCGTCGCAAACGGGAAAGGCGTTCATCCGAAAAAGGGTTCGAAGCCCTGGTACTTTCAGCCGCTGACAAAAATGAAAAAAGCGCAAAGGTTTCTTTGAAAGGCTATCCTGCATGATCCGGCCAAAGCCTTGACTAGGGCAGACTCGTTGCATTCAATTCCCATTGAATCTGGGTCTCGCGCCTTGTTATGCTGTCCGAATCGTCTCAATCCAAGGATTTCGCAATGGGCGGCCATGCTTTGTCCACACCTTCGGTCCGGCTCGACGCCCAGGCCTATCACCATCTAGCCAAAGACCTGACGATTCGCCTCGCGCCGTGCGCCAGCCGGCTAGCAGTCATCGCGTCCTATGGCGCGAAGGACAGCTTCGGCGATATGGATATTCTCGTGGCGGCCGATCCGGGCTATGACCCCTTGGTCCTGGCTCGCTTCGTTCAGGCAGGCAACGGTTGCGACGAAATCGTAAGGAACGGCCCGGTAACCAGTCTGGGCCTGCACCTGACTCAAGGCCAATTCCAGATCGACCTGATCGCCATCGCTCCGGAATGTTTCGATTTCGCTTACCGGTATTTCTGCTTCAACGACCTGGGGAACCTGCTCGGACGCGTTGCGCACAAAGCCGGTTTCTCGCTCGGCCATAAAGGGTTGGAAGCGGTACTGCGACGCGGCGACCATGTTCTTGGCCGGCATTTGTTGACCCGGGATTGGCGCCATGCACTGAATTTTCTCAGCTACGACGGGAAAGAGTACGAACGCCGCGCCACGCAAAACGGATTTCAGACCCTGGAAGATATCTTTCGCTTTGCCGCGTCCAGTCCCTACTTCCATCCGGACATCTACGCGCTGGACCAGGTCAATGCACGAGCTCGTGTTCGCGATCGCAAGCGGCCCACCTATACGAAATTCCTGGACTGGATACAGGGGCCCGTTCGCACCACGCTTCCCCATTTCGATTGGACCAATAAGGTTGAAAGACGTGCTCAGCTCCAAGAAAAGGCCATGGCCTGGTTTCCCGGATACGGAGATTTCCTTCGGGACGCCGAAGCGCATGCCGCGCTGCGTGAGCAAGCCCATCAACGATTCAACGGACGTATTGTCGGCGACCTGACAGGACTGAGCGGCCCGCGACTTGGACAGCTCATAGCCAGAATCAAGGCGGGTTTTGACTCCGACCAAGCGTTCGAGGCCTGGGCAGCGCAAGCCCCCGACGAGGACATCCGCGAGATCGTGGACGGAGCGCATCGCGCTTTGCAAGACAACGCCGCATCAACGGGTCAGAAAGTCGCCCCATAATATCCCCCAGTCTCCAGGGCTTGAACTGTCGCAGGCAGACACCGGCAGGTGCTACGCCTGCGCGGGCCGCTCCACCTGCTGTCGCCGCAGACAATCCAGTGCGTCCTGGCATGCCTCCTCGGGCGTATCGCCCGAGCCGCGCACAATCACTTTGCGGCTTTTGGCGAACTCTGCCGTGCCAGGCTCACCGCTGCCCGGCCGATCGGTAATCCACGCCATCCAGCCCGTATGGCGTGTGTAGGCAAGTTCGAAGTAGGTATACGGATCATCTTCGAGCATGGCCGCATGCGCGGCGACGAGTTCATCGATAGCGGAGGACATTGGCATCCTTGGTGGTGAAAACGGGGTAGATGGGTTGACTTGGCATTCATCGATTCTACATACTACCAGAACCGATACTGTGAATACCATAAAGATAGAATACGAGCTCTGACGTGTTTGACGCTACCACTACCACATCCCTGCCAGGCCTCGAGGCCGCCATGCCGTCCAGGCAGAACCCGAGCCCTCGTCGTATTCCCAAATCCAGACGCCACGCCGGACTGACCCTCAATGAGCAGGCGCTGCAGTTTCTGGCCGAATCCCCTGACTGTGCCTACACCGTCCTGGACATCGCACAGGCCCTGGACCTGGACCGGGCCACGCTCCAGGTCACTATCCGGGACCTCTACCGTCACGGCGACCTGCTTCGCGAACACTATGAGGGGCCAGCGCGTCGGGTACGCTTTGCCTATCGCCTGAGCGCGGCCGGCATCCAGGCCGCTCGACGTATCGTTCCCCTCTCGGCTCAACCCGCGGCGGCCCATCTCGGTGATGAGCCGCTAAACAAGACACACAAGGTGCTATATGCCCTCTCCCTGCAGAATCGCGAAACGGCGATCACCTGTCGCCAGATCAGGGACCTAACCGGGTTGTCCCCCGAAGATGTCACCCGGATCCTCGGGCGGCTGGGCCCGAGGGTTTCCCGGCGAAAGGATGTGACGCGCGGCCATCGTTATTTCCTGTACTGGCTCAACCCCGCCCAGCAACACCACTTCAAGCTCCTCTCTGGCCAAGCCCTGGCCCGCGCGCAGTATCCGCGGCATGACGCGCGATATGGCGTGGATGATCTCGACGTTCTCGTCGGCGAGGCGGCGAAAAGGCTCACGGCCATCGGGGAGATCGAAGCTGAACGGGAAAAGCTCGCCACGGAGGTCGCCTCGCTCGACAAACGCGTGGCCACGCTCCGCAAGGAGGTTTTGTCCTTGCGGGCCGCCCGGCGTTATCGTCAAAATGAGCTGGCCCGTCTGAACCGTGAGTTATCCAAGGGATTGGGGGATAACCGCCCCGCCACCCCGTCGCCACAAATCGTGCCACCGGTTCGCGAGGGCGACGGCATCGACATCTCAAGCCTTCAGGCTTCGCAAAGACTGGCTTTCATCCAGAAGCTGCGCATGCGCCCGGCCCTGGAGTCGCTGCCGATGCTAAGGGAGATCGAAAAGGACTACCAACGCGCCCTGACCCGGGCTCGCGGTACCGACTGAATAGGCGCTCTACCCCTTTGGCCGCGGATGGGAGCCGGTGGCCTGAGCTGCCGTCTGCTGCGTCCGCGTGCGCTGCATCGCTTCCCATTCCTCCCTGCTTCGTTTTGGCGCCCGGGGGCGCGCGGGCTTGGGCGCGGCAGCTTGCTCACGAGCGTGTTGCTGCATCTCCAGCAATGCAATCCTGGCTTTGATGTCTGGGCTGGGCTCATCGATCAGGGACTCGACCAGCGTTCGGTACACGGTCATGGCTGACTCGAACGACGGCTGTCTGGCCTGCGGCGCATAGACCATGTCCGCCAGGAAGCGAGCGTAATCGGCTCGCACTGCGTCGGTTTGCGCCAGGTCCAGGCCGTAGCGCAATTCCCCATGGGCGTCGTCGACGAACTCCGGGTGCTGATACCGGAAATCGATCCCATCCTTGAACATGAGGTTGCGCAGCATCTCGCGCATGGTCAACCGATTGGTTTTCGAGGCCAGCCTCGGGAATTTCTCCATCATGCGCGCAACATCGTGGATATGGCGCACGAGCGTGGGATCTGTCGGCGTATCCTCACCGCGTTCGCGCCGCCTCGCCGCCATGGCCAGGCGCCGGGGAAATGAAATGAGCTTTTCCGTCACCGCTTCGATCCCCGAGACACAGGATACGGGCATGGGCACGGAACGCGCCGCCGGCGCAAGGAATGGGTCAATCAGCCTGGACACCTCCTGACGTACTGAGGGGCGTTGCATCCCCGTGCAGTTCAGCTCCAGCTGGATGTGATCGCGTAGCGACTCCGAACCGGAATCGAAAAGCGATTCGTAATGCAGCTCGATCGCCGTGTACTGATTACCGTCCCGGGCGCGCCAGGCAATATCCTCGGCACGGTAGCCCAGGTCAGCAAGGGCCTGGCGAACCTGCTGCTTGATTTCTCCCAGATCTCGGCGCTGCTGGGACTTGCTCACGGCCGGCGCGGTCGTATCCCGCACAATCTTGAAATCGACATCCTCGCTCATGCGCTCAAGTGCGCCGAAGACTTTTGACAGGCAGGTCCCGCCACAAAATACCGGCGTGTAGCCTGGCTGGGTAACAGCTCGGGCTACCGCGCCGATGACCTCGGTAACCAGGATGTCTTTTTCGAACGTGGCAAAGCTCAAGCTGTTGAAGCCTTGCGCCCGCATTTCCTCGCGAACGTCCTCGAACAACGCAGCGGTATTCTCATCAATCCGTTTCATACTTCAACTTTACCCCGCGCATCATGATTTTCCGAGACGTTTTTTTGTCTTTGAGACGGATGACACCACCAATCGGGATCTGTGTCGTACGGCCCTCCAGCCGATCTCTCTCGGCCTTGCGAACATCTGTCGAATACCCGAGCTTTCTCAACCCGATGATACCTGCCGCCTCCAACCCGACCAACGGGATTTGAACCAGCTTCCCATAATTGGAAATGGACTGTGATGCGCGAAATTCAGACTTCACCCACATTCCCTGCCCGACTCGCATCAACGCACCATCGGTCTCGACTTGTGCCAGCGCCCGGCTCACCTGACGATAGCCGCCAAGCCGGTTGAACTCCTTGCGTACGAAAACCTTGTCGCCGCTGCGGGCGATTTTTCGTTCGATCTTTTCTTTGACGGTTGTGGGCATGAATAGGACTCCGGTTTGGAGAAATTAAGACCTCCATGTCCTATGATACTAAACCTACAGGGGCACATCAATGTACCCTGGTGCTTCGTTGGCGCCATCCATTCAAGCGATTGAATGACACCGAACCGATCTGGTAGACTCAATATGGCTGGCTGCGCAATGCGCGCTACCCGAGCCCGCTCTTTAACAACCTGAAACGTGAGAATGCGCGGTCTTTCGCGATGACTGGCGCACTCCAGAACCGGGCAGGGATTTCCCCGCCCCTCCTATCCGCCTTCGTGGCGGTCGATTTGACCTTCGATTTCTTGTCGGAAAAATATTTTCTTATAAATCAATAATTTATAAATTTCCGAAAAAGTACAAGGGTAAACACTTATTTTTTCGATGCAAAGCACTGATTTGAAATGATTATTTCTAATTTCTCTACAGTTATCCGCCGCGTAGGCGGTTTAGAAGACGACCGAACCTAAACCTGTGGTGCTGTTGCCGTTATCCGCCGCGTAGGCGGTTTAGAAGTGCCTAGGCAAAGGCACGAAATGCGACTCCGCGTTATCCGCCGCGTAGGCGGTTTAGAAGTGGCCGAAGACGGCCCCATCCACAACCCAGACGTTATCCGCCGCACAGGCGGTTTAGAAGAGTACCGCCCACCAGAACCCCCGGACACACCAGTTATCCGCCACCTAGGCGGTTTTGAAGTGAAGCTGCGACAATCCCATTTTCTACCCGTTGTTATCCGCCGCACAGGTGGTTTAAAAGTGCAGGGTGAAGCTGGTTAACGTGCCCACCGTGTTATCCGCCGCACAGGCGGTTTAAAAAACGGAAGATGATTCATGGCGGGGAAGATGTGTTATCCGTCGTAGGCAGAGAACATTCTGGCCTCCTGGGAAATCACATTCTATTCACCAAAAGGCACCCTGCTTAATCCTGGCTTGGATGGTTGAAAATTCAGGAGCTGATTCCGTAATATTAAAACCATGTTTCTACAAGCAAGGAAATTCTTAATGGAACTCGCTACCACTTCCCAGAACCATTTGTTATTACGAGCACTGATGAATGCCAGGGCATTGATTTCAGATCCAACGCACTGGTGTCAGAAAGCGTATGCTCGAGATAAAAATGACATACCGACAAGTTCGCTGGATGAGAATGCAAACTCTTTCTGTGCAATGAGCGCTATTATCCGCGCATCGGCCCCGAACACGGTTACAGTTGGCTCTCGTGCGATCAAACTATTAAACGAAGAAATTGTGCGCAATTACAAGGAATATGAAGGGATTATCAGGTTCAATGATGAACACGCTCATGAAGAGGTGCTGGACGTATTCGATACAGCTCTTGACACGCTATACGCCGCCGCATAGGCAGTTTAGGAGAGGCCTGGTCCTGATTTGAATCAGGCCTGGTCGGATCTACTTCAACCGTCAGGATGGCGCTCGATTAGGAAGGAACACGTCATTTGTTCTTGCGCCCCCAGATTCGTGTAAGCGGGTTTCAGGCGTGTTTCTCGCCAGAGTCTTTCAGAACGTGCATAGAGCACGGCCTTTTGCTCATCCTCGACCGGCATCAGATCAATATGCCTGCGCAGGATGTCTTCGTCCATGATGCCATAGCGAATCATCCTCCCCAGGTAGACGCAGTCCTTCTCCCGATTGGCATAGAGCTTGCTCGCTGCCATGTCGTGAGGCGCGATGCAATAAGCGCGAATCCCATTGGTGTTGTCGTTTTCGATTTTTATCAGCCGCCCTTCCCATCCCTTTGGCAGCGTCGCGGTACGCTCACTGACACCCCGCGCGTAATACCCGAACATCACGTGGAAAGACGAATCCTCGCCAATGACACCTTCGATCAGGTCGGATCGATCCGGGTGCAGCCGAGAGTAAAGATCCGCTTCCATTGAAAGTTTCAACTCGGCCGGCGCGTCGGGGATCTCTCCAAGGATCGACTGGCTACCGACAACGATCCATTCCTTTATGGAAAGGATGGCGCCGATGGCGCGGATTAGATGCTCGAGTTGTTCTCTTTCCATTTTTTCAACCAGTCGAAACGTTCAGGTTGATCGATGTAACCGGCAAAAGGCGAAGACTGACGCAACTCGCATGCGTATTCCGTGTCCTCGGTCATAAAGGCAATCGTGGCTTCCAGCCCCTTATCCAGAATATCCTCCCAGACGCGAAGATAATACGGCTCAGCGCGCCCAGGCGGCACCAAAGCGCGCCAGCGCACAATATTCTCCCGGGTCCGAAGCAGAGGATTTGCAAGTTTGGAGAGCCGTTCAGCAATGAGCGCGTGGTAAGCCAGGCTTCGGCGATCGAGCAGGATATGCGATGACACCAGAGGCGTCTTTTGGTCGCACAGATAACCTTCGCGGTTCATGGTCATGCCCTATTGGAGAGCGAATTTCGTTGATATTAAAAGATTTTGTCGGAATTAAAATATTGGAAAAAATCTACAAAACGCTTATTTATCAATGATATAACTTTTCGCCAGAGGGCACGCATAATTTCTGGCTCCCTCTTCAAGCAAAGGATAGGGATTGAATAATCGGAAACCGATTCGGTAATATGACTCTGGATATAGATCGATTGCTTTTTTTACGAATGCCCTCCTGACGCCCATATAGACCCCATGAAAGATCGAAACATTGCCGGTGTTGTCCTTACGGCATTCGCCGAAAGTGACCGTCCCTCGTTCGCCCCGCTCGGGTTCTACGATGATGATGCGGAAATCCTGAACGATATCGGGCAAGCACTGAATATGCCGCCAGGCCCGAAATTGCAGCGGGCCGTTTTTCGAACATGCAATCAGCTTGTGCGAAGCGGCGTGCTCACGGGAAAAATGCAACGCACGAGTAAGGAATATATCGACGAACCCGCCAAGCAAAAGGAATTCATGTGGGCCAATCCCGGCTATGCCGCGAGGCTGCATAGTCCGCCGCGCCGTTACGTCCACAGCATTCTAGGACCTGAGGATGGGCCGAAATTCGAGTTGGAACGGTTTCTGGACCGCACCTACGGATCGGAATGAGGGGCCACCCAAACTTCTGCGAAGCGCCGATTGCGCCCTCGCAGAAAAGAATAAGTGCGTGGGCGGTGTTCGTCGATCACGTGGTCTCTTCGCGCCGCAGGTGCGGGAAAAGAATCACGTCGCGAATGCTCGGGCTGTCGGTCAGCATCATGACCAGGCGGTCTATGCCTATGCCGCAGCCACCCGTGGGCGGCATGCCGTATTCCAGTGCACGGATGTAGTCCGCGTCGTAATACATCGCTTCTTCGTCGCCGGCGTCCTTGGCCGCCACCTGGGCACGGAAGCGCTCGGCCTGGTCCTCGGGGTCGTTCAGCTCCGAGAACCCGTTGGCGATTTCCCGGCCTGTGGCGAACAGCTCGAAGCGCTCGGTGATGCCGGGTTGCGTGTCTGAGCCGCGCGCGAGCGGCGAGACTTCGGTCGGGTAGTCGATGATGAAGGTCGGGTGCCAGAGCCTGGCCTCGACGGTTTCTTCGAACAGCGCCAACTGCAGCGCGCCGCGCCCGGCATGCGCCAGTGCGGGGCTGTCGACCTCGGCGCCCAGGCGCTTCAGTTCTTCGCGCAGGAAGCGTTCGTCGCCCAGTTGTGCCGAGGTATAGCGGCTGTCGTACTTGAGGATGGCTTCTTCTATGGTCAGCCGGTCGAACGGCCGGGACAGGTCCAGTGGCTTGTCCTGGTAGGTCAGCGTGGCGCTGCCGCAGGCGGCAGTGGCCACGCCGCGGATGAGCGACTCGGTGAAGTCCATCAGCCACCGGTAGTCGGTGTACGCCGCATAGAATTCCATCATGGTGAATTCGGGATTGTGGCGCGGGCTTACCCCTTCGTTGCGGAAGTTGCGATTGATCTCGAATACGCGCTCGAAGCCGCCGACGATCAGGCGCTTCAGGTAGAGTTCGGGCGCGATGCGCAGGAACATGTCCATGTCGAGCGCGTTGTGATGCGTGGCGAAGGGCTTGGCCGTGGCGCCGCCCGGGATCGGGTGCAGCATGGGGGTCTCGACTTCCAGGAAGC